>VFQN01008059.1_pt1 | contig 10910 bp, 7 predicted proteins | sample 3512371 | NCBI WGS metagenome assembly VFQN01 (sample SAMN10412370, study PRJNA504923) | tailings metagenome | isolation source: Replicate 2 from Balatoc abandoned mine | place: Philippines: Itogon, Benguet | collected 2017-08-28 | reverse complement strand
AACCCAACGCCCAAAAGTCCCAGTATTTTATGAAAGGGTCTATGCCATGCAGTGTCGCACCTGAAATTTTGGAAATATAATAAAATACCCCTTTCCAGCCCCGTTTTCTTTTATCAGATTCGATAAAATCCTCTGATTTTGGCGCCGCTGCGCGGCCTGAAAGCGGTGGTATTTTGTGAAAATAAAATAAGATACCAGCCCTGGCCCCAACGAGAGGGAACAGCGGGACACGAACATGCTGCCAGACGTGCCGTGAAATGTATGGCAAAGTATGGAGACGCTCTCTCACTGAGCACGCCAGTGGCACGGCATGGGTCTGGCCGGGGGCAACATGGCGCTGCGAGCCTGCGACAGATCAAACAGAATGCCAGGGTTCCTTGCCTTCGGAGCTGTCGGGCGGACGCAGCAGCATTTACAGCACCGCTGCCCTACAGTACATCATCCATATTCTACTTGCTAGTTGCCTGCTCATCATGTATGGTCGCCGTCTATACTCTGTGCAGCACGAGCTTGGACATCATGTCGGAAAGCAACCCGAGGCCGCGACAGCTTCATAACTTGGATGAGGCGATTAGCATGATGAGAGGGTTTAAGGAGGTAAGAGCGTCCTCTGCTTACACTGCCAGAACCGGACGGACGCCCAGCGAGGCGACGTGCACCGGCGAAGGCCCAGGGCAGCAGCCCCCGTTGCCGCCCCCTCACCCCCAGTCCATCATCCCGCCTACCTGCTACCTACTTGGCAACCGGCTTGAACGGCCCACGCCACAGCCATCACCGCACCATCATCTCATCAGGCACACATCATACCAACATACGACATGATGTAGTGCACCGCTTTCGCCGTACACACCGCACCTGGGGGCGCCCCCTACCCTGCGAAAGTGTGTCCCTCTGCGTACGGCACTCCCCCAGGTGTACCTGCTGCTGGGGTACGGCAGCTCCCTGCAGTACGATGACGTGGACCGGGCGGCGGCGGACCTGGGGGAGCTGCTGGGGGCCGTGCAGCAGCGCACACAGGGCCGGGTGCGGCGGGTGGGGGTTGCGGGGCAGGGCGGCGGGGGACTGCCGGGGTGTATGGAGGTGCGGTGCAAGGGGTAGAAAGCAAGCAGCGCGGCGCGTCAAGGGTCGACAAGGGCACTCGGCTGGAGCCCAGGGGTATCAGTTGGGCTGGTCGGAACGCGCATGCCTTACAGCACCGCGTCAGACAAAAACTTGTAACTGAAGGCCGTTGGGTCGCCATCCTCCTAGTCTGACCCATTGCTTTCCGCGGTCTTGCCTTGTCCCCATCCGCTCGCCGCCCGCCAGTGGCTGCTGCTGTACGGCGGCGACCCCGCCAACGAGGCGGCGCCCGACGTGGGGCTGCTGGCGGCGCGGCTGGCGGGCGCCTGGGGCTGCGCCGTACTAGGGACACTGGTGGGCGGGGACCGCACGCCGCAGCCCCACCTGACGTACTACACCATGTAGGTGCCGTCTGGCGTGTGGAGGTGTGATGCCGTGCAGCCGCGTCAACACACGGCCGAACAGGTTCGTGGACATACCCGCGGGGCAGCACGCTGCGTCTCGTCGTAGAGCGTATAGCTGCCGCCAGGGTGCTGGTGAGCCTGTGGATGCTGTGCCTTTCAGAAGCACAAATGTAAGAGTGAGAGGTGCCCTATGGCATAGTTGCTTTTCCGACGTGCCTGGGGCAACTCAGGATCGCACTGGGCACTGCTTACCTGCAGTCCGATGACTCCCTACATGTCGCGCCCGGGCTTGACTACCCGCCAAGGTTGCTGTTGTCATCATCCCCACCCTCACACCCTTTACTGCTTACCCATCGCGCAGCTTGGAGCCACAGTACGAATGCGACCTACACGACACAGCACCAGGCCATAAAACAGGAACAACTGGCATGGAGAGGGCAGAAGCAGCGGCAGCAGCAGCAGTAGTACAGGTGACGGCAGCGGACGGACACAAACAGCCAGCAGCTGCAGGAGTTGCGGCTGCGAGCGACCCGGGGCAAGAGGCGGAGGAGGACGGTCTGAGCGGGGCTGTGCGAGATATGGTACGGCGCATGCTGTACCGGATACTAGCTCGCCATGCGCCCGATCGAGGTGCCGCAGTGTATGGAGGTGTACGGCAGGGAAGGCCTGTGGGCGCTACGGCCTTCTACCTGCACGACCGCCTCATCAAGGGGTAAGGTCAAGACGGCTGGGGTGGAGCGAGCAGGGACATTGTGTGGGGCTGGCAAAGAGCTGCCATATAAGGAACATTGGGCTTGAAAGCGCGCCCTTTGCTTTGGCCCAAGGGCAGTCGGAGTGGCGGCCCCTTGGAGCTGCCTGCATGCTGGGGTGCCATATGAGTGCTAAGCGGCACCCTGCTGGTGGCGGTGTGGCCTCCCTTGGGCCTTAGGTGTGTCCCAGGGAGGTCTAGGTATCCCCGCTAATTCCTCGTTTGTCTCCTTCCTTTGCCCGTCACCACATGCGTTGCCGACCGTGCCCGCCCACTGTGCTGCCCACTGTGCTGCCGACCGTGCCCGCCCACCGTGCTTCCCGCCTGTCTATGCCGGCTCCTGCCCTGCAGCTGCCCCCAACTGCTCACGGGGGTGTTGGTGGGCGGCGGTGGCGGCATCGCGCTGCAGGTGGGTTACCGGTAAGGCCGGGGGAGGACCGGACTCATGCTTGCTGACTGCTATGGCGCCTGTGATGCCGACGATGGCACCCGTGCAATATGCATGTGTTGATAGCAGCCTCTGTGTACGCCTTACGCAGGAGCTGCAGTACGCACACTCCCAGGGCGTTCCGTGGACGCACGTGCCGTGCAGGCAGGTGGAGGGATGGACGGGGGCTGCCTTGTGCAGGGGTTTGTCGTTGCGGGTTTGTACCCTACTGTTTATTGTGCAATTGAGTCTATGTGCAGCGCTGTCATGCTTTGGGCATGCGATGAGGTTGTTACGTTTTTTATGCATAGTTGGGGCAGACAGTGTGTGCTGGCTTCTTGCGTAACCCGTTCAAGCGGCGGGGGAGCATGCCCAGCATGGGGCGCGCCTAGAAATGTGTTTCCTCGGCATCCCAAACGTGATGGAGTGTACGATGCTGTTGTGCGCATGACACTGTGCGGCCGACCGTAAGAGCATCCAGCCCTTTCCTCACTGGATCTCCACCACAAAAACCACTCGGCAGACACAATAACCCGGGAATAAGCAATTGTGGGCTGTCCACTATACCCATGCTGCCTACTGTTCTCTCAGTCTGGTCGCCCCCACATGCTCCCTTACGAAGACCCTCATGCGGTGCTGCACACCCATGCCCCAGGTGCCGCCATAGGCCGTACGGCGGCTCAATGTACGGCCCTGTGCACGCGTGGGCAACAGGTGCTGCTTGGGCGGCCGCAGTTGAGGGAGGAGAAAGAACAGAGTGCCAGGGAGGTGTAGTGATGACAGCTGCTGAGCAAGGCGCGGGGCCAGGGGAGGAGCCAACAACGGCGGACAGGCCACTTCGTGTGGTGACCTCGCCACGGGAAGCGGGTGCTGCGACACGGGGCGACAAGCGAGGTGACGGTGCGGGTGGCATCTGAGGGTGGCTGCCTGTCCGTGCGCCCAGACCTCAACGGGATCCCACGGCGCCGCATCAAGTTTAGCCAACTCCACGGCGCTCTGGGTTTGCCCCAGCCTCTGCTGCGCATGGGAGCTGGACGGGACGGAGGAACCGATCGCCGCATGCATATATGCGCGCACATGCCTTGGCATGTGCGCCAGCGGACGCCAACGGGCGTTCCAAGGGGAAGACATAGGGCCTGGTAGGGCGCGTGCCGGCTTGCGTGGGGGTTTGTTTTGGGGCGGGGTCAGCATGCAGTCAGCTGCAATTGCAGAATGGGAAGTGTTAGCATATACCTCGTGCAAATATATATTTACACGTGTGCTTGGTGGCTACATAACGCCTTTCGGTGATTGGGCTAGGGCTCTTACGTTTCGGTGGATGACTTGGTCATTACCATAACTACAATGCCCTTCGACCTGGCTTAAGAACAAGACAAATGTCTTCACGCAGTTGCTAGCAACAAAGATGAGGACCAATACGCGTTTTGATGACATTCCTCGGGCCTATCGCTAAAAGCACCTGAGCGACGTCGCCGTCCCGTCACGCGCGAGCCAAAGCGGCATGCAACAGGACGCAATGGCGAGCCTAGAGGCGGCAATGCGACAGCCAGACGCCAGCGGGGCAGCCGGCGAGGGCGCGGACGCCTCAGGTCCCGGCGTTTCGCGCACCGCATCCGCCCAACCCACAGCTGCCATGAGGCCGACCTTGGCCGCCGACATCCTGGACGCGTCAGCGCAGCAAGTTCTGCACGATAGCAGCAATATTGGAGGCTTTGTCTCTGAAGAAGCTGGACACAGAGCCGTTGATGACACGGGCCATGACTGTGTCGCGGAGGGGGAGGCTGGGGGCGGCCGACCCATGGGTCATGATGTGCCTCGGATGGCGCGCCAGCAAGCAGATAATAGTATCGATCCAAGCCTTGTTATCGGCGGGCCAATACAGCACATCGGGTTGCTTGCGGGGCCCGGAGCGGAGGCCGGCGCCGCGGGAGCCACCGCGAATCCGGGCGCTGTGCTCAACCCGCCGCGCGGAGCACCTGAAGAACTACCGACGGGCGTGGACGGGCAGCCTACTAGCGGTGACATGGCAGGCTTAAGGGCGCTCAACGATGCTCACGACTTTTCTGCATCAGCTGCGGAAATGGAGGCTGCGGCGGCGCACATTGAGCAGGAGGAGCAGCGGCAGCAGAAGCCGCAGCTATTGCAAGACCCACACACCAGGCCAAACGTTGACAGCGGCCCCAGCCATAACGGCCTGGTTGCCAACGCCACGGGCCCTACCCCACCCGCCTTCGCCCTACCAGCCCCTGTCGCCCCCTTCACAGACGCGCCCGCACCCTACGTCCCAACACCAGTGGCCACCATCCCTCACACACCCACTGCCACTCCCACGCCCGGCCTGCTGCCCCCGGGTCGCGGAGAGCTGGGATCGCAGCCCCCTGCGCCCGGCCTGCTGCCCCCACAGGTGCCTAGCACCCCAGGAGATGGGCCCGCACCCCCGGCCCAAGGCCAGCCTCCTCCAAACCCACAGCCATTCTTCCCCTCTCCTGTGGCTGCGTTCGCGCCGCGCGTCCGCTACGCCGATGGAGGGCCCTTTTCCCCTGCCGCGATCCCCCACATGGCCCTCGGGCCCCCAGCCGCGCCCGCCTCGGGAAGCATGGTGCCCGTACAGTACTCAGGCCACGTGTACAGCAGCCCACCTGCCGTACAGCCCATGCTCGCGGGCTTCACATCGCCCGTACCGTTTCCGGCGGCGCCGCGGGGCTTCCTGGCAGCTGCCCCTCCTGCCGATGGCTCTCAGCTGCAGCCTGCCGACCAGGATGGTGTGGCCATGGAGCAAGGGCATGCGCAGCACGCTACGCCGCCACCGCAGCAACACGATCAGGATCAAGGAGCAGAACAAGCGGAGCGGGAGCACGGAGTGCTGCCAATGCTGGCGAGTCCCGTGGCGGCAGCGGCGGCGGCGGCAGCGGCCGCCGCCGCGGGTGCCGGCGGGCTGCTGCCGCCGGGGTGGCTGCCGGCCATCGTGCCCGGGGCGCTGCCGCTGCCGCTGCTGGACAGCCCCGGAGGTCCCGCCGCAACCGCCAACACCACGCAGGCAGCCCTGCACTTCCTGTCGCAGGTGGGCGTACGCCGTGTCCGTGACGGAGTATGCCGCTGTATGCGCACAAACACAGAACGTGTGCACTCGCGTGGGCCCGCGAGTAGTGGAACCTTGGTACTGCCCTGGCGTGGCCGTGAGCAGCCGGCACCACATGTGTGCACACTTGACCCAAGGGTCATGATCGCCTGGACAGAGTGCCCTTACGTCCGCTGTGCTGTGCTGCTGTGCACCTCGTGCCCCATGCAGGTGGTGTTGAATGGCGGCTCGGCGGGCAACACGCCCCCCGCCAGCCACCTCACCGCCAGCACCGGAACCGAAGCGCGGGCCGCAGGCGCAGCGGACGGTGTGCGTGGCGGTGAGGGGGGCGGCAGCGCTGGCGAAACAGAAGACACGGCCACGGCTCGAGCCGTAAAGGCGGAGGAGGGGACGGGGCAGCCGCCCCCTGCCACGGACCACGGGCCTCCATACCCGCCAGCCCTCCCGCGGTCGGGGCAGTCAGTGCAGCCCATGCAGGGCCAGGACCTCGACCGGCAGCTGAGGCGCCTGGAGCAGATGCTGCAGTGGCCAACACACCGAACCCACACACCAGACGGCGAGCAGCAACAGCAGCAGCAGCAGCACCAAGGTGGAGGTGTGGGCGTGGGCGCGCGTGGAGAGTTTGGAGGGGAGCAGGGGCCCGAGTGCGAACACGGGGATACGGAGGAGGCACGGGCGGGAGATAGGGCGCCCGGTGCGGCCGTTGAACTTGCGGCTGCGGAGCGGCAGGGGAGCAGCACCGCCGATGTGGACGGGACCCCATGGTGGCCTGCGGTTGCTGATGCCATCGCGGCCGCCACCTTGCCTGCCCACGACGCGGCCGGGGTCGGCGCCAACGGAGGCAAAGCCGCAGCTGCAACTCGAGTCGAGACAGCGTCCCCAGTCCAGGGTCACAGAGCTGGTGGCCTCTCGCACACAGAACCATCTCCCGCCCCCACTCCCACCCGCGCCTCGCCCTTTGCTACCGCTGCCGCCGCCGCCGCCGCCGCCGCTGCACCCCAATCCTCCGGCGGAACCCAACGGCCCGCCCCTGAGCCCACCTCCCCAACCGCCCGCCGCCGGCCCTCCGTCGCCGCCGCCTCCCGCCGCCCCTCCGCCACCCGCAAACCTCTATCCCCGCCACCTCCCTCCGCCGTCTCCCCTACCCCACCCGATCGCAACACGTCTTCCGACAGCGGTGGCGGCGCAGCTCCAGGCCCGACACGCACCCCTTCTGCCGCTGGCGCCCGCCGTTCCCTGCCCCCGCCCGCCGCCGCTGGTGCTGCCGCCGCTGGCGGCGGTGGCTCCGCCTTCCCTGGCCTGCACCCCGACTGGCTGCTGGTGCTGACGTCCGACCCGCGCTTCTTCCAGCCGTGCCCCGGACCCTCCTGCGCGGCGGTGCACCCCGGCAGCCGCGACGCGCTGATGACGTTCCTGGACCTGGCCGACCCGCACGCCCCGGGGGTGTGCAGCTACTGCAGGCAGGAGCGGGTGGAGGCGGGGCACAGGTGCGGCGGGGGGCGAGGGCGCGGCATGAGAATGATGATGTGGCACCGACGGTGTGCGATGCCGGCATGCACGCTTTGCTACCAGTACCGTTATTGTGGTTGTGGCGTCAAGTCCAGGCTCACGAGCATGCGCTCCTGTGTCTCCGCAGGCCATGCACGTTTCAACCCCCTTTTTGCGCTTACGTTGCACAATGATGATGTATCCTGCTGCTCGCTGAGCGCTATCGTCCCCTGCTTCCATTCAGGCTGCTGCAGGTCCGTCGCTCCACATACCACGAGGTGGTGCAGGTGGCGGAGGTGGGGCAGCTGCTGGACCTGGCGCAGGTGCAGCTGTACACCATCAACAACGCGAGGGTGAGGGGCCCACGGAGACGCGCAAGTGTACGTGTGCGCGTGTGGAGTCAGTCCCCTTTTTTGCGGTGCAATGCCGTCGCCGGAATCACAGCACAGTTACCCACTCAAGTCCATGTGCTGAATCCTGCAGCGCGCTTTGGTAGTACTCCTCGCCTGAAAGGACGCGCTCCTCCCTGGTACTGGTACGCACGGCCCCTCGCCCCGCGCCGCTGCAGGTGGTGTTCCTGCGCAGCCGCCCCCAGGCGCGGCCTCCCAAGGGCAGCAGCATGCCGTCGCGCTGCCTGGTGGACGGACGGCAGCTGATGGACCCTAACGCACTGTACTGCTCGCTCAGGTACGGCAAGTCTATACGCTATGCGGGATGCCCCTCCGTCCTTTTCACGGTATCGGCTGGCAACGCTGCAGCGCTCATGCAAGCATTGACGGTGCGCTTGGACGCATACCGGTATAGCGTTGCATTTAGGGCGGAAGATTGCATATACAGGGACCTGTACGTAAAATTGGTGAATCGTTAGATGTAATTGTCCTTTCAGGCCTCGGGCGATGCCAACAGGTAAACGAAGCCAGAGTCCTTGGCTAAATACGCCCTTGCACCGTCCATCCCTAGATGCCCGTGCCTCCCTCGCCTTCTCAGGTGCAAGCTGGAGAGTGACCCCGACCACATCCTGGCCGACCCGGACAGCCTCGCCGCCGCCGCCGTACGGCAGCACGTGGCAGCGATACGCGGCGGCGCCGCCCCTGCGGCCACAGCCGTCACAGCCGCCGCCGTGAGTCCGGACGCCGCCGCCCAGCCAACGGCTTCGTCGCCGTCGCCGCCGCCGCCACCGGCAGCCGCACTGCCAGGCGGCGGCCGCGCGGCGGCGGCGGCAGCGACGGCTTCCGGCAGGCGCAGCCCCCTCCAGTCTCCCGTCAGGACTGGCACTGCCGTAAGGCCCCCTGGCCACCTGCACCGAGGGGAGGGAAGGGGCGCCGGAGCTGGCCTTGGGGTGGAGGCTGCTGGCGCCGCTCCTGCACGAGGGGCCAAGCGCAAGAGGGCTGGCAGCGGCGGGGAGGGTCCTGCCGGCCGGTCCCGGGCGGGGCCAGGCCGGGAGGGTAGGGAGGCGGAGCAGCAGCACGCCGCGCAGCGTGCCGTGCCTCGGCTGCTGGACGTGGCCCGGAGCAGCGGGCCGCCCCTGCACCAGTACCTGTACCACCAGTACCAAGATCAGCACCAGTTGCCCGGTAAGGGCCATGTGCCGGGCGACGGCGGCAGCGGGGCCATCCTGCGGCCGGAGCCCCACCGTGGCCCCGTTGCTCTACCTCCTCCTCCACCTCCGCTGCCCCCCTGGCATCTACACGAGGGTCGGCCCGGCGCTGGGGCGGCTCAGGGAGGGGTTGAGGACCCTCGGGGCCGGCAGCAGCCCGCTCCGGCGCCGCCGCCGCCACCGCCTGCCGCTGAAGCTGGCCTCACTGAAGCCATGCAGGAGGACTTCGAAGAGGTTGGCGGTGGTGGTGGCGGTGGCGGTGACCTGCTGCCTGCTCCTCTGCCGCTGGTGCTGCCGCCGAGGGAGCTCAGCTTCCGGGGCATGCTGGAACGGCAGCAGCAGCAGCAGCAGCAGCACCCACAGCAACTGCAGCAGCACTACCCGCACATGATGTCCTCTACCCTGGCCGCCATGCGCAACGCGTTCGGGAGGCCGCCCCATTCCGCCCCGGCCGCTGCGGAGGGCGCTGCATCGGGGCCGGAGCGGGCCAGAGGGGGGCACGCGGCAGCAGCAGGTCCTGCAACGTACGCAGTGGAGCCGGAGGGCATGCAGTGGGAGACGCGCATGGCAGCTAAGGAAGGACTTGGTGTTGGCCGCGATGCTGGCAGTACCCTGACCGGGGCGCTGGCACAGACCATGCAGCTGCTGTCGCCCCCGCCGGTACAGTCGGACGCCGCCCGGCATCATGGGGAGGGGGCCGAGAGGCCCGAGGGGCCCGTGCAGTGGGGCTACCCCGGCGGGCTGCTGGACGCCGGGGAGCTGCCGGAAGGGAGGTCCACGCCCACACTGGGACGGAAGCCTGACAGGGCGGAGGCTAGGGAGGACGACGGGGCCGCAGGAGGCGCAGCTGCAGCGGGCGTTGCGGGTTTTGCGGCAGGTGCCCCTGGCGAGGACCGGACCCCGGGCGGGCACCCTGCCAGCGCAAGGGCAGGCGCGGAGGATGTCCAGGGCGGTGGTGGCGGTACCCCGCCTCCATCCCCCGCTCTGTCCCCCTTCCAGCCCCCGCCCGCCCCCGTGCCCTCCCCTGGGGGCTCCACATCGGGACCGCACGCCTTCCTGCCGTACAGCCCCGCAGCCGCCGGGCCCCTTGGTCCCCCTCTTGCCCCTGGCCTCGCTGTATCGGGGTCACCCGGCGGGGGCTTCCGCCGCTCCGCACAGCCCGCACGCAGCTCCCTAGTGAGGGCCTCCCTCCGCTCCCCTGGTGGCGCTGCTGGCGGCGGCGGCGGATCACCTGCCGTTCAGCTAGGTCCCGGCGGCCCGCCCCGCAGCCCAGGCGCGGTGCTGGACGGCACCGTGCCGCCTGACCTGCCGCTCTTCGCCCCGCCGCCGCTTCCCGCCGCCCCCTCGCCCAACTCCCGCGCCCGACACGCGCATTTCGGCCCCGCGCCTGCCTGGGCCCCCGGAGGCCTGAGCCAGCTGCCCAGCTTCGGGTCGGGGCCAGTCCACGGGCAAGGTGTGCCCACGGGTGACACAATGCAAGAGCAGCTGCTGCAGCAGCACCGGCCAGGGCAGCCGTCACCGCGGGGTGGCGGCCTGGCCACGCCACCGGACAGCCCGCTCGCCGCCACCTCCTACCAGGGCTGCCCGGCTTCATCTGCAGTGGGGGCCGGCGTCGGGGGGCCGGCGGCGGGGGCCGGCGTTGGCGGCGTGTCGAGTCTGGCAGCTGCAGGGCGGCAGGACAGTGTGAACGGCGGCGGGGCCCTGCCGCTGCCGCTGCCGCTCCCGGTGCCGCTGCCACTACCACTGCCACTACCAGTGCCGCAGCTCCATCGGGAGGGCGGCCGGGCGTGGGCTGGGGAGCAGCAGGTGGGCAGGGTGGCCAGGATACAGGGCTACCGGCATGCATGGGAGGACCGAAGGACCGGAGGAGCTGTCCGGGCTGCAGGGTGGACTCCCTTCCCAAGTGCTGCGTGTCCAGTAGCGCGTATCCTTTGCCGTACACACATCATGCTGCCTTGCACTGCTAAACCGCAAAGCGATTGCGCCGCAGCATACGAGGCCGCTAGTCGCGCCCCCACATCGCTGTCCTGTGCAGCAGGCTACTGCCGCGGAGAGCATGCGCGGGCTCCCGACCGACGGACACGCCGCACACGCCATTGCCATCGACT
>VFQN01008058.1_pt1 | contig 10911 bp, 11 predicted proteins | sample 3512371 | NCBI WGS metagenome assembly VFQN01 (sample SAMN10412370, study PRJNA504923) | tailings metagenome | isolation source: Replicate 2 from Balatoc abandoned mine | place: Philippines: Itogon, Benguet | collected 2017-08-28 | reverse complement strand
GGGGGGGGGGGACGGGGCCCGGGGGGGGGCCGGGGGGGTGGGCGGGGGGGGGGCCGGGGGGAGGGGGGGGGGGGGGGGGGGAGGTGGCGGGCAGCGTGCTGCGGAGGAACAGCGGAAGCTTTGGAGGCGTGCTGTTTGTCCGTGGGTTAGCGGGCGAGGTCTTGGTCCGTGGCAGCGAGCTGTCGTACAACACCGCGCCGTACTTGCAGGCCAGCGACACAAGCGGCACCGGCGGGGCCCTGTACTTCAATGACCATGTGCGCAACTTCACAGCTGACGGCGGCACACGGATAGAGTACAATGAGGTGGCGCGGTGGGGTGGGGCCCTGTGGTTCGGTGACGGCGTGGAGAGCTTCACCCTGGCCGGCAATTCCAGCCTCAGCCACAACCGTGCACTTGGCTTTGTGTACTCGAACGGCGGCGCGGTGGAGGTGTTGGGGGACGTGGGCCTCTTGGCGATAACTTCGGGGTCGCGTGTGTTGAACAACACGGCGTACTGGCTGGGCGGTGCCTTCTACATCGGCACTGACGACGGCACGGCTGTCGTTGGCGCCGTGCAACTGGACGGCGAGGCGCGCGTTTGGGGCAACAACGCCAGTTCAGGTGGGTTCCGGGCTGGCCTGCAGACACTCAAGCTGGTAACTTCAAACCACCGGTGCCGCATTGACCAGTGTTGCAGGGTACGTGTGCATATGCGTGGGCCGCAACTTCATATGCCTTTCTACGTAGGCCGCATCTAACTTGCCGCCATGCATGCCTGATGCCGACATGCTGAGCATATAAAGGACGACTGCAAGGCAGTAGCCTCCACAGGCACAGAAGTACCGGCACACTCGCGGCGGCACACCGCAGCGCTGCACTTGTGCGCCTGCTTCTGCATTAGTAGCCGTTCCACGCATGCACGTCCCCCATCACATCGATTCCCTTGCGTGCGGCCCACAACAGGCGGAGGGCTCCTCGTGGTGGGGGAGCTGTCCTCCCTGCGGATGACTGGCGGCAGCGAGTTGGCCTACAACGACGCCACCTTCAACCCCAACCTCCCGCGCGCCGGCTATGGCGGCGCGTTGGCTGTGTTCGGAGGCGTAGGAGAGGTGCTCATCGATTCCAGCAGCCGGCTGCAGTACAACAGGGCAACTCTTAGCGGCGGCGCCATCGCGATTTCCCTCAATCTTGGACTGTTCCTGCTGGCCGGCGGCAGCAGCCTGTCGCACAACTTTGTGCGGAACGTGGAAACAGGCGAGGGCGGGGCCGTGCTTGTGGAAGGACGTGCAGCCAACATCACACTGGCACGCGGTGCAGTGGTGTACAACAACACCGCTCCGACGTGGGGCGGCGCTTTTCGGATTAAGGAGGAGACGGGGGTGTTCCTGATGTACAACAGTACGGCGTCCGCCAACGGTGGGTACGGAGGCGGCTTGTTCTTCACCGCCGGGGACTGCGACAGAGTGGCGGTCGTGGACAGCACACTGGCGGGAAACCACGGGGACGGAGGCGAGGGCGGGGCCTTCAACATCCAGGGCAGCTTGGGGGCGTTCATGCTGCAGCGGTCGGGAGCGGCTTCCCACCGCGGCAGTTACGGCGGGGTGCTGTTCGTGTTCGAGGACGCTGAGGATATCCTACTGGACGGGGCCACGGTCACGGACAGTGCCGTCACCAATGCCTACGGCGGTGCCATCTTCGTGTACGGTGCAACACGGCGCCTGTCCATTGTCGGCAACTGCAGCATCCTGCGGAACACAGCCAACATGGGCGGTGCTGTGGCCAGCAGGATGGGTTTCGGTTTCGTCCACATCTCCGACAGCGTCTTGGCCTTCAACCAAGCCACCTCCGGAAGCGGCGGCGCGATCTTCGGCGGGCATTACTGGCACTGGCGGGACGCGGAGCCCACAGCCCTGCTGGTGGAGGGGTCCAGGTTGTACAACAACACCGCCACACGGAGCGGAGGGGCCATAACCCTTGTTGGGGAGGTGCGCAGTGCGGTGTTCCGTGGGGCGATACTGACGGGCAACACCGCGGTGGACGGCGGCGGCTGCCTGGCTGTCCTGGGCACGGTGGGCGAGGTGGTGCTGGAGGCGGGGACGGTGGGGCAGGGCAACCGGGCGGGCGCCATGGGCGGCTTCCTGTCCGTGTCCGCCCCGGACGACCTGACGGGGGTGCTGCTGCGGAGCCTGGTGCTGCGGGGCGGCTCCCGGCTGGAGGGCAACGTGGCGGGGAGGCTGGGCGGCGCGGTGGCGGCCCCGCTGCTGGGGCGGGTGGAGGTGACGGAGGGCAGCAGCCTCAGCGGCAACAGCGCGGCGGAGGGGGCGGGAGGGGCGGTCGCGGAGCGGGCGGCGGTGGTGAGTGCTGCCCTTGAGTGTGTGTCGTTCGAAGGGATTGAGGAAGCATGGTTTTCGCTGCATGCCAACGGGCTCAGTTTCTCGTCGAATCACGTGAACGCTTTGCGCCCGCCCCTTGCAGGACTGGACACCCGCTGTGTCCCTGGCGTGCCGCCTGCTACCTTCCGTTGCGGAGTGGCGCTTTGACAGCGGCTCCACGGTTTCCGGGAACGTGGCGGGCGGCGGCGGCGCTGCTGGCGGCGGCGGCGCGCTGCTGCTGTCCACCCTGGGCCGCTGCGACGAGCAGGGGAGACCCCTGCGGCCCGCGGCCCTGCGCCTGGCCCTGGGGAACGCCACCTTTGAGGGCAACCGGGCGGGGGGCGGCGGCGGCGGAGCCATTGCTGTCCGTGGGCCCATGGGTCCAGACGCCGCCGGCCTCCCTGTGCGGGACGTGGAGGTGACCACCCAGGGCACTGTGCTCGTGGGGAACACGGCGGGACGGGTGGCGGCCGGAGGCGCCCTGGTCCCCACCGATGGCACTGCGTACGGCAGCGGCGGGGCTCTGGAGGTGTGGCTGCCAAACCCGGCAGCTGCTGCTTTAGGTGCTGTGTTCCTCCAGGACCGGTGGAACGGCACCGACACGTTGCCGCAGTGCCACGTGTTCCTAGGGCCTGGGACGGCGGCGGCCGGCAACGCGGCCGCTGGCAGCGGCGGAGCTGTGGCGCTGGTTGGGTGCGGCCTGGAGGCGGCCGGTGCGCGGCTGGAGGGCAACAGGGCGGGCGCGGCGGGTGGTGGTGCGGTGGTGCTGTCGGGTATCTCACAGGCGGCCCCGCCTGCTGGGGTGGTGGTGCCCGCAGACTTGGTGTTCCAGGCCAACCCCACCAACCAACCGGACGACACATTGACAGGTGGGAACTGTGATGACTGTGGTTGGTTACACGTGTTGCGGGCCTGCATGCATGGGTGTGGCCTGTCAGGCGCCGTGGGCAGTCTTGCGTGTTTCGCACACCTGTAACTCGTAATCTTAACTACGATTGTTGGTTGGCTGCATGCACCGTAACCTGCACGTCTATGGTGTACCTACCTGTCCAGTGCACCTCGGACCGGTAAGAGGCCCTTGCTTGCCGACGGCCCCCAGGCCCCATCCGGACCTGCCCAACCGCTCCGGGCTACACAGCAATGTACGGTAAGGTCAACTGAATCGCACTTTGCCTTTGGCGCGCCCTTGACGTACGGTGTTTACGTTTCGACCTGCTCATGCTGAGCGGTCAGGTCTTGTGTAGCTGGCAGCGGATGAAGCACTCCTTCGAGCGCACCTATCCAGGAACGCGAGGCCATTACATGCGCCGTTACCAGTCATTCCAGCAGGTTAGTATGCCTTGCAACACAGCGCATCAGACGTCTATGCACCCTGTTAACCTCCAGGCTTCGACATCCCCGGCTCCGACTTGCTGCCGTACCCGCTGTACGGCACGGTTTCGGAGCTGGCGGCTGCGTGCGCCGCCAACGCGTCGTGCGTGGCGTTCAGCAGCACTGGGCGGCGGGGGGCGCTCAAGGGAGGCGCCTTCCTCAACCGCACAGCCCTGCTCAGCGCCAGCACCACGCCCGCACCCACATGCACCTACATCAAGTACACGGGTGCGAGCTGTGCGGCATGTGTGCACTGGCAATCGCGCGGGTCGCATGTGGATGGGCTCAGTGCAGGGCGTGCGGTATGTACGGCCATTGCGCTGGCCTGCACGCCGTTGTACCAGTTAGTTCTGTCGCCGCACCTGCAACTAGGCAAATGGGCATCCAGTGGTTGACTTTAAACTTCTTTGCCAATCCATGGCGCAGGCTCCAACGGCGCCAAGTGCCCGCCAATTGCTGGCTTTATCGCCCTCCCCGGAATGGTGAGGCATGGGTTGGAACGACTGACGCTAATATACCTCCTGCCGGGGCGCAGGAGTGTACTACCGCCATCTGTCAAGAACCCACGCGCTGCAGGATTTCTGCTTTGACTTTTTCCACGCCTTCTGTGCGTGTTCAGGACTATGGTGGACTTCCACTGATTGGTGGCACCAACAGCAGCAGCATGGGCGCTGGCCCGCTGGTCGACCCCGTCCTGCTGGCCCGGCAGTGCCTCCGGGACAGGGACTGCAGGGCCTTCAGCAACAGTGGCTGGCTGGGGGCCTCCGCGCTTCCCGCGGTGTCCTCCGACAGGCCGGGCAGCTGCCTATACGTGTACCAGGAGGGTGAGGACACGTGTGGGCACTGTTGAGCTGACCAGGGCGCTGGACTGTAGATGGATTCCGTGTTTGCGTGCGCGTGTGGTGAACCACCGCAGCGCTAAATGCAGGGGAGCTTCCCTGTCTACATGCTAAGATGTTGGATCACAAGGTGTTTAGTCCGCATCGTGCAGCAGTACCCCACATGCTATCACCGGCAAGGTGCAGAGGCTACCGGTATTTGCGTGAGCTGACCGAGGCCACTGCAAGTGGAGGCAAAGGTGGTGACGTATGCGGGCGCCTTGGCCACCGAGTGTGTGTCACACCTCCCATACAGATTCGGAGCACCTAGTGCCAAGCCGCATGCTGTGCCAGTTGCTGGTATCGTACTGTGCGCGCAGGCGCGTGCCCCCACGTGGAGGGCTTCGCGGCGTACTGGAACGTCGACCCCTACGGGAACGACATTGCCAACGCCAACCCCGACGGCCTGGCCGCCGCCGGGGATGTGTCCATCATCGCTGCAAATTGCAGCTCGGACAGCAGCTGCGTGGGCTTCAACAACTTAGGTTGGTAGACTGCGACGGCGACATGCACTGGCATGGGGAATGGCGGCGCAGGGGATGACGCCGGCGTTGTTGTGCACGTGATCTGGCTGTACACCCGAGCGGCGGCGGAGCTGGTGCAGGCTACGTTGACACCTGACAGAGTTTGCGTCCTCGTGGAGTACAGTAACTGGGCCACGGCTATCCATGCACTGCAGGGTTGACCAAGTACCTGCTCACCGTCCTCACCTACCCCGCCAGCAGCAATGATCCGGTGGTGTTTTGCACCTACCTGCGGCTACCCGCGCCAGGCAAGGCCACATCAGGGGAGCTTCCCTTGGTCAGACTGCTGCAGGTTATTAGTACTGGGGGGTACTGGGGGTGCTCGTGCTGAGTACTCGTGCAATTTGCTCCTGCTGCTTGCAGCGCGTTGCGCATGGCACTGGCTGGAAAGTCAATACACAGTACTTGTAGCACTGATGCGCTTCTTTGTTGCTTCTGGCGCAGAGAAATCCTGTCCGGAGGTCCTAGGGTACGTGGCAGTGCCCAACGGTGAAGACCGAGGTAGGTTGGGGGCGAGGCCGACCTAATGTACCCAACAGTTTATGTGGCTCGCACCTCTCGCAACGATTGCAGCGTAACACTTCATGACAAAGATGCTACGCGCTGATACGCTGCGGCAGCTCCTGATTGCTTTTTGAAGCTGGTGTATGTGGGCGTTAGGATGCAGCGCAACAGGGCTTTGAGTAGACGTATTGTGCCCTAGTTGTGCCCTACGGTACGTATGATGACACATGGGGTTCGCATGTTCGTTATCGAGGTTGCGCCACATCCCGGGCAAACGCTGCTGCTGCGGCGGCGGCTGTTGTTCTTTCTTCATATATGTGTCCTGCTTCGGTCTGTGACAAGCTTGCTGCTGCCCGGCAGGTAATGACCTGAGTACGGTCAACGGGAGCCTGGCGGACGCTGCCGCCGCGTGCGCCGCCAATGCCACGTGCCAGGGTTTCCGAAGGTGCGCAAGACAGTTCACGCGCAGCAAATTGTCCCCAGGAGCTGCAGGAATCTCACCCCTTCTTAGTACAGCACGGTCACGCACCCTCCAGTGCGTATACATGGTCAAGACATTGTCAATGGAGAACAAGACCCCACGGTCGCTGTACGCCTTTCCAGTAGGTTTTAGCCCTCATGACCACCTTGCTGACGCATGCCTGCCCCTTGGCCCGCTCCGTTGTGCAGCACCAGCCCGGGGAGCCCCGGGGGACACGCCAATGCTAAGCCTCAGGACGCAACCGCCAACCGGGACTGCCTGTACGTCAAAGGTGGGTTGGCCATGCCCTGCACAGTGCACGCGGGGTGGACGAGTGCCCACGTTGCGCGGTCGGGGGTAAGGCCATCCGTGCACGCTGTGCAGGAAGTACACGTCTCCCTGCGGGCACGTCTAGGCAACCTGCGAACTGCCGTCAAGATGCACCAGCCTCCCTGCTGCCAGGCGCACGGCCGTTTGCTTCACAATTTTGCTCCTCTTGCCGGTCATGCACTCACCTACAGACCCCTGCGGCACGGCGGCCAGTGCACCTCCCCTGTGCGACGCCGCTGCCGGCGAGCTGTGCGTCCCGGACGCGTCCCTGCCGCCCGCCTTCGCGCGGTGCGACTGCAGGCCGGGGTACGCCCGCGGCAGGGGGCAGGCGGCAGGGGCAGGAGCCGCGAACACAAGCGGCGATAGGGGCAGCTGCGGTGAGTATGCTCGAGGCACTCCATCTGGCCGGTTTCCTTCTTCACGAAACACAGATGTGCCGTATGGACGGTGGAGATTATGCACGCCTTTCTCCATCCGCAGAGGCTTAATTCCCAGTGATCACGGCAGCTGCCCTTTGTGCCTGTAGTGCCCAGTATACCACCTGTGAGCTGTCAGCGCTTGACGGTCACTTTCCCCGCTTCGTCCGCAGTCCCCATGGGTGCTACACCTGCCCGGTGGCTGGACGTTGACGGCTCCACCTTCACCAACAACGTGGCCCTCAACGGCTCTGGAGGGGCGCTGGACATGGACGTCACTACCAACATCCAGGGCAGTGCCGGGCTCAGCAACGGCGGTGACAATGGTGGCATCATCGGCGCACACAGCGAGCCCTTGGAACGATTGATGCTGTCGATGAGCAACAGCAGTTTCACAGGAAATGTTGCGAACGGCACGGGGCCAAGCGACGGCGGCGGCGCGTGCTCGTTGGTGCTGCCAGCCGGTTCCAGCGGTGGGGAGGGCCTCTCAAGTGGCGGCAGCAGCACCAACAGCAGCGACGGCGACGTTGCCATCTACTCGTGCAACTTCACCACCAACAGCGCCCAGGGTCACGGAGGCGCCCTCCTGTTCAGCCTTGGTTGCGGAGCGCAGGCGAACACAACAGCAATGGGGTTGCGCTTGTCCACCAGCAGAGCTGTGGGCAACGCCGCTGGGCGTAACGGCGGCGCCCTAGCGCTCGTGCAGCGGCCTGCGCAGCAGGGGCAGAGTGAAGGCAGCTGCAGAGGCTCTAATGGAGCAGCCCAACTTATGCTGGTGGACTGCTGGCTGGATGAGAACGAAGCAGCTGGGTCCGGCGGCGGCATGTACGTCTATGGGAGGCTCGGAGTCGGGGTTGAGGGGACGCAGGTCTGGAGCAACGTGGCGGCCGGCGGTCCGGGCGGTGGAGTTGCTGTTGTGGGCTGCAGCCAGCTGGCCCTCAGCAACAGCAGCGCAAACGGCAACGGTGCAGCGGCCGGCGGTGGTGGCGGGGTGTTTGCAGGCGGCTGCGGGCGCGTGCTGCTGTCACAGTCTGAGCTGGTGGGCAACAGGGCGCTGGCGGGAGGGGCGCTGCACGTGACGGCAGGGGCGGCGGCGTCAGCGGCACTGGGCGTGTTGCTGCAGCAGCAGGGCAGCGTCAATCTTCCGGGAACTGCTGGCCCCGGTGCCGCACTGTTGCCGTACAAGCACACGGCTGTGCTGGTGGACCAGGTGCGGTTCAGCAACAACACGGCGCTGGACGAGGGGCAGGTGTCTGGCGAGGAGGGCCGCGGGGGCGCAGTGTTCCTGTCGGGGGCCGTGGCAGCAGCCATCGTGAGAGGGGACTTCAGCGGCGGCAACACGGCCCGCTTCGGGTCGAGCATCGCCTCAACGCAGACCTGCAGGCCGCAGCTAGCAGCTCAGCCAGGTGGAACCGTTGCCCCAAGCCACCGGCGGGTAGGTGCCTCCTTTGTTACCCGTATGGCTTACAACATGGTCTGCTTGTTGGTTGTGCGCACATTGGAGTCGGGCAACATCGGGCGCGTGCCCTTGCACATTCATCGTGACGTGATGAAAGAGTGTGCAATACGCACCGTTGCTCTGTGCCCGGCTCACAGGCGTTGCTGCCGGGGGCCGTCACGGAACGCCTGGACGCCCCCTCTGCGCTGCTGGCGCTTGAGGGCGCCATGCCTGGGTGGCAGTGCTACGCTCTTGCGATCCTGGGCGACACACGGTTCGGGGTGCCCACGGCCGAGCAGCAGGCCGAGGAGGAGAGGGACGGGCAGGTAGGTGCATGCGAGGTAGGGGAGCTTCGGCACGTCAACAGCGAACTTTGAGCACGACAACTAAAAATGGGCGTCGGCTCAGCTGGGCCGAGCGCGCGTGTCTGTTGCTGCTCAGGGGCTCCGCGAACCCCGTTCCTGTTGCCTACCGGTCCCTTGGTCACCTTCATGGCCTCCGCCCTGCCCTCCACCCCGCGCAGGCCCGCTTCCAGCTGTGGACCTTCGGCGCCTTCAACTCCATCTACGCCAACTGCACGCCCTCCACTGCCCCCGATGGTGGCGTGCCCGAGGCCGTAGCCCACCTGCTGCGCCAACAGCAGCAGGATTCCAGCACTGCCACCATCTCTGACACCGCCACCACCTCCAACACCACCACCTCCGACGCCAATGCCCCCGACGACCCACGGGTCGCGCTCCCCGCCGCGCAGCGCTTCCTAGCCCTGCAGCAGGCCCTGGCACAGTGCGCGGCGGGCCCGGGCTCCAACTCCAGTGCCGCCCTGGACCGCATGCTGTCCCTGCAGCCCGCCAGCGTCAGGCTCCGGAGCAGCAGGCAGCCGGGGCTGGCGGGCGTGTGGGCAGGGGCCGGCAGCGAGGTGGATGGGGAGTCCACGGACGGCTTCGGGTTCCAGGCCCAGGGGACCGGCGGCGCGGGCATTACGCCGCCATCCCGGCTGCGGCTGAGGGCGGGGGCACCCTTTGACGTTGCCGTACAGCTGTACGACGTCAACGGCCTGCCAGTCAGCGCAGGTATAGTGTGGAGTGGATTAGACTGCCTTTTACACTGAGACGAAGCGATGGCGGCGTCATCCTGACTCGCATTGTGGGCAATGGCGTGGGTCGCGTCGTTTTGAAGGTCAACACCGCTGGCTTACCTGTCCAGTTCATACGTCGCATCAGCATACTTCAATGCAATGCGACTCACACGATACTATCAATATGCGCATCGACACCGCGTGCGTCCACATGCTAACCCACGCCCTCAGACCTGGTGCAGCTGGACGTGACCATGGCGCTGCTGCCGCCGGGCCTGGCCAACGCCACTCTGGAGGCTGCTGCCCGCGGTAGTGGTAACCCAAGCGCCCTTGCGACCTCCGCTGCCTGGCTGTACGACGCCAATGTCGTGCGGCTGGACCCCGGCCTCATCGCGGGCCGCTCCCTGACGCAGCGGGTGGTCAACGGCGTGGCGGCGTGGCAGCAGGTGGTGGCGCGGGGCTGGCCGGGGGAGTACACGCTGGTCTTCACCGCTGTGGGCCGGGGCCCGCTGGCGCCGCTGTACCAGGTGGGTCAGTGGGTCTGGGCACTCGTGCGTGGGGGCTTTGCCTTGGTCGGGGCAGGCCTGGAGGACTCCCCTGCGCCTGGACAGGGGCTCACCGTCTGCCAGCTAATGTGCTATCTAAGCGGTCATTGAGCTCGTTACGAAGCGCTTCACTGCATGCTCCTTCAGTCCATTCCTGGGTAGAGGCACCTATCAATTTTGCCAACGGATTGTGACGGGGGTACCTATGAGCTGGACACCCACCTCACACCCGCAGGTTGCCCCCTATGCTCTCTCCATTGAGCTGCTGCCGTGCTCCTTGGGTGAGGCCCTGGAGCCGTCCTCCGGGGCCCAGGGCGCCCTGCCCTCCTGGACCAGCTGCCAGCCGTGCGGGCAGGAGCAGCTGGGGCTGTGGAGGGACACGCGGCCCCGCCTGGTGCCGGGAGGCGAGTTCGGCAACGGCAGCAGCACCGCAGCACTCCAGGCGGAGATGGGAGCCATCGTGTCTGGGCTTGAGGACCGAGCCAGTGGGGACCGGGCCACCTGCCGGCCCTGCCCGTCGTCTGCGCAATGTCCTGTCGGGGCGGTGGTGGTGCCCCGGCCCGGCTGGTGGCACAGCGCCGCCAACTCCACCCAGATCCATCGCTGTCCGTACGCGCCCGCGTGTGGCGGCAGGGGGGCGGAGGACGAGGAGCTCGAGGACTGGCAAGCGCGCCAGCAGTGGATGCAGCAGCAGCAGCCAGGGCTCATGCCACTTTCCGTCGACACACCATCCGCTGCTTCCTCGGAGTCTGCTCCAGCGACGGCTAACCCACTGCTGGGTGACGTCCGCTCCGCCGTCCTGGCGCAGTGCCAGGCAGCCTGGTACGCCAGCGGTTGGCGGCCGGGGGCGGCGGTGGCGGCAGCCGCACAGCGGCGGGGCGTCCTGCCCGGCGGCAATACCACAGCTGTCCCCCAATTCACCGCGAATGACGACAGCATGAACACAACTTCTTTTTACTGTCTGCTGTGGTTTGAGGAGGACCTGATGCCCGGCCTGGACCCCGCAGCCTTCGCCC
>VFQN01008057.1_pt1 | contig 10914 bp, 12 predicted proteins | sample 3512371 | NCBI WGS metagenome assembly VFQN01 (sample SAMN10412370, study PRJNA504923) | tailings metagenome | isolation source: Replicate 2 from Balatoc abandoned mine | place: Philippines: Itogon, Benguet | collected 2017-08-28 | reverse complement strand
CAGTTACAGAGTTGCTAACAAATAATACCACCGTATGTACGTGTCAGGCGTCGCAGTTTGCTGCCTTGGGCCCACGGGTGCAGGCCCCCCATGCGTAAGGAGGGCACGTAGTACACACGCCCCTACGTGCCTCAACGTGGCCTTACACGCCGTCACGTGCGTCTTACGTGGTCAGGCGTGGCCTTAGTGTACTCCTCACTGTGCTGCTCCCTCATGCGCCACCGCAACGGCTTGAGCCTGCGCCGCCATCATGGCAGCCGTGCCGGCCGCGGGCGTGGGCGCATCTCGTGCCGCGCCCCCTGCCCTGCCGCGGCTGCTGCCTGTGCGTGCTGTCGCTGCGCTGTGGATGGCTAGGTGCCTGCCTCTGGTGGCGTACGTAACGCTTGGACTCATAGCGGTAGCCGGACTACTGGAAGCGAGTGGAGACACGACAGACAAGGTAGACCCGCGCTGGACCCGCGCGTGTGCAGCGAGCGGGCAGCTGCAGGCACGTGGCAGGTGGCACGCACCCTCCCCTCGGGCACGTGGTGCAACGCCAGGTTGCATGCGCCACTACCGGTACACAGATCTACACACTTGTGGCTGTGGCGCTGTTGTACAGCCTTTGGACTTGTCCAGCTGGAGAGCTAGCGAACCGAGGTAAGGTCAAACCGCTGCCCCATGCATGCAATGCTGCCTGCGTAGTGCGTTGCAGCGAGGGCTCCCAGCTAGCTGCTTCCCGTGGCTGCTCCCAGGATAATGCCACGTATGCGAAAAGTTTGACCGCTGGCGTCGGCGGCATCGGCACTTCAGGTCTCTCGCCAGAGTTGCCAGACGTCCTATCACAGTTAGGTTCATGCTCGGGTTCAGGCATCAGAGCAGTCCCGTCGCGTTGCGCTATTCGCGGTAGGGAGTCGCTGCGGAGCCCGGGCAGACGCACAGTCAGATTCCCAAGGAAACTTCGATATTCACACAACTATAACACGTCATCTTGATCGGCAGTTGAGGCGTTTTCGCCATAGTTCACGTTTGCTTTGCTTTGCTCCCATAACCTCTTGTCCGCTTGCTTGGCTGGAGCCGCTTGCGAGTCTTCAGCGGCCCCAGATTTCGAACTAAGTTTGGGTTGGTAAGGTCGCAATGTTGAGCGCCGCGACAGCTCGTGGCCTGTGTCCCTGTGGCCCGCGGCAGCAGTTGGGCCGCAGGGGCTGCCCCGTCCCACAGCAGCCGCATCACCAGCGTGCAGCAAGGCATTATGCAGCAGGCAGGCCCGCGGCAGAGATCCGACGCGCCGCCGTCGTCACTGACAGCGGCGTTTCCAGCGGTGCCCTCCGCTCCCTTGCACCCGCCCGGCCCCAAGGCGGCCTGCTCTGTCCTTCCGGTGACCGCCTGCTGTGGAGGACGTCCCCTGTGATGAACGCCCGTGGCAGAACCCAGACTGCAGCAAGCACTTCGGGCCAGGCAGCGTCGCAGCAGCAGGGTTCTGGGGCCTCTGCTGAGGAAGGAGCGATGGCACCACCAGCCGGCGTGGGCCAGAACGGCAGCAGCGGTGCTGTTCGCAGCAGCCCTTCCTCCTCCGGCCCCGTCCCCGCCCCCGCCTCCACCCCGAACCCAGATGATTCCGCTGATGCTGCAGCCCAGCTGCTGCGTGGGGCCCTGGAGGCCGCGCTGCTGCCCGCCATTGAGGGCAGGGTGGGGGCCATGGAGGCGAAGATCATGAAAAGTATGGAGGCCATGGAGGCGCGGATCATGCAGAGGGTGGGAGATCAGGAGCAGCGGGATGATCCGAAGATGGGGGAGCTGGAGAGGCGGCTGACAGCCGCACCGGAGGCGTTGGTGGCTGAGATGCAGGGACAGGCGCAGGGGCAGGAGCAAGGGGAGCTGGCGAAGGAGCATGGACGGCAGGGGAAGCGGGATCAGGGGCAGGGGCAGGAGGAGGCTCAAGTACAGGAGCAGGAACAGACGTCTACTACTGCTCTGAGGGATGAGCTGAAGGTAGTGTGGGCTGGGTGTGGGGCGTGTCCACTGCGGTTGACGTTGGGAGCAGTGGAGAGAGAAGGCATGCAGGCAGGGAGTGGACCTCATTTCCAAGGCAGGCGTACGCGCATGATACACACCTGCCTGGGAGTTCACCGAGTCCCATACTGCTTCCAGTGCGTTGCTCCTGTGCCGCCTAACCTGACCCCGGCTTCACTACTCTACTTACACCGTACATCGCGCACTGGCCTTCGCCTCGGTGTCCTGCACCAATGCCGCATTCCACAAACACACCAAAATCCCTTTCGCAACGTACTTGCCCGATAGCTGTATCCACCGCGTGCGCTCACAATGCACCTTGCTGCGGGCGCATGTATCCAACCGGATTCAACAGAGCTAGAGCTACGGGACGGTCCTCCGTCGATTAGTCCTGGCGTTTGCTTGCTTACTTATGGTTGTATGCAGGCCGAGGTCGCAGTGCTGCGCTCCGAGCTACTCCTGGCGTTGGCGCGTGCGCAGCAGGAGAGGGAGGGGCAGCAGGCGGCGGCGGCGGATGAGGTGGCGGCGGCGACGGCGTCAACGGCAGCAGGGGCAAAGCAGTCCAGCAACACCCAGGTGGGCATTACACACTGCCAACTGCCACGAGCTGTGCTTGCGTGGCCTGCCAGCGGCCCCTGATGGCCCCCTGATGGCCTGATAAACTACCGTAGCAGCTCCAGTTTACATGCATGCACTGATGCGTACGAGGATGCGGACCTCCCCCTTGTCTGGCGGCGCGCAACGGGGCACGCATTCCCGCGCTGGTACCGGCATTTCTGCTCATCAGTACGTTTTTGCCTACCCGCATCGCCCTAAACCGGCTGCGTTGACCCACCATACATGCACATGGCTACATCCCGGCATGCCGCAACCCTCCTCCTGTATCCCACCCTCCCTCCGTCGCCCCCCTCCCCTCCTTCCCTTCGCAGCCCGGAGGTCATCACCGTGCAAACCGCAAGCCGGCTTGGCAGGACTGGCTGAGGGAGTGGTTCAATGAGACGGTTTTCGCCATCACCGCCCTTGTGTACTTCGGTGCTTGCATCGGTGCGATTTACGGGTTTGCATTTGCCTTGTTCCCGGACACAGATACGGCCATTGGCGTCAGGTTAGTGCAGGCAGTGGCGTGGTTAGCCGTGGTTACGTTTTTGGCCACCATTCCGCGCTTTGTCAAGATCAAGCGCAGTTAGGTTGCCCCCTGTTGCCTGCACTCCCCTTGCTTGCTTGGTGCGGCGCGCACCCGCCTGCGTCAGGCTGCATCCCGGCTGGGCATCGGATGCGTTTGGAAGCTCAGCACTTCGCTGGGCCGGGTAGGTGTAGCAGCATGCGGGTGGGCGTGTATATGCGAAGGAAGGTGCGTTCGTTGCGGGGCACACAGATAAGGTCCCAAGGCTAGCTAGGACCCTCCGAAGTACAACGACGGCGCTTACTTACTTGTGTTTAGTTTATTGGCATTCTGCCCGCCGTGTCAGGGTTGGTTAGCGTTCCTTGGACAGAGGCCACTGTGTATGCTTCAAGTCCGGGTAACACGCACCGAGCAAGCGTGCACGATGGATGGAGGCTCGGACATGCTTCAGGCAGGGGAGACTCCCCTGGCTTGAACGCACCACGGGCAGCAGGGACAGCGTCGGGCGGCCTGCATGCATGGCCAGGTTTGTGCTGCAAAAGTTTCGCATTAGTATTGTACCATACTACCGTATGCTGGGTGCGGTGCGGATGTTTCGACATGACATGGCGGAGGCTACGCATACCTAGGGTTACTGGGGCCCCTGTGGCACAGATGGGGAGTGTGTTAGCACCGGCTGGCTCAGGCTGGCTGGCTGTGGCAAGAAGGAGAGTGAAGCAGAGTGAAGCAGTCTAGAAGCGCAACCCCCTGCCTTGGCTGCATTATTATCAGGTACGATGCAATAGCATACCTGTTGTCTTAGCCAGTCTGGCTGGCCAAGATGGATGCGGTCAGCATCACGACCATGTCGGTGGTATGATTGTTGCTTGGCTTGTTGCTCCTTGTATGTTGTTGTATGTCAGGAAAGCGAGCGTGCGGCGATGATGTCCAGGGACGTGGCTGCACAAGGTGCATGGAGGTTGTATCTGCAGTTGTAAGTAACCGGGACCTGCTTGTGCGAGCAGCTGGGAACGACCGAACGAACGAATGGAGCAGAGGCGACTGTGTAGGTGAATTTGTTTTTCAGGAGAAGGGTTATGGGGGTATCGGAGACCTATTTTTAGCGGGTAGGTCCTCCAGGTCGTCTCTCAGGTAATAGGCTGTAAATGAGGCGACAGGCTTTGTTCTCCAGGGCACCTGCTCGTGCTGATTGCCGTATAGTATATTACCCACACAGGCTCGAGGCGATCAGGGTATCAGCTGCCCACGCGTGCGTGAGAAGCTCCCGGTCGGCAGCAGGTTCGACCAAGCTAGTGGGATGTCGTACATACACGGGACCATGACGGTACCAAACGTAGGATGCACGAGGATGCGCTTAGAAGCACTATGGAGTGCTGGGCTTTGCTGCCCCAACTCTTGCCGCTTCGCGAGGTGCCGCGATGAAGGTAAGCGCTAGCGCCAGGGGGAGCCATGTGCCCAAGCTCGCGCTCGGTCACCGACCCATGGGTCATCAATGCTCCTAGTCTAGACGCCGAGGGCTCATGGCAGTCCGCAACCGGTGCAGTATTGAGTGGGATGCCGTGGATGTAGAAAGCACGATATGCACCCACGACTTAGCAAGGGATTCAAAAATGCTTCGTCGGACACCGTACTCCAGGCAAAGCAAGCAGCGACGACCACGCTAGCCTCAGGTTTTCGGCATGCCTTGCCGGGCGCCCCAAGCAACAGCTCCTCCGCCCCCAGCAGCGGCATGGCCTCACCCTCAGCACACCCCGGGGTCCGCAGCACGTTTTCAGGCGGGCCAACAGCCGCAGATGGCTCTCGCCCGCACCGCACCCCCCTGCCACACCAGTAGCTACAAAATCAGCTCGGGCCTCCAACTACTCGTTCCACTTGCTTGCGTACCTCCTTCCCGCCCATTTCCTCCTCCTGCTGCTTCTGTCCTTGCTATGGCTGCTCCACCGCTCTGGCGCCTTTCCGGTCCCCGCCGCCCACCCTGCCACGTGTCACAGTGGTGTCAAAGGCATGCACGGCCGGCCCCGCGTCCCGTGGGTCGTTCGGCCCCAGGTCCGCACCGTACGTTCCAGCGCTGTCCGGCAGCAGCTGCCGCACGCTGTCGTACACCCAGCCAACCGCCTCGCGCGCGTCCAGGCATGCTGATAGGTGCTCTGCGCCGCCGCCGTCGCACCCCTGCCACTCACTGTCTCCCACACTGCCATCCCGCTCCCGTGCGCCCCTGCTCCGGGCCGCCTCCCACTCCGCCGGCGGCTGCAGCAGCCACACGCCCATCACCACCCCCAGTCCGCCACCTACTCCCATACATCCCCGGCTGCCAAGCGCACACGCCCTGGGGGGCACCGCCGCCGCCGCCCCTCCGCAGTGCACAAGGTGTACGTAGCACAGCGGTGAGGGGGCGGACCGCATCACGCGCAGCAGCACGCCCGCTGCGGGCCAGCTACTGTGGTTGCTCCACAGCACCTCCGCCAGCTCCATCGGCCCAGCCCAGCGGGCAGGCGCCACGGCAGTGGCGGCGGTATAGGCGCACTGCAGCGTCAAGACAAGTACCGGTATACAGTAGAAGAAGTCTACCTGGACAGACTAGAGAGCAGGGGAGATAGATTTCTCCCATGCTAGATAGCAATATGGCAAGGGCGGCTGCCTCTGAGCTTATGCTCGGAGTCTTGGTGCAGCATGCGGGTGCAAGGGTAAGGCAACCCGGTGAGCGGTGACGGCAGGGTTTGGGCGCCCACCGTGCTGCAGCCAACCTGCGCCGCCATCATGGCAGCCGCGGCCGTGGGCGCATCTCGTGCCGCAGCCCCTGCTCGGGCTGCTACTTGTGCTGTGGCTCCGCTGTGGATGGCTAGGAGCCTGCCCCTGGTGACGGAACGCATGGACTCATAGCAGTAACCGGACTACTTGAAGCGAGTGGCGACAAGACGTGCGTGTGCAGCGAGCGGGCAGCTGTAGGCACGCACGTGGCAGGTGGCACGCACCCTCCCCTCAGGCACGTGGTGGGACGCCACGTTGCATGGGTGCCTTCCCTCAGGCACGTGGTGGGACCCCACCTTGCATGCGCCAGCATACGTCCACACATGAGCACCTTGCCGTCAGCATACACCTACACAGATCTTCACAAATTTGGCTGTGGCGCTGTCGTGCCCTGTGTTGTACATACCGTACAGCCTTTGGACTAGTCCAGCTGGAGATAGAGCTAGTAAACCTAACTGGGTTCAAACCTCTGTCCCAAGCGTGCAAAGCTGTAGCAATGCTGCCTGCGTGGTGCGTTGCAAGGCTCCCACGGCAGCTGCTACCCTGGCTGTTCCTGCAGGGGTAGCTGCTCCCTGGCTGCTCCCAGGACAATGCTCCCAGGACAATGGATGTCGGAGGCTCGGCACTTTAAATCTCACGCCTGAGTTGTCAGAACGTACATCAAGTTTAGGTTTATGCTCGCGTTCAGGCATCAGAACAGTCCCGTCGCATTGCGCTATTTGCGGTAGGGAGTCGCTGCGGAGCCCGGGCAGACGCACAATCAGATTTTCCAAGGAAATTCCGATGTTTCACCCAACATTTACATGTACATCATTTTGACCGGCAGTCGAGGCCGGGTTCGCCATAGTTGCTTCGCTTTGCTCCCATACCTCTCGGCTGCAGCCGCTTACGAGTCTTCAGCGGCCCAAAGTAGCTTTGGGTTGATAAGGTTGCAATGCTGAGCGCCGCGACAGCGCGTGGCCTGGGTCCCTGTGGCCCGCGGCGGCGGTTGGGCCGCAGGAGCTGCCCAGCTCCCCAGCCGCATCATCAGCGGATAGCAAGGCACCACGCAGGCAGGCCCACGGCAGAGACCCCAACACCCCGTCCCAGCCTGCTTACCACTTCTGACATTCCTCTTTCCGGACGTGCCGCCGTCATCACTGACCGAGGCGCACTCCGCCCACTTGCACCAGCAGCCCGGCCCCATGGCGGCACATCTCGGCCTTCCGGCGGTGTCCACCTGCTGTGGAGGACATCCCCTGTAACGGACGCCCGTGGCACAACCCAAACTGCAGCAAGCGCGGCGGGACAGGCAGCGTCGCAGCAGCAGGAGGTTGCGGCCAGGGCGGGAGCAGCGGTGGCGCTACCAGACAGTGGTGCAACTGACAGAACTGGTGGCAGTGGTGCTACTCGCACCCCGTCCTCCCCCGCCCTCTCCTCAGTCCCCGCCTCCGCCCCAAGCAATTCCGCTGGCGTTGCAGCACGGCTGCTGCGTGGGGCCCTGGAGGCCGCGCTGCTGCCCCGCCTGGAGGCCATTGAGGGCAGGGTGGGGGCCATGGAGGCAAAGGTTGTGGAGAGTATGGAGGCCATGGAGGGGCGGATGATGCAGAGGATGGAAAAGCAGGTGCAGCAGAAGGAGGTGGGGGCGGGGGAAAGGCAACTGACGGCCGCTCCGGAGGCAGTGGTGGCTGTGATGCGGGCTCAGAAGCAGGAGCTGGCAAAGGAGCATGGGCAGGAGGAGGCTCCAGTGCGGGAGCAGGAGCAGGCGCCGGAAATCGCGCTGGCGGCGATGGAGCAACGGATCAGGGAAGAACTAAAGGTACGTAGTGTCGGCTGTCGGCTGTGGGTTGTGGGTTGTGGGGCGTGCCTCCTGCTTGGGGACGGAGCGGTTGAGAGCGGTGTGGGGGAAGACGTGCAGGCAGGGAGTGGGCCGGCAAGGCATGCGCGCATACTGTACAGTTGTTTGGGCGTTCACTGACTCCCCGTACTGTTTCCGGTGCGTTGTCCCAGTCCCGCCTGCCCTCGGCTCGACTCAGCGTGCAGTGACCTTCGCTTCGTTTTCCTGCTTCAGTGCCGCATCACCAAAACACCACCAGTGTCGTACTTGCCCGGTAGCTGTATCCACCGCGTGCACGCACACTGCGCCCTGCTGCGGACGCATTGTATCAACCTGATCCAAACGAGCTGGAGATAGGTACGGACTCCATCGCCCAGTCCTGACGTTTGATTGCGTGTGTGTTGCTTAATCACAGGCTGAGGTCGCAGCGCTGCGCTCCGAGCTGCTCCTGGCGGTGGCGCATGTGCAGCAGGAGAGGGAGGGGCAGCCGGCGGCGGCGGTCACGGTGGAGGCGGCGGCGGCGGCGGCAAAGGCAGCAGGGGCGGCCCAAGCCAGCAACACCCAAATGCACAGTACGCATCGCCAACTGCCCACCGCACGGGTGGAGCGGGAGAGGGAGGGGCAGGTGGCGGCGGCGGCGGCGACGGCACCAAAGGCAGCTGGTGCGACCCAGCCCAGAAGCACCCAGGTGCGCATTAAGCAAGGCCAAATGCACGTAGCTGTGCTTGCTTGGCCCGCCCGCGGCCCTGGCGGTGGCCCCGGATGGCCCCAACTACCAGCGGGGGTGGGCATGCACTGATCTGTGTGCCGTCGTTCCCCTTGCACGCACATGTCTAGCGGCACGCAACGGGCAAGCATTCACAGGTACCGGCATTGCTCCTTATGACATCTTACATACCATACCGGCTTTGCCCTGAACCCGTTGTGTTGACCTAAGCACATGCATGACGCCGTCTCGGCATGCCAGCACCCTCCCCTAATCCACCCTCCCTCGCCCCCTTCCCTTCCTTTGCAGCCTGGAGGTCAGCCCACCAACCGCAAACCGGCTTGGCAGGGGCGGCTATGGTACATGTGCTGTATGACGGTGGTCACCATCGTGTTCACGCTGTACATGAGTGCTCTCTTCCGTGTGATCGCCGCGTTTCTTTCAGCTGCCGGTAGCAGCTGGTTACATGCAGTAGCGTGGTTTTTCGTGATGATGTTGATGCTTTTCTTTCCGGTGCTCTGTTTGGATATCTCTATCTAGTGGCATCTTGCCCACGTGCCATGGCTGCGTAGCGCGCCTTGGCCGGAGCGTTGTCCACCTTACCTACGGTATGCATGTTTTACGTCCGGGCATCAAGCACTGTGCATGCGCGCACGACCGAGTCGGAACGTTGTCAATGCACCACCGACGGACGGGCAGCTGGGATAGCACCAGGCGGCTTACCTGCATCTGCCTGCATGCACTATCAGGTTTGTGCGGCAACAATATCGTGGTTTCATAGCTGCTGCTGTGCGTTTATTAGACAGTTTCTGTCCATGCATGGCGGAGACAGCCTGGGCTTGATGGGGGGCCCTGTGGCACTGGTGGGGAGCGCTTGAGAGCGAGCATTTTTTTTTCTGTGGAAAGGTTTACAGGTAAGGAGACGGGAAGGGACAGGCCAGCGGGAGTCCAAGGCCCGACCAGCACAGGCAAGCACCAGCACCACCAAAGCCCAAACCCAACCCTTGTTTTTTTTTTTTTTTTTTTTTTCAGGAGAAGGGTTATGGGATTATCGGAGACCTATTTTTTTTTGGATGACTCCCATTCCCCTGTTCAGGAGTTCACTGATGTGGGCAAGCTTGACGAAACCTGTCTCCCCAGAGCCTCCTGCGTCGTCAGCTTCAAGCCAAGTGAAGAGACGACCTTGAGGACCTACCCGCAAAAAATAGGTCTCCGATAATCCCATAACTCTTCTCCTGAAAAAAAAAAAAAAAAAAAAAGCTGAACCTTCTGAGCTGGACGGAACAGCTTCGCCCCTTGTCACGGCCATAGATCCGAATATTGGCAGACAGAGGTGTTTTTTTTTTTCAGGAGAAGGGTTATGGGGGTATCGGAGACCTATTTTTAGCGGGTAGGTCCTCCAGGTCGTCTCTCAGGTAATAGGCTGTAAATGAGGCGACAGGCTTTGTTCTCCAGGGCACCTGCTCGTGCTGATTGCCGTATAGTATATTACCCACACAGGCTCGAGGCGATCAGGGTATCAGCTGCCCACGCGTGCGTGAGAAGCTCCCGGTCGGCAGCAGGTTCGACCAAGCTAGTGGGATGTCGTACATACACGGGACCATGACGGTACCAAACGTAGGATGCACGAGGATGCGCTTAGAAGCACTATGGAGTGCTGGGCTTTGCTGCCCCAACTCTTGCCGCTTCGCGAGGTGCCGCGATGAAGGTAAGCGCTAGCGCCAGGGGGAGCCATGTGCCCAAGCTCGCGCTCGGTCACCGACCCATGGGTCATCAATGCTCCTAGTCTAGACGCCGAGGGCTCATGGCAGTCCGCAACCGGTGCAGTATTGAGTGGGATGCCGTGGATGTAGAAAGCACGATATGCACCCACGACTTAGCAAGGGATTCAAAAATGCTTCGTCGGACACCGTACTCCAGGCAAAGCAAGCAGCGACGACCACGCTAGCCTCAGGTTTTCGGCATGCCTTGCCGGGCGCCCCAAGCAACAGCTCCTCCGCCCCCAGCAGCGGCATGGCCTCACCCTCAGCACACCCCGGGGTCCGCAGCACGTTTTCAGGCGGGCCAACAGCCGCAGATGGCTCTCGCCCGCACCGCACCCCCCTGCCACACCAGTAGCTACAAAATCAGCTCGGGCCTCCAACTACTCGTTCCACTTGCTTGCGTACCTCCTTCCCGCCCATTTCCTCCTCCTGCTGCTTCTGTCCTTGCTATGGCTGCTCCACCGCTCTGGCGCCTTTCCGGTCCCCGCCGCCCACCCTGCCACGTGTCACAGTGGTGTCAAAGGCATGCACGGCCGGCCCCGCGTCCCGTGGGTCGTTCGGCCCCAGGTCCGCACCGTACGTTCCAGCGCTGTCCGGCAGCAGCTGCCGCACGCTGTCGTACACCCAGCCAACCGCCTCGCGCGCGTCCAGGCATGCTGATAGGTGCTCTGCGCCGCCGCCGTCGCACCCCTGCCCATCACTGCCTCCCACCAGTGTTCCGATCTTCCGTGGGGGCTTTCGGATGGCGCGTCGAAACAGGTGCCTC
>VFQN01008056.1_pt1 | contig 10915 bp, 8 predicted proteins | sample 3512371 | NCBI WGS metagenome assembly VFQN01 (sample SAMN10412370, study PRJNA504923) | tailings metagenome | isolation source: Replicate 2 from Balatoc abandoned mine | place: Philippines: Itogon, Benguet | collected 2017-08-28 | reverse complement strand
AAGCAAACAAGTCCGCGTTGGTCGAATAATTGAAAAGGAAGGATGATGTTTCCTGTCTTCGTTGTTGTCTTGCTTGTTAGCTTCCCAAATCTTCTCTCAGCTATGCCTGAGAGATACAGAGGAAAGTTTATTTACAACGGTGATTTTAAACGAGAAGTGAAAGAGTTTACCAACTATAAACAACCATATCAAGCGAACAATTTTGTTGGTGATCAATATGAACGTTTCTTAGATCAACGATTAGATCATTTTAATCGTGAATTAACTACCACTTTCAAACAAAGATATTTCTTAAATGATACCTTCTGGAAGGGTGAGGAGAATGCTCCAGTGTTTCTCTGTGTTGGAGGTGAAGGTCCACCATTAGATCGATCTGTTTTAGTAAGTTCAGTCCATTGTAACGACATGGTTGAAATTGCCCCAAAGTATAATGCCCTATTACTGGCATTAGAACATCGCTATTATGGTCCCTCCAACCCCTTCGATGACTTCTCCACTGATAACTTGAAATATTTAAATACTGAACAAGCATTAGGTGATATTGCTACTTTTGTTCAATTAATTAATGAACAATACAAACTTTCACCATCCAATCGTTGGATTACTTGGGGTGGTTCTTACCCTGGTATGGTCGCTGCTCTTGCTCGTTTCCGCTATCCACACTTGATTTACGGCGCTGTCTCTTCCTCTGCTCCATTAGAACCAGTTGTTGATATGGTTGGTTATAATGAAGTTGTCGCAGAATCAATGAAGGCACCAATCGTTGGTGGTTCAGATGAATGTTTGAATATTATCGTTGAAGGACATCAAGAAGTCGGTAATCAATTGCAGACCGCTGATGGACGTCGTGCACTTGAAAAACAATTTAACGTCTGTGTACCTGGTACATTAGAAAACGAGAAGAACCGCGAAGAATTCGCTGGTAACGGTGTCGTCTACCTCCCTGTCCAATCCAACGACCCTGCCTGCACTACACCATTATGCAATATTTCATCCATCTGTAATTACCTTACTACCACCGCTAGTGGTACCTCCATTGAACGATTAGCCGCATTAGCCAAAGAACAAAGTCCTACGTGCAGTGTTCCTTCCTATGATGCAATGATTAAATTCTGGGCATCACCAAAGAATCCTGATCGTTCATGGTTATATCAAACATGTACTGAATGGGGTTTCTATCAGACATGTAATGTTGGTTCCAAATGTCCATACACACAAGGATTACACACAACCGATGTTGATTACGATATTTGTTTACAAGCTTTTGGTATTCCTAAGGATCAAGTTGATGCACAAATTCAAAATACATTATCCATCTATGGTGGTGATGATATTCTTGGTAGTCGTATTATCTTTACGAATGGTGAGATCGATCCATGGAGAGCGAATAGTGTATTAGTACCACCGAATGCCGATGAACCAACACAATGGGTCAATGGAGCGAGTCATCACTATTGGACTCATCCTTCTAGTCCTACGGATACTGCTGAGATTAATGCTGCAAGAGAAGTGATTTGGAATAAGGTAATGTTCTCTCTTTCTGATTACATTTGATGTGATCTAATTTATGTGTGTTGTTGTTGTTCTAGGTTGCTCAATGGTTAGCATTACCTCATCTCTATTAAAATGATTGGGAGTATTCAGTGGTATTTTTCTATGTTCTTATCAAAGTACACTTCTCTTCGGCTGTTATCAAAGTCAACAAACAAGACAAGCGCTGACCTCATGTTAGGCAGCTCCCTCCTCACCTCTTTCTCTCTCACTCAGAAACTCTTTGTGTTATTTCAGCGACACGAAACCACGCAAACCATATAACTTGTCACTCTTGCAAGTAGAAGACATAAATAAATGATAGTAGTTTGTTCCAAGCATTCTATAAGTGTCTCTTTTCTTCTCATCTAGTTATTTTAGTTTTTAATTTGAGTCATAATAATAGGTTAAGAATCATAATAATATAGTTTTATAGTATGAAAGCTAAGAAGAGTAAATTAACCATTTCCTCTTCTCTTCTTATTCATTCTTTATTTCTCCTTCTTCATCTTCCTCATCGTCTAACATAGGAAGGACTGAGTCAAAGGTGAAGGACTTCTCTTCTACAGCCACAGTCTTCACCTCTTCTTCAAAGTAGAACTGAGTCTTAGGAAGTGACCAGATTGACAATCTAGAGTCTATTCCCTTCTCTTCTTCTTCTTCTTTCTCCTCCTTCAACTCTCTTTCAGTACTTTTTCGCTTTCTCTTGCCTAACTGACCACTGCCTCCAATCTCTTCTGAGTCTTCACTATCGCTATCGCCCTCTGAAGAAGTGTCGCTGTCATCAGCGAAGATTCGATCACCCGTTGCAGTAATTAATGTCGAATAGAAAGGATGAAACAATACAGAATGAATTGTCGGTCGAAAGTTGTTCCTTCGTTTCTCTTTCTCTTCATATGGATCATATCCTCTTACAAGATCGAAGGTTTTCGTATTATAGATGAGAATAGGATCAGTCGGTAAATCATCAGAGGAAGTATAAGACAATTGATTCCCTGTTATTAAATAATCACCCCAAGGATCAATATCTATCATCATCTTTTGATAATTATTTTCATTATTTCGATAATATTGTCCGATCATCTTCTTCTGATACCTGACATCATAGCAATAGATATAACGATGCTTACGACAATTAATAAAGAGATTATTCCCATCTCTCGACCATTTTAATTGACTAATACCGTGACCACCTGGTAAATTCTTCATTGTCGTGACAGCAGTGGGGAGTTGTCGTTCATCGTAGAAGGCGATGTCACTAGAGAAGGTGGCGATGGCGAAGAGTCCTGAATAATCAGGATTACTCTCAATACTTGAGATCATTCCTTTACAAGCTAATGGATCAGGTTTGGAGGTCGTCGTGGCTTTATTCGTTGGGAAGGAGGAGAGTGGTTCGTAAGGATTTTGAAGGTCAAAGAGGTACAGGACTGAGTCAGCGCCTGCAATCAGTTTATCACTTGTAGTATTATAATTGATCGTATATACTGTCTCTAATTCATCTTGAGTATTATGAATAATATAGGAGGTACATATCTGGTCTGTTAGGAGGTTGCATAGTTGTATTGGATGATCTTTAGTGGCGAGTAAGAGGTAAGGGTTTGTGACCTCAGGAGTAGCTGTTGGGGAGGATTCGTCATCACATTCTCCTTCTTCAGGACTAGTATGTGTAGATGCTACAGGTTGTATTGGGAAAAAACGATAATCGTAAACTGATTCACCGAATTGGATAGACTTCAGTGGTTTGAGTGAAGTGGGAGAAGATGTGGGAGAGGATGAAGTTGAGCCAGCGGGGAGGTAATATCGACACGAAGTATAAATATTTGATGATAATTGATAACAACTCAAAATATTTTGATCAGAGAGAGTAAGAAGAGTATTCCCATCGGAAGAAAGTTTAAAACTTTGAATAAAGTCATAATAAGGACATTTCCCAGATCTTTCTCGCTTTTCTTGCTTCTTATCAGAGCTATAGTACTCCAGTTCTTCCCATTTATCAGTATTAATCAATGGATTGGTATGAAATAGCAATGGAGAGGTAATTACATCCATCGTCGAAGAAAAAGAGAATTCCCGCATCGTAAATTAAAGAAAAAGATCAGTTCTGCCATCTTTTTTGATGATTGCTCTGAATCCACGAGTAAAGCAATCACAACAATTTTAAGGGTTCAGAAACGATCATGTTTTAAGTGGTTACAAAAAGGAAAAAGATAATCGGTGGAGAAAAAATAACCATTAGTGAGCGAAACCATCCTTATGACATGAAACAATCCAATAAATTAATATTTTAATTCTTCGTTCCTTGATTTAATTGCTTGGAAATGATATCAATCTCTTGTTGAAGGTCCCTACGAAAACAAGAAACACAATTAGATCATCAATCACAACATACATATCATATCACACAATATAACTCACCTAGATCGCTCATCTAACCATGCTAAACTCTCATGATGACGATTCAGAATCGAAACAATCTGTGCAATAGGTCCTAAATCATTATTCGAGAAAATATCACCACCACCAGACTTCTGTGATAATCCATCTGATGTAGTATTATAATCATTAGAAATCTTCTTTAAATTCTCTTCCATCTGACTTAATGCTTGATCTAAATTCTCTACTAATGTACAGGTTCTCTCTCGTTCATAGTCATCTTCAGTAGGTTCCTATAGATTGATTGCTATATCACAGAAGGTTCTATTGTGAGTGAGATAGTGTACTTACTTGTAATTGAAGGTTCTCAATCTCTCGATCAAGATTATCTGATAAATTATCAAGATCACTTTCTAAATTTTGTTGAAATGCTTCAATAGATTCACATGATGATCGTAAATCACTTTGATTAATCATAATTTTATGAACATTATCCACTAATGATTCCAAGATCTATTCAAACACAAAGCACATTAGAGGAATAATAAACCATAGAAAAGACAATCTTAATCTTTTACCTTTTGATTCTCTCGTAGTTGACGATCCCATATATTTACTTTATGTGCTTGTCTTTCATAATCTTTTGCATCTTGTGCAAGTTCTTTATACCATTTCTGAACAACTGTCTTCACATCGAGAGATCTACGATAAAATAGACGAGATTAATAAACTAATAATGATAAAAAGGGTATAAAGGACTTACGCGTATTCGGCAGGAGGAGCAGTCTTGGTATCGGTAGTAGTAATGGCAGTAGTGGCAGCAGCTGTGGTTGATCCTGTGGTAGCGGTAGTGGCAGGGGCGGTTGTTGTCGCGGCCGGAGTAGCACCAAAAGAGAAGCCAGTAGCTGCAGGAGCCGCTGCTTTATCGTCCTTCTTTGCTTCTTCAGTCTTTGCAGCGGGGGCAGGGGTCGCACCAAAGCTAAAACCGGTGCTTGCTGGAGCGGCGGGCGCATCACCTGCAGGCTTTGCACCGAAGGAGAGAGCAGCAGGCTTTTCATCGGTCTTTGTAGTCGTTGAAGTCTTGTCAGTGGCAGTTGGAAGAGAGAACGCAGGGGCAGTTGAAGTCTTACTGCTATCAGTACCACCAAATGAGAAGGTTGATGCAGGGGCGGTGGCAGCAGGAGCAGCTGTTGTCGTGGTAGTTGTCGCACCACCAAAGGAGAAGGAAGTCCCTGATGTTTCGGCAGGCTTTGTCGTTGAGGTTGTGTCCTTAGTAGCTGGTAGACTAAATGATAGCCCACCTGTAGTTGCTGGAGTTGTTGTTGCAGGAGTAGTCAGACCGAACGAGGGTTTGGCTGCACCTAAAAATTTGAATAAGTCATTAATTCTCGCGGTGAATTAATCTTGCTTTACCTCCAAAAGCGGGAACTCCTGATTTATCATCTGCCTTGGCCGTTGGGGCACTGAATGAGAAGGAAGGCTTATCGTCTGTATTTGTTGCGGGAGCGGGAGCAGCGGCGCCAAATGATGGTGTTTTCCCAGCGGCCCCAAATGCAGGAGTTGCACCAGCGGCACTGAATGAAGGAGTAGAACCTGCTGCTCCAAAGGCGGGGGCCGCTGGCGCGGCACCGCCGAAGCCGAAAGTTGGTGCGGCAGCAGCTTTGTCGTCAGTTTTAGCAGGAGCTCCGAGCCCAGCACCACCGAAAGAGAAGGTAGGAGCAGCAGAAGCAGGCTTTTCATCTGCCTTAGCAGGTGTTGTGGTTGATCCTCCTAAGCCGAATCCACCAAACGTTGGTGCTGCTTTTGCATCACCTGCGGGTGTGCTGGTTGCTCCAGGGACACCGAAGGAAGGAATGGTGGAAGTTGAAGTCCCAAGACCAAATGTGCTTGGAGTCTTTGTAAGAGAGGGAGTGCTGCCTCCAAAACCAAATGAGGGAATCGAAGTCCCATCTGTCTTTGCGGCTGGTGCAGAGAAGGAAGGGGTTGTGGTACTATCAGCCTTGGGAGGCGCTCCGAACGAGAAAGCAGGTGCAGTGTTTGAGGATCCAGCTTCTGGCTTAGCACCAAATGCAAATCCACCACCACTAGCTCCAGGCGTACTTGCAGCTCCGAAAGCAAAGCCTCCTCCTCCTCCACCAGTAGTATTGCCAGTTCCTACAAGAAAAGAGAAATTATCAACACATCTATGAACAAGTTATCATCCATTACCACCAAAAGTAAAGCCAGACATGTTTTATTCTTGTCAGATAAGTGCTAAAAGTCCAAGAAAAGAGCAATAAGAGCGAATGTTTATGATAAACGTGCTTTCAAAATGAATTGAAAAAAAAAACACTCAAAATATCATCTTTTCATAAACTTCATATTTTCGATTTATTCGATACATGTTTTCTGAGAAATTCAAGTTTTGAAGGCGTTAGAATTTAGAGACGCACAAAAAGAGAATTCACTTTACTAACTCTTTACTGTAACTCTTTAATAAGTCTCTCTTCATTCTTCCTGACTCGTCTCGATCCCATTTGTGATTCGAGATTCTTTGAGAGAGGAAAGGTACACACTTACTGTTTCAGGTATCTATCAAGAGAATTGAGAAGTTATAGATCCTAGTAAGAGAGAAGATTCAAATTGAACTTTGTTATTATCCGGATTCACACCAAGAGACGATTGATTTAAGAAATGGGAACTTATAGTAGTAAAGAAGATAATCATGGTCACATTCCTGATGATATTTCGATTCCAACCAAGGTAATGAGACCACCAGTCCAAACAGTTGATCAAAACAATAATCGAGTTCCTGAAGATGCTCTTACCACATTACTCACAGAAAACACTGAATCCCTTGTTCCAACAGTCTTTAAATGGGAGCATGGTGGTAAACATGTATATATAACAGGTACTTTCAATAACTGGGAACGACAGATTCCTATGCATCGTTCAGGTAATGATTTCACTTATGTTCATAATTTAAAACGTGGTAAACATGCTTTTAAATTTATTGTTGATGATGAATGGAGGTATGCACCAGATCAACCAACAATAGCTGATGTAGAAGGACAGATTAATAATTTTATTGATATATCTGATTTTGTACCATATATTGGTGATGATAATTTTTTCATTAAAAGTAAAGATAGGAAAATTACTGATGATGATTTTAGACAAAATATACCTGATTTAGATGATTATACCAAAGAGTAAGTCATAAAGAACCTACTAGAACCACTGAATAACCTTACTCTAACCCTTCTCTTCTGATAGACCACCAGCACTGCCACCTCATCTAAGACATATTATCCTAAATAAACCTGCACCAACTATTGATCCTCAATCATTGCCTGTTCCACAATATGTCTCCTTAAATCATTTATACTGTACCGCGATTAAGGATGGGATGATGGTGTTAGGAGCAACACAACGTTACCGTGATAAATACTTCACAATTGTTTTCTATTCAGTGATGCCAACTTCAGGCAACCAATACTAACGAATACAAAAAAATGAGCGAAGAATGAACAATATAGTCCAAATGAACTCGATACATTAGTTGAACCATGAAAAGAAGAAAAGAAATATCTTAAAACACCTTGTATGTTTTGTGTTTCAATCTATATTTCTTTTCTTTTAACCTCGATCTTCATCTTCTGTCGCATGATTTGTCAGATTTATCGAGAGTCTTATTTCCAATTTTCTTTTCCCCTCTCCAACAATATCGTGTTTCTTTGCCCAATTAAAATTACTTCGATTTTCAATAGTTCACATTTCTTTTTCAAGTACTGTTGTTTGTAGTTAATCCAAAAATAAACATAGCCGCTTTGATTATTTGAAGTGGAAAATGCTATTTACTTATCCGTTCAAGTCAATGAGAGTCCGATGAGTCGTTCTTCAGATTAACTCAAACAATGCAATGAATTTAACGTCTTAAATCGTTAAAATAAGACATAACAATATGAAGTGTACAATTTATTTATATATCATCATCTCCCATGGCAAGCACAACTCTCTCCATTCCAGGTTCGAAGGCTGGCTTCCCAAGGAAAGGACAACTGGCACAACGATAAGCATCACCTTTATAACAATTACCACACGAACTAGACTTTGCAACTTTCTCCTCAACTGTCTTAGGTTGGGTAGCTTGATTGCCTTTTGCTTCTTCATCAGCTAATCCACAGGTACAATCCTTACAAGCTCTTTTCTTCCCACTGCTATCCGTACCACAGTCATATTTATCATTCTCAGGCAGAACACTCTCTTGTAATAGAGCATCCTCATCGATCATATCTTCTTCCGCGAGGTTAGACAAAGTTACTTTCGCTACAACTGGGGCAGAGGAAGGCTTTAAGTTGAGTTTAGCAGCTGCTCCAATCTCCCACTCTGGACGCTGACAGACGATGAATCTACGACCAGAGGCAGGATCTTTAGCAGCCATAATATCTAAAAATCCTTGTATTTTAAGATCAGTTGCAAGAGATTGTCCAGCAGCACGATCACTAATACCATCGATCATTAATTTACCTTTAGACTTTAATTTCTTAAATAACAATGCTTGAAGGTTATCATCAGGGATCACTTCAACAATCAGAATTTTATCATAACTATTATCAGTCTCTGTTTGAATCTTAGGAATTAAAGTGGTTAATTCTTCTTCATAAATATATTTTGTAGAAGTTTCTGGAACACTTTCTGGTGTTGGTAATTGTTCATTTTTCTTAATCACTAAAACATTTGCCATTTTTCTTTCTCTTTTATCTATTATCTTTCAAATAATTCCAAGAGTTCACCTTTGTCTCTTTCAAACAATTGTTTGAGATGATATTCTAATCAAAGTATTAGATGGTTGTTTTGATTGGAATAAAAATGAGATTAGGAAAGTCGGCAAACCGGCAGTTCTTTAGTCGGTAAGTCGGTAAGTCGGCAAAACTGTCGGTAACTGACAAGTTCTTTCCATTTCACTATTTCACTATTGTCGTGTTTGATTTGCAACAAAGTTACTGAGATAGAATGTCAAGCGAGAAACCAAATCCTTTTAAAGGGTATAATAGCCCCGAAAATATGAAGAAATCTGGTTTTCGCAATGCGCCTAACAGATTTTGGAAGTTTGCTTTCAGTCGAGTAAGTGACCCTTTAAAATTTGTATCGTGTTTACGTTTGTCACATTCACTTTTGTGACTTAGGAAGCATTTAAGTTTGTGCTATATGTTACACTCCCTGTATTTGCTGGTGTTATCTATGCAAATCCAGACGCCATGAAAAAGCTTAGTAAGTTGCCTATTTCCAGTGTTGCAGTAATTCTTATTCGTACTTCTAGTTCTTCATTTTCGATTTATTGAATATCCTGCAAGTGATTCTGGTCCAGAGATTGAAGCTTTTAAACGATCTTTAGAAGACAAGCGATTGCAAAGGGAAATTGAGAAGGCGACGAAGAAAGAATCTTAAGAACTTTCTAGAGTTATATTGATTCTTTTAGATCTCTTATCTTGTAAATAAAATTACCCATTGTGAAATCTTCTCTAGTTGTGCCAAAAGAAAAAAAGAGCTATAATTACTTCTTAACGGATTTTCCGAGCTCAAGTGGTCCTTTGTCCTTCGCTCCCAAGGATCTTGCGATACGAAGTAAATCTCCTACCATACCTGATGCAGTATTTGCAGAATCAGATAAAGGTCCCTAAACCACAATATCCTTGAGAAATCATCAATGAAAGCGAATATCATCGAACTTACCTGGATAATAAGAGGATTTTGAGCATAACGATCAGTGTGAAATTCAAAGTAATAAACAGGACCCTTCACAGCTGCTAATGGCGAAGAAAGAGGAACTTCTTCTAATCTTACACTTGCCTTCACCTGTCCTTCGAATCTGTTTCCTAATTCTGCAGCTGGAGTACATTTAATACGTTGGACATAACGCAGCGTACATCCTCTCTCCTTTGCTTGCCTTGCCTTCTCTGCGAGGTCACGATCCTCTTGAGGGAATACACCTGTTAAATCTACGAAGGTAGTAATAGGTCTTCTAGTCGCTAAAGGCTCAATCTCTACATCCTCGACGCTCAAATTAATGCCAATAGTGCGAGCAAGGACAATCAACTTTTCTGCCGCTTCAACTCCTTCCAAATCACGAAACACGTCATCTTCAAACATAAAAGTCGTACTCACTGTGTCACTAAACAAACGAGAATGATCACAAATATCCGTCAAGACAACACCAGTAGAGACTGACATAATTCCAACAACCTCGTGTATTCCATCACCCGACCACAATAAATCTTGCAACGTTGAGAAGATAGGTAAAGCTGCACCAATCGTGACCTCAGACATATACATACGTCTCGCAGCTCTTGCTGCTGACATGACAGCATTATAAAGATCTAAACCATCACTAATCGCTCGTTTATTAGCGGTTACTACATGACATCCACGACTTAACCAATTAGGATGTAATGTAGCAATATCATAAGATGTCGTAGCATCAATCATAATAATATGTGGTGTAGATGAATTTAATACATGATCAATAAATTTATTGATATTTGTATCCATTTTAGCATCAGACATTGTTTGTTCTAAATCATTAAAACATACATTAGAATATGACTTACGTACATATTCACCTAATTCATTTTTATGTTCTTGAAATGATTTAATTTTACCTTTTAATGAATCAGTTAAATCATTATCACCTAATATCATTTTACGTGAATTACTAACACCACGTATTTTAATTTTTAAATCAAAACGATTTTCTAATAGATCACGTGCTTCTAATAAAGCTTGTAAGAAAGCGCTTCCTACACGTCCTGTTCCGATAATACCAATAGAAACCTCTAAGGAAGACAGCCAGAAAGCAGAGTGTACTGCTCGAAGTGCTCGTTCAGCATCTTTGGAATAGACAACAGCGGAGATATTTCTTTCATCACAACCCTGTGAGATAGACAATATATTCACGCCTGCTCCTCCTAGCGCTCCAAAGAATAATCCGGATACACCTGGCATATGACTCATTCGATCACCAACCGCGGCA
>VFQN01008055.1_pt1 | contig 10917 bp, 7 predicted proteins | sample 3512371 | NCBI WGS metagenome assembly VFQN01 (sample SAMN10412370, study PRJNA504923) | tailings metagenome | isolation source: Replicate 2 from Balatoc abandoned mine | place: Philippines: Itogon, Benguet | collected 2017-08-28 | reverse complement strand
GACATAGTCGTGCTGTGTCGGCGAGGAGGCGATGGTGTAGCTGCGTTTGACCGGTGTGTCCCCCGTCGGCACCGTGACCGTCTCCGCGTTTGCCTTGTTGGTCGCCGTGGCGGCGGGCAGTCCGGTGTGGGCGCAGCATGGCGGGCACGGTGGCGGTCATCATGGTGGTCACGGCTTCAGTCACCACTACGGCGGTCACGGGTTTGGCGGTTTCGCCCATGCTTCCGGTCATGGATTGAGTCATCATTACCATCCGTCCTATTACGGTGGATACTACGGTCTGGGAGACGGCGCCTATGGGTACAATTCCTGGCCGTACAGCTACACGCCTCGCGTGTACTCCTACTCTGGAAATTCCACTGCTTTCGTGGTTCCGCCGACGGACATCTCGGCTGCGCCCACCGACGCCACAGCTGCCGAGCTGAGTTACCAACGTATGGCGGAATCTTCCTTCCGATCGCACCACTACGACGATGCAATCGGGTGGGCCAAACGGGCTGCCAGGGAGACGCCGCGCGATGGCCGACTATTCCTGCTGCTGTCGCAAGCCCATCTCGCGGTCGGCGAGTATCGCGATGCCGCCGGGGCCGCCCGCCTGGGGATGTCGCTATTACCGGCAGAGGATTGGGGCTATGTTGTGGAGAATTTCCGCCACTACTATCACGATGCCGATTATGTCGCACAGGTTGGGCGGCTGCGACGCTTCCTCGACGAAAATCCCGACCATGCCGACGGACACTTCCTGCTCGGATACCATTGGGTCTTCCTGGGCTATTCCGAAGCAGCCAAACGCGAAGCCTATTTTGCGGCAGCCAAACGCGAGTTATCCAAGTCCGCGGAACTTCATCCGAGTGACGAGTGGGCGAATCGCTTGCTGGAACTCGTTGATGGCCCGCGACCAGCATCCTCCCCATCAGTTACCGGTGATCGCCTGCCGGGAGAGCCGGCCGTCACGAGTGAAGCGCCACGGTCGGTGGACGCCTCGGTGGAATATCCGCCGCCTCAAGAGTTCGAGAAGTCCCTCAAGTCTGGCGGTGTCAGTGCGCCCGTCCATCAGCACGAACATAAATGACTCGCTGACCCGCTGAGAAAGCTGCGACAAGGATCGTCCTCGTCGTTCCCCACCAAACCATTAACAGGAACTTCAATGATGAGCCACTTGATTTCAACGGAAAACATTTCGCGTCGCGGCTTTGGGCGGAGGGTTGCCACGGTTGCAGGAACGGGTGCGGTCCTCGCGCCGGCGTTGTTCCTGACGCTGCCCAGCCCGGCCTTGGCCGACACGAGCGAACGGAAGGGCTATTTCGACGTGGACGCCTTGCCGTTCCATTTGCAGCATGAATTCGACCATGCCGTCTCGTGCAACAACGTCATCGCCAAGGCCGAGGAAGTGATGATTGGCGAACAGAAACAGCACGCGATTCAGCAGCGTCCCGGCACGTTCGGCTGGGGGCTGATCACATTCTTCCTGCAATTCAACCAGGACTTGATCGGCAAGGACATGACGTTCTTTTCCACCGTGGGCTGGAATGGCAAGGCGGAAGGCGAGGTGGTTTTCAGCGTCGAGATCAATGGCGACATCATCATCGACGGCGGCCGCAGCGAGAAGAATAAGTGGGCCGAAATTGAACGCAAGCTCCCGGTTAAAGCCCGTGAGATGCGCGTCACACTCATGCTCGACTCGATCCGCGGCAACAATGATTTCTCATTCTGGTGGGGTGAGCCGCAACTGAAAGCCTAAACAACGCCCCCCGACGCGAAAAGTTGTAACCGGCCTCGGGCGACACCTGTTCCACGATGACCGGACACCCAGGTGGAATCGCAACTACCATGCTGGTAGGGGTTTAAGGTGCCGGGCTGCGCCATTCAGGTCGATCGCTCGAATGAAATCGGAAACCTCGCGAAGAACCGACACGGTCGTTGCATCTAATCAAGCGACGCATTTGAACGAGGCGTGTTCCGCCTCGTCGAGCGGTTTGCCCGCGAATTCGGTAAAGACGCCAAACAGAAAAGCCGATACAATCGTAGAAGTGCGTGTTGTTCCCACAGGAATTCTAGCCGAAAGCCTCAAGTCAAGACCATGTTCCGCATCGCGCTCGCCGCCTACATGCTGCTGTTGTCGCTCACGGGGCCAAGCCCGTGCTGCTGCAAGCTGGCGCGGGTTGCGGTGACGATCGCGTCATTGGGCAATGTCGGCGAGCCGGCGAAACTGCAGGTTCCAGGATGCTGCCAAGGTCAATTGGGCGGTGCTGAGAATAAGCGAGCGGATGGCCCCGGATCGGACGATGGACAGCCCGGTCCGAAACCGCCGTCCCATCGTTGCAAATGTGTCAAGAATCTGTGCGGCGGAGTCCCCTCTCAGAGGCTCGAAGTCGTCATCGACCAATCGCGCTCACTGGTGGATGACTTGTGGCTGGGTCACGTTGCCCCGCTTGTGTTGGTAGCGGACGAATTGTTGACGCCCGTGGCGTATTTCTCCGATACGCCACCTGCACCTCTTTCAGGCCGCGAAATTCGCGTTGCCCTGTGTTCGTGGCGCTGCTGATCGCCGCGGAGCCGAATCCCTAGCTTGACTCCTGTGCGGGTCGAACGGGTTGATTCTGGCATTTCCTTCTGGCTGAGCTGAGCCTTCCCAAACGGGCGTCATCGCCACTTGATCGGCATTACGGCTGATCGGTGCCTGCGTCCGGCGGTTGGCGCTCGGTTCATGCTCTCCCTGAGTTTTCTCGTCGCAGTCTGTCCGTGCGCTGCGGCGCGTTCGCACAATTGCATCGTCGATGCATCTCACATTCTGTTCCGGAAAGGATCAAAACATGTTTTCTCATCGGGTTTGGATTGCGGGAGGATTGCTGCTGAGCGGCGTTGCTCTCGTTGTTGGCTGTGCTGAGCGCGGCACCTCTTCGTCCACCGCGTCTCCGGCAGTCGAAAAGGCGTCGCCTGTTGTTCCTGCTTCGAGTTCCACCGTCGCCACGACCGTGACGCCGGCGGAGGCAGCCAATTCCGAAGAGCACGGCCACAAGGCCGGCGCTCATGGCGGGATTATGGTCTCGCTGGGGCGTGACAGCTACCACGCGGAGGCGGTCTTCGAAAAAGGGGGCGTGCTGCGGCTGTACACACTGGGCAAGGATGAGTCGCGTGTGATCGATGTCGAGAAGCAATCGCTCAAAGGCTTCGTGAAGGCCGAGGGAGATGCCGAGGCGCACCAGTTCACGCTCGACGCGGAACCGCAGGATGGCGACGCCGAGGGGCGCACGTCGCAGTTCGTGGGGACACTGCCGAAGGGCCTGTGGGGCATGAATCTGGACGTTACGGTTCCCAACATCGTGATTTCTGGTGAGCGGTTTCGCTTGGGTTTCAAGTCCGCTCCCGAGCAGCATGACGAAGGCATGCCGAACAAGGTTGCGGACGACGAGGAGCGCGAGCTGTACCTTAGCCCCGGCGGCAAGTACACCCAGGCCGATATCAAGGCGAACGGCAATGTCACTGCCTCAGTAAAGTTCAAGGGCTTGAAATCGTCGCACGACATGTTCCCCAAGCCGGGAGACAAGATTTGCCCCGTCACTAAGACGAAAGCCAATCCCCAGTTCACCTGGGTTGTGGACGGGAAAGCCTATGAGTTTTGCTGCCCGCCATGCGTGGATGAGTTCGTCAAGATGGCCAAATCCACGCCGGATGAGATTCAGCAACCAGCGGACTATGTCAAAGCCAAGTAGCCCGAGGGGCTGGAGACTCTGTCCTCGGTCTCTGGTCTTGCTCGGCGGACCGATCGCCAGGAGCGATCCTGACCGCCGACTCACGAGGTTTGTAAGCCCCGGTCAGGAAACGTCTACACAAGGAAGTGGAGGCGGAAATGAGTGGATTTCGATTCGGTCAGGTGACGCTGCTGATGGCGCTGATCGTCACGATTTCGGTTGGTTGTGCCGCCTCGCGTAGCGGAGGCTGCCGGGATGGAAGTTGCCGAGCCTCGTCAGCAGCGGACTCGCTTCCGCCACGCCGAAACGAGGCGATGCAGGCAGGCGTCGTGGACAAAGCGCCGCCCGAAAGGGCTCAACAGAATTGTCCCGTGACCGGTGAAATGCTCGGCTCGATGGGCCCGCCCATTCCGGTCAGCGTGAAAGGTCGAACCATTCAGGTTTGTTGCGACGGCTGCGTCGCCGCCGTGCGCAAGGAGCCTGACAAGTATTTGAAGATCGTGGATGACGAGCTGTCTCGCCCAAAGATCCCGGCAATCCAAAACGCCAGTGTAGGCGACCGGACTCCGGTGATCGGCAGCGACGTTCCAGCGTCGGGCGCTCATCATCACTAACGGAATGTCCCCCATCAAACGGAGTCGTGCATGATTACAAATTCTGGTTTTCTACATGTCGCAGGCGTCCTGTCGCTCGGGTTGTTTCTGGCGGGCTGTGGTTCGGCTCAAAACGGAACTCCAACCGCGTCAGCGGACCGCCATAGCGACGGGCAACAGGCCAACTTCGCCAAACTGAGCGACTCCGACCGAGCGCTCGCGGAAGCTCAGGGCTACTGTGCGGTGACGGCTGAGCCACTCGGCTCGATGGGGCCGCCGATCAAGCTGATCGTCAACGACCAACCGGTCTTCGTCTGCTGCAAAGGCTGCGAGAAGAAGGCCAAGTCCGACTCCGAGAAGACGCTGGCAAAGGTCGTAGAACTGAAAGCCAAGGTGCAAGCGGAGACTCAGAAGTAAGCGTCGTGTTCGCCGGAACGGTCCGGCGTCCCCGGCAAAGCTCTGATCACCCAGTGATTTTTAAGCGGCCACCGCGCCGTTGCCACCAGGTGGTCGTACCCGACCGAGAATGGAGAGAATTCATGAAAGTGAATCGTTGGTTTCACGCAGTGTTGAGTGCAGGGGCGCTGGCTGTGGCAGTGGTGTTCGCCGCCCCGGCTTTCGCACAGGACAAGCCGGCCCATAATCACCAGGAAGGCCATGATCCCAAACAGGCTGCGGCCAAGATCGAAGCAGCGCTGGCGAAGCTGCCGAAGGCGGATCGTGCTCAGGCCGACGCGCAGCGCTATTGCCCCATGATGGACGCCGTCCGGTTGGGGGCGATGGGGACTCCGGTCAAGGTCATGATCGACGGCAAGCCGGTCTTCCTGTGCTGCAGCGGTTGCAAAGACGAAGCGGCGGAACACGGCAAGGAGACGTTGTCCAAGGTCGAGAAACTCAAGAAGGCCGCGGCCGCCGTGGCGAAACTGCCGGCTGCCGATCAGCCGCTCGCGGAAGCCCAGCTCTTTTGCCCGATTGCCAAGGGGAGCCGCCTGGGTTCGATGGGCACGCCGGTCAAACTGATGCTGGAAGGCAAACCAGTCTTCCTGTGCTGCAAGGGGTGTGAAGACGGCGCACGCGGGAATGCCAAGGCGACATTGGCCAAAGTGGATGAGATCAAGAAGGAGAACGCCCACGCCGCGCATCATGACGACAACGGCCACGAGCACAAGCATGGAGCCGCTCCCAAGAAGTAAGGCTCACGCTGCGACTTCCCTAATGGGCACCGGCCGCTGGTTGGCAACTAAAGGAATGGTTTCCCCGATAATTGGATCACTGGGGAAAAACGCCAGACAGTTGGCCGGTGCTTCATTGTGATGTCCGGATAACTTGTTCCGAGAATCCATCTTTGTTGGACGCTGCGACAGCGTCGTTGTTCGTGGCCAGCTCGGGAGAAGTCCCTGGCAATCCAACAGAGCGAGCCGTTGTCGAGCGAGATGCACGGGGCCGTAGTGAAGATTCCACCGGAAAACATTGAGACGAAGAGAATACGCCAATGAGCGCAGTGCAAACCCAGTATGTAGGAGGGCATCACACCGTGTTTTGGCACGTTTGCGGTCGTCGTCTGCGTTGGGGCGTGTTGCTGCTTATCGTCAGCGGCCTCCCGGCATTCGGTCACGAAGGGCATCAGCCGTTGCCAACCAAGGGAGTGCAGATTGATCTCCAGACCGGACATCTCACGCTGAGCCGAGCCGCACGCGACGTGCTCGACGTCAAGACCGTCGAAGTGCAGTCAGGAGATGTGGCGGGTGCAGTGCGTGCGTACGCAACGGTGGTGCCGCCCTGGACGCAGCATGCCTACGTCACGTCCCGTTTACCCGGTCGGATCGTGAACCTGCACATCCAACCGGGCGACTTCGTCGAGGCCGGACAGGTACTCGCGGAACTCGACAGCCTCGACCTCCACACGTTGCGACTCGATTACCAGAAGGCGCAAAACGAATTCGAGTTGTCCGCCAAGATTCTCGAATCTGTGATTCCGGCGGCCAAGTCGGGGTCGATTACCGGCCAACGGCTCGTCGAGGCGGAAAATACCCACCGGCAGAATCAAAACACGCTCGACGTACTGCGCGCGAAAGCGGTTGGCCTGCGCGTGCCGGAAGCGGAACTGATCATGTCCGCCCAAGGGGATGCGCCGCCGCTACGTCTGTCGCTTGCCAGCCCCATTCGGGGCGTCGTGGTGCATGCCGACGTGGCGGTCGGCAAGTTTGTCGAGCCCACCGAGCATCTGTTCGAGATCGTGGACACGTCGCGCGTGTGGGTCAAAATCGGCGTGCTCGAACGAGACTTGTCTCGTGTGCATGAAGGTCAGACGGTCCGGGTCGCGTTCAATGGATTTCCCGGACAAGACTTTGATACGAAAGTCGACAAGCTGGGGCTGCTGCTCGACCCGCTCACGCATCAAGGCACGGCCTGGGCCGAGATTACGAATGCAGAGACGGGACCGCGCGTGCTGCCCGGCATGAACGGGCAGGCGGAGTTGCTTTTGCCCGGAGGCACACAGGGTTTGCATGTGCCAACCGCGGCGGTCTTCAGCGACGGAGCCGAGCGTTATGTGTTCGTCGAAGAGACATCGACCAAGACCAGTTCTGAGTATCGTAAGAAGACGGTCGTCATCGGCCGCCAGACCCGTGATGTCGCGGAAGTTGTCTCCGGGGATGTATACCCTGGTGACCGCGTGGTGACTCGGGGCGGCCACGAATTGTCCAGCCTGTTCTTTCTGGGCGTGTTGCGACTCAGCCCCGAAACGGCGAAAAGCATCGGCTTGAAAGTCGAGCCGGTCTCGAAACGCAGCGTCGAACAGACACTCGCGTTCGACGGTGCGATTGACGTGCCGCCGCAGCGTCGCACGTCCGCGTCGTCGCAACTGGCGGGAACGCTGCGTGCGATCCGCGCGGATCGCGGCCAACCGGTCAAAGCGGGAGACATTCTGGCGGAGATCGCCAGCCTGGAATTGCAAGACATCCAGTTGGAACTACTGAAAGCTCACTTGGATGGCGCCCTCTGGCGAGACACCTATGCACGACTCGACAAAGCCGGGGATGCCGTGCCGCGGCGCACCGTGCTGGAATTGGAAAGTCGCGCGAAGGCGTTGGACACGCAGTACGCGAATCTCCGGCAAAAACTGCTGACCCTGGGACTGTCGTCATCGCAAATCGACGAAGTCGTTGATACGAGGCGTGTCGTCGATGCCCTGCCGGTGCGGGCGCCGATTGACGGTGTGGTGGTGCATTTCGACCGTGTGCTGGGCCAAGTCATCCGGGCGGACGAACCTCTGTTCGAGATTCACGACCTCTCGCAGTCCTGGGTCCAAGCATTTGTCGGCGAGCGGGAGTCCGCGCAGGTCCAAGTTGGTCAGAAGACCCGTATCCGACTGGTGGCCGACTCAGATTTTGAGGCGCAGGGAACGGTGGTTCGGATCGGACCGGTGGTGGGGGCCGACAGTCGCACTCAGGCCGCTTGGATTGAATTCCAACAGCCTCCCTCGTTGCGGCTGCAGCACAACATGCTGGCGCGTGTCATCCTGACGACGGCTCGCCCGTCACCGACGTTGGCCGTGCCCAACAACGCCATCGTCCGCGACGGACTCCGGAATTTCGTCTTTGTCCAGAAAACCGATGGCACGTTCGACCGTCGGCGCGTGGAGATCGGGCGTGCCGACGATCGTTTCGTTGAAATCACCAGCGGCCTGAAGATCGGCGAACGCATCGCCACCGGCGGCGTCCCCCAATTGCAAACGGCCTTCGCGGCTCTGAGATGAGAAAGACGTGTCATGCTGAACTGGATCATCTCATTTTCGCTGAAGAACCGAGCGCTCGTGTTAATCGCGTCGCTGGTCGTCATGGTGTATGGCGCGATCCAACTGCGTGAAATGCCGGTCGATGTGTTCCCGGATCTGAATCGGCCGACCGTGACGATCATGACCGAAGCTTCCGGTCTCGCACCGGAAGAGGTTGAAGTCCTGGTCACGCGGCCAATCGAATTCCTGCTCAACGGCGCGACGGGCGTGAAGCGCGTGCGGTCGGCGTCCGGCATCGGCCTGTCGATCGTGTGGGTCGAATTCGATTGGGGGACGGACATCTTTCGCGACCGGCAAATCGTCGCGGAGAAACTGCAACTCGCCCGTGAGCGCCTGCCCGCCGACACCAATCCCGTCATGGCCCCGATTTCGTCCATCATGGGCGAAATCATGCTGCTCGGACTCCGTTCGACGGCAGAACTCAAGACCCCCGAAGAGCAGGCTGCCAAGGGGATGGAACTGCGGACGCTCGGCGAGTTCACGCTCCGCAACCGGTTGCTGGCGGTCGAAGGCGTGTCTCAAGTCACCGTGATGGGAGGCGTGCTCAAGCAATACCAGATCATTACATCGCCGGCGCGATTGGCGGCTCAGAACGTCACCCTGTTGCAACTGACCGAGGCCGCTCAAAAGGCGAACGTCATTGCGGGGGGCGGCATCATGGTCCGCTCGCCGAAGGAGTCGCTGCTACGCATCAGCGGGCAGAGCCTGACCCTCGAAGAGATCGAGAACACGCCGGTGCTGTGGCGCGAGCCGATGTCCGTCCGCATCAAGGACGTGGCGGATGTCCGCTTTGGTGGCCCGGTGAAGCGCGGCGACGGCAGTGCTTGGGTCAAACTCGAACCCGACGTGAATGCCGCCGTTCGCGAATCTCAACCGCACGAACACGCGTTGGCCCAGACGCACCGCGACGAGCACGGCATGTCCGAACGCGAAGAGGAGAAGTCGAAAGCCAAGTCTGACAGCCACGAATCATCGGATCACGATCATGAACGGGTCGAACATCTGAGTGGTGGTCCGGCCGTGATGATGACTATCCAGAAGCAACCCAATGCCGACACGCTGGTGCTGGATCAGCGAATCGATGAGGTGCTGGATGCCCTGCAGCGTGAGCTGCCGCCGGATGTCGTCATCGAGCGAAGGATCTTCAAGCAGGCGGATTTTATCGAGGCGGCCGTCGAAAACGTCACCGAAGCAGTCCGCGACGGAGCGTTGTGGGTCATCGTGGTGCTCTTCCTGTTGATGGGCAACTTCCGCACGAGCCTCAGTTCATTGACCTCGATGCCGTTGTCGATCTTGCTCACGATCCTCGTTTTCCGCTGGTTCGGGATCACGATCAATACGATGACGCTCGGTGGCATCGCGGTGGCGATTGGCGATCTAGTCGATGATTCCATCGTCGATATCGAAAATATCTACCGTCGTCTGAAGGAGAACCGCCAGCTTCCCGCCGACCAGCAACGCGCGCCGCTGGACGTGATCTACGACGCTTCGTGCGAGGTGCGGAACTCGATCGTGTATGCCACGCTGATTGTGATTCTGGTCATGTTTCCGCTGTTCTCAATGGCCGGTTTGGAAGGGCGCATGTTCGCGCCACTCGGCGTCGCCTACATTATTTCCCTGCTCTGCTCGCTGGCGGTGTCACTGACATTCACGCCGGTCTTCGGCTCAGTATTATTGCCCAGAGCGAAGTTTCTGGACGAGGGAGCCGATCCGCTCCTGCTGCGTTGGCTCAAGCGGCTGGATGCGACCGTGCTGCGGTTCACGCTGCGACATGCGACGCTCATCCTCCTTCTGGTGGCCAGCTTAGTGACCGTGTCGTGCGCCAGTATCCTGTGGATGGGGGGAGAATTCTTGCCACCATTCAATGAAGGGACGTTGACCATCAGCTTGCGGATGGAACCGGGCACCAGCCTCGACGAAAGTCAGCGCGTCGCCGCGGGTGCCGAGCGACTGATTCTCGAAGTCCCCGAGGTGTTGTCCGTCTCGCGCCGTACGGGGCGAGCGGAACTGGATGAGCACGCCGAGGGAGTCAACTCGTCCGAGATCGACGTGCGCCTCGCCGAGCACAGCCCACCCAAGCCGGGCTGGGGCTATGCGGCGTTGCGCCTGATCCCGATCGCCCACCTGTGGGGCTTCGATTCCGTGGGGCGTCCGCGCGAAGAGGTGATCGTTGACGTGCGCGACCGCATCTCGAACATCCCCGGAGCCGCCGTGAATATCGGACAGCCGATTTCTCATCGGCTGGACCACATGATGTCCGGCATCCGTGCGCAGATCGCGGTCAAAGTCTTCGGTCAGGACTTGCGCGAACTTCGCACGGCCGCCTACGACATGCAGGAGCGGATGCAGTCCATTCCTGGCATCGTGGATCTGCAAATTGAGCCGCAAGTCGAGATTTCGCAAGTGCGGCTGAAAGTCAAACGCGACGAAGCCGCCCGTTACGGCCTGGCTCCCGGCGATGTCGCGGAGCTGCTGGAGACGGCGTACAAAGGTCGAGTCGTTTCGCAGGTGTTGGACGAAGACCGCTACTTCGGCTTGGTGGTCTGGTACGACGAGGCATCGCGCACCGATCCCGCCGCCATCAACGAGACGATCCTCGAAACGCCGTCGGGGCGCCGCGTCGCGCTGGGACAGGTCGCCGAGGTTCTCGACACGACCGGCCCGAACACCCTCATGCGCGAGCACGTTCAGCGCCGCATCGTGGTCTTTTGCAACGTGCAGGGGCGTGACTTGGCCAGCGTGGTGGCGGACATCAAGACTGCCCTTGCGCCCGTGGAAGAAAACCTGCACAAGCTGCCCGGCAGCTACTACCTCGAATACAGCGGCCAGTTTGAGG
>VFQN01008054.1_pt1 | contig 10917 bp, 10 predicted proteins | sample 3512371 | NCBI WGS metagenome assembly VFQN01 (sample SAMN10412370, study PRJNA504923) | tailings metagenome | isolation source: Replicate 2 from Balatoc abandoned mine | place: Philippines: Itogon, Benguet | collected 2017-08-28 | reverse complement strand
CTGGAGCATCGGCACGCGGTCGGAGGATCGTCCGACCGGCATAGCAAAGCACGGCATTGCGGCGCAAGCCGACGACAGTGAAGTCGCGTCGGCAGGACGCCGCGACGCGACAGATCGCCCAAGCCCGACACCAACGATGGCTCTCGAACATGTTTCGCTCGTCGGCGACCTGGCCTTGGCGGCCATCCTGTCGAGAAAGAGCTGAGCCGCGCTCCTCTCTCCCGCACGACCTGCCGGCCGCGGGAACGCCCTTGCGACCGGATCGTGGCGCCGCCTCACAAAAAAACTGGCGACATGTCACTTTCGGATATCTCATCTCGTCATGGCGTCGGACGTTCACCACAGGAGACGATCATGACACCGAGACTGAACCCCTTCGCCGCCGCGCCGGCACATATGCAGGCCTGGATGGAATATGGCCAAGGCCTCCTCAAAGACTGTGTCGAGCCCAGCCTTAAGGAGCTGGTCAAGATCCGTGCCTCGCAGATCAATGGCTGCGCCTTTTGCCTCCATATGCATACGGCGACGGCACGCAAGCTGGGCGAGAGCGAGGAGCGCCTGTATCTGCTCGATGCCTGGCGGGAGTCCCCGTTCTACAGCCCCCGTGAGCGCGCCGCACTGGCCTGGACGGAGGCTCTGACCAGGGTCTCCGAGACCCATGCTCCCGACGATGCATATCACGCGGCGAGGGATCAGTTCACGGAGGAGGAACTTGTGAAGTTGACGCTGCTCATTGTCGCCATCAACGGTTGGAACAGAATCCAGGTCGGCTTCCGCGCAGTCCATCCCATGGAAGAACGCAAGGCTGCATGATGACGCGAGCGCCGGCACCGTCAGCCGCCGAAGCCTTCGATCCGCTGCGCCCGCGACTGATCCGCATCGCCTATCGAATGCTTGGATCGGTCGCGGACGCCGAGGACGTGGTGCAAGAGGCTTTCATGCGCTGGCTCGGCGTCGACCGCGAGGGCGTGCGGGAGCCGGCGGCATTTCTTCGGCGCGTGGTGACCCGGCTCTGTCTCGATCACCTGAAGTCGGCCCGGCATCGCCGTGAGATCTATGTCGGGCCCTGGTTGCCGGAGCCGATCCTGGACGAGACCGATGACGAAGGCAACGACATCACTCTACCGTTGATGCTCGTGCTGGAACGGCTGTCGCCGCTGGAGCGCGCGGCATTCCTGCTTCACGACGTCTTCGGCGTCGGTTTCGGGGAGATCGCCGAGGCCATCGATCGCGAGGTGGCGACATGTCGCCAGCTCGCCAGTCGCGCCCGCAGCCATGTGCGTGCGGCGCGGCCCCGTTTCCCTCTCGCCAGAGAGCATGGATTGCGCATCGCGGAGGCATTCTTCGAAGCGTCCCGCAACGGCGACATGGCGATGCTTCGGTCGTTGCTGTCCGCCGACGTCACCGCCTATGCGGATGGCGGCGGCAAGGTACCGGCCGCGGCTGACCCGATCGCCGGCTTGGACGCCGTGGTTCAGCTGCATACGATGCTGGCACGGATCTTTGCCGAAAACAGGTCCAGGCTGGTGCGCTACGGCTTCATAGACGGCCTGCCGGGCTTCATCACGATCGAGCAGGGTGATGTCGTCCAGACGACTGCTCTCCAGATCGAGAGTGGCAAGGTCGTCGCGATCTATCTTACGCGCAACCCCGACAAGTTGCGTCATCTCGACGTGATGCACTGATCCACACGGAGCAACTGTGCCACCGTCTTCGGGAGGGCAGAGGTCCTGTAAAGAACTGGAAAAAAACAGGGCGAGCCTGTTCCTGGGGCGGTGATGCCATCGGCTTCCGTGACGCATTGACTCAGCCTCTTCTTCCAGCCGTTCGCATTTCCCGAGACGTCCCCTTTTCAGCTTCGATGCTCCTGTGTGTTCCCAGTCCCGCCGAGACGAGCGGCGAGGCGCATAACGTACCAGACCCCTGTTGACCTTCCGGCGACTGGAAACACTAGCGTCGCCCAAATCATCAGGCGGTGTCGTCGGCGTTCGCCCGGCGACGAGGTAGTTAAATGGCTGGAAAATCTGGAATAATCCTCTTCACGGTTGCCGCGTTGAGCGGCGTCGTTTCGATTGCCTATCTCAAGGGCATTCCTGCCTATTTCAGTCAGGCATGGGCATCGAGCGACGCGAGCGACGCCGCCCCTATGCCTCCGCCGCCGCAGGTGCCGGTGGCCGAAGTCGTCACGCGGGTGATCGCCCCCTCGTCGGAATTCACGGGCGTCGTGACCGCCGCCAAGACGGTCGAGCTACGGCCACGTATTGGCGGCACGATCGAAGCGGTCAGCGTTCCGGAAGGCGGGCTGGTCGAACGCGGGCAATTGTTGTTCCAGATCGACTCCCGACCCTTCGAGGTCGCGCTCCAGAACGCTCAGGCGCAACTGCAGCGGGCCGAGGTCCTGCTCTCTCAGGCTGCGACCGATCTCGATCGATCGCAGCGGCTGGTCCCCAGCGGAGCCATTTCCAGCAAGACCTACGACGATGCCATGTCCAGGAAACGGGAACGGCAAGCCCAGGTGCTGGAAGCGAAAGCCGCGGTTGCAGCAGCCGAACTCGATCTTTCCTATGCCCGTGTCACCGCACCCATCGCCGGACGCGTCGACAGGGTGCTGGTGACGGAAGGCAACCTCGTCGTCGGCGCCACCGGCGCCTCGGCGACATTGCTCACCACGATCGTCTCGGTAGACCCGATCCATGTCTATTTCGACATAGACGAGCCCACCTATCTGAGCTTTCCGACCGAGGCCCGCCCCCAAGCGAACCGGGAAGATGATCCTTCTCTCCCCGTCGCCGTCGGCCTCACGACGGAGAACGGTTATCCGCATGCGGGCGCATTGGATTTCATAGGCAACAGGATCGATCGAAGCACGGGAACGATCCGAGCACGCGCGGTGCTCGCCAATCCCGATGGCCGGTTGACGTCGGGTCTATTCGCGCGGGTAAAGCTCGCGACGAGCGCCCCCAGGCAGACCGTCCTCATCGACGACCAGGCTGTCGGCACCGACCAGGGCCGCCGCTATGTGCTGGTGCTGGGTGCCGCCGACACGGTCGAGTACCGGCCGGTCGAACTCGGCCCGATGCGCGATGGGCTACGGGTGGTCGCAAGCGGTCTCAATCCGGGCGAGACGATCATCATCAAAGGCCTCGTTCGGCCGGGCATGCAGGTCACTCCGAACAGGATCGCTATGGCGCCGGATCAGCGCTCGGTCGAGGCTTTGGCCGATGGCGGTGCGCAGGAGGCACGTCGTTGAGCCTGCCGCATTTTTTCATCAATCGTCCTATCTTTGCGATCGTTCTCTCAGCCCTCATGCTGATTGCGGGAGCGCTTGCGCTGTTCCGGCTCTCGCTGAGCGAGTATCCCGCTGTCACCCCACCCACCGTCCAGGTAACCGCAAGTTATCCGGGCGCCAATCCGCAGGTGATCGCCGAGACCGTGGCGTCTCCGCTTGAGCAGTCGATCAACGGTGTTGAGGGCATGCTCTATATGAGCTCGCAGGCCGCGACCGACGGCAGAATGACGCTCACCGTCACCTTTGCACAGGGCACCGACCCCGACATGGCCCAGATCCAGGTGCAGAACCGCGTCTCGCGTGCGATGCCGCGTTTGCCTGAGGAGGTTCAGCGTATTGGCGTCGTGACGCAAAAGACGTCACCCGACATCCTGATGGTGGTCCACCTGGTATCGCCCGACAAGCGATACGATCCGCTCTATATTTCCAACTTCGCTTCCCTTCAGGTTCGCGACACGATCGCCCGTCTGCCAGGGGTCGGTGACGTCGTCGTATGGGGCGCCGGCGAATATGCCATGCGCATATGGCTCGACCCCGCCAAGGTTGCCGCGCTTGGTTTGAGCGCAAGCGATGTCGTCACAGCCATTCGCGAACAGAACGTCCAGGTTGCGGCCGGCTCGGTCGGCCAGCAGCCGTCAGAAGAAGCCAGTTATCAGATAACAGTCGACACGCTGGGGCGACTGTCCAGCGAGGAACAGTTCGGCGAGATCGTCGTCAAGACCGGCGAAGACGGACAGGTCGTTCGCCTGCGCGACATCGCACGGATCGGCCTCGGCGCCGACGCCTACGCGCTACGCAGCCTGCTCGACGGCGAGCCGGCGGTCGCGATGCAGATCATCCAGCGCCCTGGCGCAAATGCGCTCGACGTATCGAGCGACGTGCGCGCCGAGATGGAACAGCTGCAACGCGACTTTCCGCAGGGCTTGGAATACCGCATCGCCTACGACCCGACCGTCTTCGTCCGTGCCTCCCTGGCGGCAGTCGTGCAGACCCTGCTCGAGGCCATCGTGCTGGTCGTCATCGTCGTCGTGCTTTTCCTGCAGACGTGGCGCGCCTCCGTCATCCCGCTCGTCGCCGTTCCGATATCGCTGATCGGCACGCTCGCAGTGATGTATCTGCTCGGCTTCTCGCTCAACACTCTATCGCTGTTCGGCCTGGTGCTGTCGATCGGCATCGTGGTCGACGACGCCATCGTCGTCGTTGAAAACGTCGAACGGCATATCGGTCTCGGTGCGACACCGAAGGAAGCGGCCCGCAAGGCGATGGACGAGGTGACTGCGCCGATCATCGCGATCACGTCGGTTCTGGCCGCAGTCTTCGTCCCATCCGCCTTTCTGTCCGGGCTTCAGGGCGAGTTCTACCGGCAGTTCGCCGTCACAATCGCGATCTCGATGGTTCTCTCGGCGATCAACTCGCTGACGCTTTCGCTGGCATTGGCCGCCGTGCTCCTGAAGCCGCACCACTCCGGGTCGGATCGCGATTGGCTGACCCGCGGCATGGACTTCCTGTTCGGCTGGTTCTTCCGTCTCTTCAACTGCTTCTTCGACAGGGCATCGAACGCCTATGTCGGCGTTGCACGCCGCGCCATTCGCGTCAGCGGTGTCGTGCTCGTGCTCTACGCGGGGCTGCTCGGAATGACATGGATGGGTTTCCAGAGCATCCCGGCCGGCTTCGTGCCCGCGCAGGACAAATATTACCTCGTCGGCATCGCCCAGCTTCCTTCCGGGGCATCGCTCGACCGCACCGAGGCTGTCGTCAAGGAGATGTCGAAGATCGCGCTCGCCGAACCCGGCGTCGAGAGTATCGTCGCCTTTCCCGGGCTCTCGGTGAATGGCTTCGTCAACCTGCCCAACGCGGCGGTGGTCTTCGCCATGCTCGATCCGTTCGACCAGCGCAAGGATCCGTCGCTGTCGGCCAACGCGATCGCGGGACGGCTGATGGGCAATTACAGCCAGATCCCTGATGGCTTCGTCGGTATCTTCCCGCCGCCGCCGGTGCCGGGACTGGGAACGCTCGGCGGATTCAAGCTGCAGATCGAGGATCGCGCGGGCTTGGGCCTCGATGCCCTTGCCGTGGCCCAGGCCGAGGTCATGACAAAGGCTTCGCAAGCGCCGGAGCTCGCCGGCATGATGGCGAGCTTCCAGGTGAATGCACCGCAGGTCCAGGTCGAACTCGACCGGGTCAAGGCCAAGGCACAGGGTGTCCCGCTGACTGCGGTGTTCGAAACCTTGCAGGTGAACCTGGGTTCCCTGTACGCCAATGACTTCAACCGCTTCGGCCGCACCTATCGTGTCATCGTTCAGGCAGATGCGCCCTTTCGCGCTGAGGTGGACGACATTGCGCGCCTGAAGGTGCGCAACGATGGGGGAGAGATGGTTCCACTCGCAGCGCTTGCAACCATCGCCATCAGTTCGGGGCCGGACCGCGTGATGCATTACAACGGCTACCCCTCAGTGGACATTACGGGCGGTCCGGCACCAGGCTATTCGTCCGGGCAGGCCACGGCCGCAATCGAACGTATCCTGCGCGAGACGCTGCCGTCGGGCATGGCGTTCGAATGGACCGACCTGACGTATCAGGAGAAGCTGGCCGGCAATACGGCGATGATCGTGTTCCCGCTCGCCGTGCTGCTGGCGTTCCTGATCCTGGCCGCCCAGTACAACAGCTGGTCGCTGCCCTTCGCCGTGCTGCTCATCGCGCCGCTGGCGTTGCTCTCGGCCGTCGGCGGGGTCTGGCTTTCGAGCGGAGACAACAACATCTTCACCCAGATCGCCTTCGTGGTGCTGGTCGGGCTGGCGGCCAAGAATGCCATTCTGATCGTGGAATTCGCACATGAAGAAGAAAAGAAGGGGCGTGATCCGCTTGCGGCGGTGCTCGAAGCGGCACGCCTGCGCTTGAGACCGATCCTCATGACTTCGCTCGCCTTCATCGCCGGCGTCGTGCCCTTGGTCATCGCAACGGGCGCGGGCGCCGAGATGCGACATGCCATGGGCATCGCGGTCTTCGCCGGCATGCTCGGTGTCACTCTGTTCGGGCTGATCCTGACGCCCGTTTTTTATGTCGTCATCCGCCGGTACGTCTCCCGAGGAGAGCTTCGCTCGGTGACGAAACCGATAACCACCCGAGGTGGCGCGCCGCATCCCCAGACGTGAGAGGTCTGCCCCCTGGCGGCCTCGTGGTGGGGGCTCGCTGGTGGGCATGCAGGGGCTCCGCTCTCCCGACGGGCAGGGCGGAGCCCTTTTGGTTCCCGGTGGGGAAGCACCGGCTCGTCGTCGCTCCTGCCGCGAGTTCCGTGGGAAGGCCTGGAATCGTGAATTCTTTTTTAAGTCAAATGGTTGATGTCCGCATGATCCCCCGTCGCATGCTGTTGACCTGCCTGTTGCTGGAAGCCCTAGCCTCTATCCGAAACGCTCGAACAGAGGACAGGAACGATGAGAGCCTCGACCCGGCAAGCGATTGCCGCCACCCAACTCCCCCCCGGTTTCGGGGACACCATATCGGCGGCGCCTCGCGTCGAAATCTATTCGACCCCGACCTGCCCGGATTGTCTGACACTGAAACTGTGGCTGGACAGCCGGAGCATTCCCTTCGTCGAGCACGATCTCAGCGATCCTGCCGTCGCCGATGAGGCGCGGCGCCGGACCGGCGTTCGTGTTGCCCCCATCACCGTGATCGACGGCAAGCGCATCTTCTATGGAACGTTCTCCGATCAGCGTCCCCGGATAGAAGCCGTTCTCGCCGACCAAACCGAGGGAGCCATCCGGTGATTGTTGCGACGCTCCCTCAGGTCTGCCGGCGCATAGCGGTCCCAGATGGCCAGACGATCCTGGAGGCTGCCCTCGACGCGGGCATTTCCTATCCGCATGGCTGCCGGTCCGGGCGCTGCGGTTCCTGCAAATCATGGCTTCTGGAAGGGCAGGTTGAGCTTGGCAAGCACTCGCCGTTTGCGCTCACGGATGAGGAGCGGGGGCTTGGACAGATCCTCGCCTGCAGGGCTTTTCCACACGGGGATGTCACCGTCGAGTGGCTCGATACGGACTACGTGGCCAGGCCCAGTGTCGCCCAGGGGGCGACGGTCGTTGCCCTCGAGGGCAAGACCCACGACATCCTCGCCGTGCGCCTGAAACTTGACGATCGTCCGGCCTTTCGTTTCGCGGCGGGACAGTATCTTTCACTAGGCTTGCCGCGCGTGCCGGCCCGGCACTACTCCATGGCGAACGGTCCCGACGACGAACTTGTGGAACTGCATATCCGATTGGTACCTCAAGGGCGCACCTCCAGTCTGATCCACAATTCGTTGCGGGCGGGTGACAGGGTCGAAATCCAAGGACCGGCGGGATCAGCATATTTGCGTGACGCGCACGAAGGGACCATCGTCGCGGTGGCGGGCGGCAGTGGCCTCGCGCCGATCAAGTCGATCGTCGAGACGGCGCTGGCAGCCGGCATGAGGCAGCGGATCCACCTCTATTTCGGCGCTCGCGCGGAAGAAGACCTGTATCTCGTCGATCATTTTCGCACACTCGAACGTCGTTTTCCGAACCTGACCTTTGTACCGGTGCTCTCGCAGGCCATCACGACAACCCGACGCAGCGGCTTCGTTTCCGAGGCATTGGCACAGGACCTGGGCGATCTCGCTGGCGCCAAGGCTTATGTCGCGGGCCCTCCGCCCATGGTCGATGCCGTCCGCGGCGTACTCGCGGCTCGAGATGTCGCACCTCGCGACATCCACGCCGATGTCTTCTTTACGCCGGAAGAGGCCGCCGAGGCTGTGGCCTGACCATACGATAAGAAGTGGTGATGCAGCCGACAGAGAACATGTCCCCGACGCGCCTGGGCGGTAGGGAGGAGGGCGTACCTGCGGGAAAGTAAAAGAACGGGTCGGAAAATCGTGCCGCGCAGCCGGGATGTCAAGGCACTCGAGGGGGTGGTCAGTGAGAAGTGAAGGGCCGCCGGGCAGCCTCCAGGTCCCGGGCCTTGAACGTTAACGACTGCAGCGGCTCATTTTACCTGTCGTTCACCACCCGACGAATTGATACAATTTTAGGTTTCGTATTACATCGGCCCGACAATATAGTTTCGCCGTCGAAAAGGGGGGCAATTGGAGCTCGGGCGGCCTTGGGAAATTCTATTGTCGAGCACTCCAGGCGCATTTCTGGAATCCTGTTTTTCGTAACGTGCTTCCTCGTCATGATCGGCGCTGCCGGCCAGGCCAGCGCCGCCAACTCCACCATCATATTGGATGTCAACAGCGGCGCGGTGTTGGCGGGCAAGAGCCCCGACAAGATCCAGCATCCGGCATCGTTGACCAAGATGATGACGCTCTATCTGACCTTCGAGGCCCTTCGTTCGGGACGGCTCGGCTGGGACCAGAAGATCAAGGTTTCCAGGAACGCTGCCGGCAAGGTCCCCATGAAGCTTGGCCTGCGGGCCGGCGGCACGATCACCGTCCGCGAAGCCGTCTACGGCATGATTGTGCGATCGGCCAACGACGCCGCGGCTGCTATGGCCGAGGCCCTCGGCGGATCGGAACCAGGATTCGCCAAGCTCATGACCAGGAAGGCACGTGCGCTCGGCATGAAGCGGACGGTCTTCAGGAACGCTTCGGGCCTGCCCGATGCGAAACAGGTGACGACGGCCCGCGACATGGCCACGCTCGCGGTCGCGCTGCTCAGGGATTATCCCAGCGAATACAAACTTTTCGCAACGAAGAGCTTCAAGTTCCGGGGGCGGGTCATCCGCGGCCACAACAACCTGATGTATCGCTATGCCGGCATGGACGGCATCAAGACCGGCTACACCAACGCGTCCGGTTACAATCTCGTCAGCGCGGTGAAGCACGGAAATCGTCGCGTCGTTGGCGTGGTGCTCGGCGGACGCACGGCGCGCAGCCGCGATGCAGAGATGGCCGCGTTGATGGATCGCCACCTGTCAAAGGCGTCGCCGAAGGCCGTGGAGGTCGCGAGGGCTGAACGCGGCGAAGGGGCGCGAGTGTCGATGCCGGCAAAGGGTGTGCCGATCCCGCAAACGGCTCCCCGGACCGACTCCGTCGCCGCGCTGGTCGCAGCTGCCGGTGACGTGCAAAGTGATGTCGAGCCGCCTGTCGTGCCACTGCAGCGTGGAGAGGGTGGTTGGCAGGTCCAGATCGCAGCCGTCGACACCGAGGACGCCGCGATGGCACTGCTCCGTCGGGCGAGCACCGCGCTATCCACCCGCTTCTCCGATATATCCCTCTATACCGAGGCCGTGTCCAGTGGATCGAAGACGCTCTATAGGGCTCGTTTCGTGGGCTTCGACAGCGAGGGTTCTGCCGCCTCCGCCTGCGAGGCGCTCAAGCGCCGTTCATACTCCTGCCTGCCTCTCCCGGCGCAGGGCTGACGGCACGGATGGATGATCCCTTCCGGCATTCGACGCTCGGCGCCGGGGTCTTCTACAAGGACCCGGTAGCGGCGCTCGACTGGCTGGAACGCGCCTTCGGTTTCCGGCGCAGCGTGCTGGTGACGGATCGTTCGGGCAATCTCGTGCATTCGGAAATGCGGTTCGCCGACGCCTATGTCGTCATCGATAACGAGTGGTCCGACATGATCGCGAGCCCCTTGTCGGCGGGTGGCAGGAACACGCAATCTGTCTATCTGCGCCTCGCCGATGGCCTCGACGATCACTGCGAAAGGGCTCGCTCCGCCGGCGCCCGCATCGTGCAGGAGCCGGAAGACCAGCCTTATGGCGACCGCACCTACAGGGCGCTCGACCCCGAGGGCCATGTCTGGACGTTTTCCCAGACGGTCCGACATGTTTCGCGCGAGATGGCGGAGCGCGACAACGGCTGGATCATCGAGGGCTGGCACCAGGATCGTTGACCTCCACATGGTCTCGCCGAGGCGCGATCTTGCTGACGTTCAGCAGGGATGCTCATCAGAGCCGGAACGTCTCCTTGATCAGGCGGGCACAGTCTTCCGGCGACGATCTGCCGGTGTCGACTTCGAGGTCGTAGACCATGTCCCGGTGGACGCGCTCAAATTGCCAGCGCGCCAAGCCGATAAGCCTGTCGCCACGCCGCCGCTCGCGATCCTCCAGGACGTCGAGCGGAGCAAAGACGCCGACCCGGCGGAGACCGAAAGGCGAGAGCAGATCGCAATACGCTTGCTTGTCATCGCCTTGATTTGACGCATGTCTTTTTCCCGAAACCGGAACCACTTTCGGGAGACATGCTTAGACGCACCTCATCGACGACCAGATAGTTCCCCTGTGCGGCCATGGCAGCGACGGCATGGCGCATGCCCTGCAGAAGGCGCTTACCGGCGGTACCTGAGCTGATGGCAACGATCGGCTTCCCGCCGTCGGATAGGCGAAGCCGTCGGGATGGTCCTGCAGATGCTCCGGCAACATGTCGATGAATATGTCCATCTGCACATGGAGGAAGGGCTGCTCAGCGATCGCCTGCAAGGCCAGGGCGATCGAGGTCTTGCCGGCGCTGCCCGCTCCATTGAGAAGCACGATCCGCGTGCTCAAGACACCCTCCGCTGAGGGAACCGCCCTTGAATGCTTGGCGGATCAACCAAAGGGTTCCTACGGGTGTCGAACGCCTGGCCATCATGCGGATCAAGCCGTGAGCGTGTTCTTGTAGATGCGGC
>VFQN01008053.1_pt1 | contig 10918 bp, 12 predicted proteins | sample 3512371 | NCBI WGS metagenome assembly VFQN01 (sample SAMN10412370, study PRJNA504923) | tailings metagenome | isolation source: Replicate 2 from Balatoc abandoned mine | place: Philippines: Itogon, Benguet | collected 2017-08-28 | reverse complement strand
CCTTGCCCAGCGTGAAGACGAAGGGGTCGTCCCTGTCGCGGCTGGAGTCGAACTTGGAGCCGTCCTCCAGCGTGCCAATGTAGTGGACTGGAGGGGGCGGGGGGGAGAAGAGGGAGAGGGCGACAGCAATCCTTGGCGACTATTCTTTTTTCGCTATCACCTTGCCTCCGGCAAAGCGCATATGGTGCACTTAATGCCGAGCGACGTGTGACTCGGCACATGTTGGTCTGGGCTGCGCAGAGTTGCAACACCCAAGGGTGGGGCAGTGACAGGGGTTGCGAGGAGGCACACCCGTCGTGGGTGCCAGTGCGGGCCCACGCTGTTGCTGCTGGGAAGCCATCCCTCGGTCGTGCAAGCATCGGAATGCCACAAGCGTGTTACAGACTGTCAGCCGGTACCTACCTGTGACCTCATCGCCGGTCTCGGGGTACTCCCAGCCCTCGCCAGCGGTGATGATCTTCTTAACCACCCCTCCGTCATCCTGTGCAGACACATAGTTTGGCAAGGAGTTAAATGGGCCGCATTACTGTATGCGAAGCAGCCCCTCATGCAGGTATGGAAGGCATGTGAAAGAGCAGCAGGACGTGCAGTATGCAGTTCTGTAGCATATCCTCGAGCAGCCAATAGAACCACGTGCAAGGGAACACGGAGTGCAAGGGCGGTTTGCTGGCAGCCTATACACAGGCAAACTCGCCATTGCCAGTCAGCCCGGCCCCCAGGTGCCCCGTTCATGCCTTATTGTCGCAAGCTAAATGCGACTACTCCCCGCGGCGGATGGATGGGATCTGCGCCAGGGCTAACTGCACACGCACAGGGCGGTCGCTGCACACGTGCATTGCCGCCCGGTGCTTGACAGCTGCCCTTCGTGCCGCTGCCTGCACCACGCTTACCGTCAGCTTCACCTCCTTGCCAACAGCATCATCTAGGTCAAAGTCGTCCTCCATGGTACCGTTGTTGACGGGCTCTGCGGTGCACCGATGTCAGCGAGGAGTGTCGGATGCGGAATGAGCGTGGAGGGCTGGCCTAAGCTGTGCTGCATGTTTGCCATGCCTACATACCCGCAGCAGGGGCCAGATCAGTATCAATCATGTCCTCCGCAGGCACGTCCACCACCGGCGCGAGCTGAGGAACCGTCTCGCTGTCCACCTCCATGTTGATAGAGTGCGAGCAAAAAGGTTACTACGCTTCCGAGGGTAAGATCGAGTAACGTTTGTAAGTGCCTCCAAGGTATCTTTAATGACCCGACTTTATCAGAGAGGTGCTCTGTCCATGCAAGGTCCTTCCAGAAGAAGAACCGCGCGGTCTCGCGAAACCAGGCGATCATGCGCTCCTTTCACCACCCGCTGCTCGTCATATACACATTGCTTTGCAAGCGTTGTTACCTTACTTCTCTGGGAGGGAGCGACATCAGGCGGCATTTAGGTCCAACCGCCTGGCTTGCAGAAACGCAATCATGCGCCTGGGTGAGATTAATAGTAGCATAATTCTCATGCAACCAAAGGCAGCTGTCACGCGGAAAGGTCCCACGGGACGCTTCCACGCTGGCGTACAGGGGACCTCCCCTGCTCCTGGCCGGATTCTGGTGGGTCCAACCGCTGTGCAGAAGCCTCGTCACCTAACCAACACCGCTTGTCCCCATCCTTTCTCCCGCTACCCCTTCTCATGTACCCAGTTGCCCACCAAATCAAACCTGGAGCCGCAAGGTCCCACCGGCCCCAAGCGGCCTTCCTGGTCATCTGCGCATCGTGGCGCCCACGGCCCACGCCCTTCCCAGCCCCCTCCGCCCACGGTCGTCGCCACGCAAGACCCTGCCCACCCGCCCACCCGCGGCTTCCATGCCCTGCCTCGTCTCGTGCGTCGCCCAGCAGTTGTGCGATGCCGGCCCCACAATCCTGCCTCATGCACAAGGGCCGCTGCTCACATCACAGGATGTGCGTCGGAGCTCCCAGTCACCGGATTAGGGGCGGTGGGCCTAGGCAGGTAGGGTTGGGGCCAAGACAGGCCCTGGGTGCACTCCACTCCCCATTCGGGTTTGGGCGGGGAGCACCCTTGCCAGGGGCCTGCTGAAGCCGGTTTCGCTAGGCCCGCATACTGCCAGCCGCACCGCTCTCCCTACCGTGTCCCACTGGTGTGTGCTTTTGATGGTGGCATGGCCACTTGGTGCATGGTTGCGCCAACAAGCGTATCACTACTGAGCGCCGTCCCACATCCTTTCTGCTGCGTCCAGCAACACCGTCGCCGTGCAGGCTTACTCCAACACCTTTCCCTCTCACCTCCCCACTTGTGCGTCCTTCTCCCCTCCACCCCAACCCAAACCCCGCCCCCAGTCGCGCCTTGAGCACTCGTAATGTCAGGGGCTGGCCCCAGCGGCTAGGCTGCACCCCTGGGCGTCCCCCGCCTGTCTCCGCCCCCTCCACCCCCGGCCCCCAAGGCCTTGGGCCCCCCGTCTGCTGATCCTCTGCCTCCACTCCCTGCCACCGTTCAGCCGGTGCTGCGCACTCGCCTCCACTCGCGCCGTGCTGCTGCTCACAGGCCAGGTAGACAATGTGGGTCGGAGCTCTTGCATGGCGGGTGGGGTGGGGGGGGTAAAGTGGGTCGGTCGGACGGTTGGTAGGGTGGTCCGGCGTGCACAGCGTGGTTGCAAACACACAGACGCACTCCCTCCTGCCGGTCAACATCGCTGGTCGTTGTCAGACTGTTCAACTTCCTCCGAGCCACGGAGCCACCTTGAGCCCGTTCCCCCCCACCTCTCCTGCTTTCCCCCAGTGTGCGTGGCGGCGGCAGCAGCGTGTCAGGGAGGCAGGCCACCCGCCACCTTCTCTGCCTTTCCCTCGCCCCAGCCTGTTTTCCTTGAGCCGACGCCGTCATTGCAACGTCCAACACCACCTTCATCACCCCCAGGTCTGCAACATCCCTCCTTTCCTCGCCCCCGCCCAACCCCCAGCACCTTCACCGCCCTCCCACCATCCCGCAACCCTCTGCCCTACCCCACCAACCCCACCCCACCTACTGCTTATGCCCCACGTACACCTGGCTGTACGCCCAAGGGCGGCTACTGGCCCAGCCCAGCGTGTGCGTGGATGCGGCGCATGCACACGTCGGCATCCCCCAATCCACATCTTCACCAGCCAGGCACCAACAGCCAGGATGTACACCCCCTTCGGTTCCCACTGCCCTCTCCACCGCCCTGACGACTCTTGCACCCAACCCCTCTGCCTAAGCCCCTGTTTGCCCCGCCCCGCAACACCAGCCGAGCGCCAGCAACACGCCAGCGGCTCCCAGTTCCCCGTGTCTCTGCGCTCCCTCGCTGTCCCACGTGCCCTGGCCGGCCTCGCCTTGCCACCACCCCCGGCTGTCCACCACCCCCAGTCGCCGCCTGCTCTTTCCCCCCCCCCCACGTGACCCCATGCACCTGGACCGCGTCAACCTATCCTCCCGGGCCTCCCTGCGGCCCCACAGCACTAGGTTGTCGCACCTGCCGTCTGGTCGGCCACCAGCAACCACCACCCGCTGCCCTGTGCGGAGCCCATCAACCCCCTGCCGGCATCCCCAGCCCCCAACTATCGCCCATCAGCAGCCCACCTCAGCCGCTCCCCTCTGCCTTCTCCAGTGCCGCACCTGGTGCCGTTCCCCGTACCCACCTGGCCCCCGTGCCCAGCAGCGTGCGTTGCCTTGTGGCACCCTTGGACGCGTAAGGGTAGGTGCATTGGGTGTTGCGCGTTCGGCATTGTGTCTTGCAACATGGTAAGCGAGTGGGAAAGCAAGTGGGAGGTGTGTGAAACACATATAGGGCGTGCCCTGCGTTGGTTTGGCGCCGTGAAGTCTGTACGCACGCTTTGGGGGCGTAGGCCGTAGAGTCGTGATCGCCCTACCTGCAGGTCTTTTGTTGTTAGGAAGCTACTGCGCAGAGCGGGTGCCGATGGGTCTCATTCTGGGAGGGGGTTTCGGGGGCCGGTCGCGGTAGTAGGTTGACAGGATTGCGTACATCGGACTGCACTGGGCGTTGGGCATTTGCACATGTGGGCGTTGCTGGGGGGGCCCTGTGCTGGCGGGGCGGCGGCTGTGCATCATATCCATCCGGCTTTTTTGTGTTTCACGCTTGCCGTCGCGGTCAGCATTGCTGCTGTTGTTGTTGTTGTTGTTGTTGGTGCTGCTGCTGCTGCTGCGCCCACGGTAGCCTGCTCGGGGTTCAGCCCTCCTGGCGGCGGTGTGGCCCAAGCACAAGCAGGGCTGCGACCGTGGCTGCCGCGGTGGGCGGGGTGCGGCGAGCAAGCAGGTTTTGATACTTCAAGCTCCGTCCTGGGGGGAGGGGGGGTGTCGCTTGTTGTGCGGTGCTCCATGTAAACTCACTGGTCAGCCGCAGAACAGCTAAAAAAAAGCTTGTGTTCACCACCCACAGCTGCTGCACCATGAGCACCCGTGCCACACCAAGGACGGCCTCAAGCGGCAGTGTACGGCAACCATCAGCAGCTGCTATTTACAGCAGTCGGCGCCTCCTTAGCATCGACACAGACATACATACACCACCATCGGCGTGCCCCGCTGATTGGGCATCGTGCAGTTGCTAGGTTACCTTGCACCACTGGGCTTTGCCTGCTGCAGGCTGCCGGTCAGCAGCTGTAACGCCTGTGCAATGCAAAGTACAGACACGAGCCGCCTCAGTCAGAGCACTACTGCCGCTCAGGCACACACCTTCGATCTACGGTAGGAAGGGCTCTCATGCATTCGGGGAAGAGCACCAACCGGCAGCACTCAAGTGTAAGGTACGGCGGTGAGCCTCTATAGTATCAGCCTATAAGTGCGCAAGTTGCCAATACACAGGGCAGCAGAACGGTCTGGGCATATACGTAAGTGGACACGGCAGATACATCGCTGATACCAGCCTGAGTGGATTTGCCCCAGGCGACGCTACCCGATTTGCCGATATCATGGCCACCTGCGAGGCAACGAAACGTCGCCGATCGTCTACAAGCAGCGGTACGCCGCACTCGCCGCGGGACCGGCCGAGCGATGAAATCTGCGGGGAATTTCAGCGTTGGATGCAACGCGACAAGGGCGACCCGGGCATTTGCCTTGTATACGACGAGGCTGGACTCCAGGCCCACAACCCGGGCGTCTCTGTGGCGCAGAGCCGCGTGGCCATTGCCGGTGCGATTCAAGGTGCCGGCATGGTCCCCGCGGTGGACGCACAGGGCAACCAGTCGGAGACGATGTTCCGAGGCTCCATCGAGGCGTACATCCGTGCAACGAACGCCCTGGGCCACATGCCGTGGGTGCGGCACGCGCCCGGGCAGCCGGACGTGGGGAAGTTGTGGATAGTGACCGGGTCAGGGGCGAGCGTGGAGTGGATCCACGACGAGCTGCCCTTCAACGTGTGAGGGGGCACACGTGGGGTCGAGCTGCTCCTGATGCTGCTGTTGGTGCTGTTGGGGACAGGAGTTGTGCGTGCTTGCACACAGCACGCACCCAGCAACTGTACTCCAGTACGTTTCCAGCTGCACCGCTGCTGCGTAGGGGACAGGGCAGGTTGTGTGGGCGCGACAGTTGCAACAGTCTTGTGGGAACGAACTCTGCCTGTTGAGCAGGGTGGCAGTGCTTCCGAAAGGCAAGCAGCAGCATGGCAGGGAGGCGAGGTGAAGTGATGCTGCTGGTCCGTCCCGTGTAGTTGAAGGGCAGGCATACAGTGGCCTGAATGAGAGCGGACATTATTGTCTTGAGTAACTGCCATACGTCATGGACATGGTCCAGAGGCATTGTGGAGCTGGGAGTCTGGAGCTGGGCTGTCGTGGCCCTGCATGTCCAAGCTGCCCAACGCGCGTGCATGTCCATTGGAAAGGCAGTGTGTTGAGCATGCAGTTGAGCAGGTATATCGGTAATTGAACCAAGACTGCACGCATGTACCAACGCCTGGTTGACCGTGTGCAATGTAGCATGGGCATGCATGCATGTGAGCGCCTTGCTGCATGCCGCCGCATGGGCCAAGACAGGCACGGCACTTGCTCTGACCCAATGACATGTGTACGATGCAGTGTACGGTAGGCGGCATGGCTTTATACTACTACAAGAAAGGAGTGTGGGGATGCACCAATGAGCTGTGGGAACAGCCGAGCAATACAGGTGTTGCTGTGCACGCAGCTGCAGTACTTGCAGCAATGGCCTCAGCAGGCGGAGGACTAGCAATTTGGTATGGCTAGGTGTAGTCAGGTGTGGCCCTTTGCCCCACATGCGAGCAGAAAAGCAGTATCAAGAGTGCCGTGGAATGACCCTCAATTCATGCATGATTCAGCTCAGGGGGTTTCCCCTGGTTCAGCTGTATGTGACGACAGTCCATACCGGTAGGTGGGAGCGTGGGACCCCGCCATTCTGCGCCATTCAAGGGTTACTGGACCTCGAAAGCAAGGGCTTGTGCCATGGCTACATTGCGCATGCGCTGCCTGCGGTTCCAGTCTGCAGCTGGGCGGCCTAGCGTGGGACGTGGAGAGAGGCTGGTTTTGGGCTTTGGTGGTGCTGGTGCTTGCCTGTGCTGGTTGGGCCTTGGACTCCCGCTGGCCTGTCCCTTCCCGTCTCCTTACCTGTAAACCTTTCCACAGAAAAAAAAGAGGCTCCCCAACTGGGAGTGCTCCGGAACCTGACACGACACCTGCAGAAACGCAACCAAGTGCATGGGAAAGATTGATAGTAGCATGATTCTCATGCAACAAAAGGCAGCTGTCACGCGGAAAGGTCCCACGGGACGCTTCCACGCTGGCGTACAGGGGACCTCCCCTGCTCCTGGCCGGATTCTTACTCCAACGCCACTTGGGTGAGCCGATGATGTGGAGGGAGTCTGCACTCTGCAGGTGGGAGCTACCCACGTGCCGCAACACCACCATGATTGCAGCCAACCAAGCGGCAAACGGGTCGTACGTGGACGGCATGAACAACCTGGTACCCATGTGGTCGCAGGTCTACCCTCTGTATGCCATTAACCACCAACCTGCACCAGCCTGCCCGACACCTCCCCTCGCCCCTCGCCCCCGCCCTTCACCGCCTCCATTTCCACCAGCCACAGTGGCCTGCCCCGCGGCCCCCATCCGCCTACGGTACACAGCCACATAACCCCTAGTTCAGGCGCACGCCACACAAGGCCCCCTTACGCCCCCTTGGCAGACGCCCATCCCCAGTCCAGTGGCACATCCTCTCACATCATGTACTTGCACAGGTGCGCTTTCCCTATCCCACCGCCCTCCCCAAGCTCCCCCGTCTGCTTCAAGTTCTCCTGCCGCCTGCGGTCACCCCATCTCCACCAGCCACAATGGCAGCCCCTCCCGCCCCTCCTCCAGGGCCGCCGCCCCCAGCCTGTCCACCAGGCTGAAGGGGTGGGCGTACGGCCATGCCGGCAGTACGGCAACCGCCGCCCGCCGGGCCATAACCGCCTCCACGTCGCCGCACGCCGCGTGGTCCCCCAGCGTGGTGCCGCGCCGCAGCACGAACGAGGAGGGCAGGGACGCCAGCGCAGCGCCCCAGCCGCCGCTGCCGCCGCCCGTTTCACTGACATTACCCTGAGCGTTAGTACCCTGCACCTGGGCTGCCTCCTCCTCCTCCTCCTCCTCCTCGTCTGCTGCTGCAACGGTGCTGCACGCTCGCCCCCCGACTTCCTCCTCCAGAGCGCTGCGCCAGTTGCTGCGGCTGTAGCCAGAGCTGGATCCGTTGGTGCTGCGGCCCCCCCTCCCGACGGCTCCCTGTCCCCCGCTGCGGTTACCCCCTCGGGACCCCGCACCCGGCCTTTTGCTCCCCGACCCCAGCCGGGACCCAACCGCCGCCACCAGGCTCGCGGTGTTGTCCTGCCCCACAAAGGCGCCCGCCCGGTCGCGCGTGTCTCCGAAACCCTGGCGGGGCAGGCTCCTGCCGTACAGGTCGCTCTCGTCCACGCCCCAGGACACGCGACGCTGCGCCTCCTTGCCCCCACCTGCCCCGCCATTCCCATTCCCATCCGCCACGTCCTCCACAGCCGGGTCCGCCACGGCCTCCACCTGGTAGCACGGCCACAGCACACCCGGCCGCACCGCAGCGAACGGTTCAGGGCCTCCCCTCCCTCCGCCCCTCGGCCCGGCTGCATCCGACCCGTCCCCTGCCCCCACCCATGTGGGGGGACAGTTGACAAGCAGCAGCAGGTCGCCTTCCGCGAACGCGTCCCGCAGCAGCTGCCTGCTTGCCGCCTCGTCTGTGCTCGCCTCGCCAACCCCCGCGCCGGCCCCCAGCCCGTTCGCGCCGCTCCAAATGCCCCCCTCGTCCCCCAGGGCCCAGCAGTCTGCGGCGGCGAAGCTGCCGGCGCCTGCCGAGGCCGCCGCCGCTGCCCGCACCGCCGGCGGCGCCGCCACCTCACGGCCCAGGCTCCAACGCCCTGTCGTGTGTGCATAGGACAAAGGGGAGCACAGCAGCACACTTTCCCAACATGCGCATACACCCTTGGCTTGCCATGCCCATTGCAGTGCGTGCCGTGCGATCCCTCCAGCCCTTTAGAGCTTAAATATCTACCGCTATATACATGACCGACAAGGTAGCTGCACGGTACGCACCTCTGGTGGGGAAGGGGAAGTGCGCTCGCGGCAGGTTCCGTGCGCGCGGCCAGCCCCCGGTGCTGCGGAGGCACCGCACCGCCGCCGCCGCCAGGCGGGCCGTGGCAGCAACGGCCGGCTGCAAAGGGGCCCCCGGGCTGGGCGTGGTCAGGCAGGCAGCGATGCAGGGGAGACCCAGCAGGGAGGAGTGGCGGGCCAGGGCCAGTGCGGGGTGCGAGGAGTCGCCGGCGTCTTTGGCACGGGGGATGCAGGGAGGGGCAGAGCAAGGGGGCGGGGGGCGGGAAGGATAAGGCAGAGCCACGAAGGTGGGAGCTGAGCAGAAGGCCATGAGGCACGCGCTTGCAGTTTCCCGGTCGCAGTCCAGTACACCACTCTGGGTAGCTCAAACTGGGTAGATGCGAGGAGCATGCCACATGTGGCGCGCTTGTGGGCACGTGCCAATGCAGCGCAGTACGGTACAGAAACACGGCGGGTACGTGCGCTGTACGGCAGGCGCGTTGGCATACACGTGCACGCACCTGCGCCGAGGGCGGGGCCGCGGTGGACGCCTGTCACCAGCAGCACGGGGGACAGCCCCAGCTGTGCTGCCAGGCCCGCACTGTGGTCCACCGCCGCTAACACACAGTCCGCAGGGGTAGCGCCGCCGCCCAGGCTGAATGTGAGGGGCAGGGGTGCGTCTGGATGGTGTATAAGGGGAATGTGTTGGTCGAAAGTGAGGTTGCGCGGGCTGCCATTGTGGTGGTGGTGGTGGTGGTGGTGAGGGGGTTGCGGTGGTGGGGTGGACGAGGGGCCGTCTGGGGCTGCTGCTGACACGACCAGAACCTCACACTCCGGGACATGGCCCCTGATCTGTGGAGGGACAGAGGAGAGAAGTTGCGGCAACAGGACCGCTCCATGGTGATGTGGGTCCGGCTGTACCCACGGGACGGAACCTGTCCTGCACGGCTCAACGCTAGGATGCACGGGGGACCTGTGCTGTCGTGGCAGCGTGGCCTAGGCCAGGCCACAGAACTCCCCTAGGCGCTGATTATGACCACAGCAACGGGGTCACGGCATCGGTATGTTGTTCCTTACCTGTTGTCCTAGTTGCTGAAGCGCGCCGCTAGCAGCTCCATCGGCGCCAGACCCAAAATTTGCGACGACAATGCAAGGCCGGTTTGAGCTTTGAGCGCTCGCCCTCGCTGCGGTAACAGCCCTACATCTCCTGTACACGCTCTTACATGTTGAGAAGTTTATGCTTCTGGTAAAAGCAGAAGCCCTAAGCCCTGACGGCATACGTGCACTGGCTCCTGGGTTATTGGCTGCGCGCTTAACCCTATTGTTCGAGTGATCCAATGGCTAAGTATGCAAGTCAAAGATGCCATGTTGGCGTGACATGGTGCTCCTTGCCATGCATCGGCAGTAGCCGTTACGGCTCCCCGCAGGGCTCCCCTGCGGCAAAAACTATTCGTTGACCGGAAACGACCCTGTCCCTCGCCTTTCCCCATCATGCATCGGGAGGCGAAGCATATTGTGCGTGACGAAAAGGATAAGTACGTTCCAGAGCCCGAAGCACCATCACTTCTCAAGTTCACGCCAGAGATTGAGCATGTGGCGCCTAACCACCGTGTTTGTCCGACTTGGCTGGTGTGACACGATCTCAGGCGGTACACAGTCTACACGAGATACAGCCGATTAAGCAACCTAAAATACCCACTGGGCCACCTCAACTGTACATGCTCGAATAAACGCATAAAACCATTGTCAGTGGCTGCGCAGCCCCTGCCGGCCACCAGCTGCGCAGCTGTCCCATTGCTGAAGGCACCCTTGCACAGCGCCAGCATGCATTGCTTGAGGCCACACATAAATTAAAGATGAATCACAATGTGCACAATCCCCTGATCGCCACACATGCGCGGAAGCGCTCTCCTAGAGCGCCTACGCATCTCCATCGTAGTCCAAGTGCAGTGCGCCGCATCATCCCCGCCCAAGCCAACCGCTCACCGTCCCCTGCTTCCAGCTGCCTACTCTGAGAGCTGCGTGTCGCTCCTACCGCTATCCTTTCGCCCTTCCTCCAACTACTTTCCCCCTTTCCCCTCTTTCTCTTCCCCCTCCTCTTCCTCCGCCTCCCGCGGCCCCTCGAACAGCGCCCTCAGCCATGCCACCACCTCCCACGCCGCACCCTTCTCCCGCGCTTTTGCCAGCGCCCGGCCCGCCTCCGCCCTGCCCGGCGCCCCGCCCCACTCCACCAGCAGCTGCAGCACCGACAGCGGGCACTCCGCCGCAGCCTTCGCCAACAGCCCCCTGCGCAGGGGAGCCCCCAGCAGCCGCAGGCACCTCAGCGTCGCCAGGTCGCCCCGCCGCCCCGCCACCACATACGG
>VFQN01008052.1_pt1 | contig 10921 bp, 8 predicted proteins | sample 3512371 | NCBI WGS metagenome assembly VFQN01 (sample SAMN10412370, study PRJNA504923) | tailings metagenome | isolation source: Replicate 2 from Balatoc abandoned mine | place: Philippines: Itogon, Benguet | collected 2017-08-28 | reverse complement strand
CGACCGGATGCGCAACCTCATCCTCACCGACGATGTGATCGGCCCCGAGCGCGACGTCATCCTCGAGGAACGCAACTCGCGCGTCGACAGCGATCCGAGCGGCATCCTCGCCGAGGAGATCGACGCGACGCTCTACCAGAACCACCCCTACGGCACGCCGGTGATCGGCTGGAAGCACGAGATCGCCCAGCTCAACCGCAAGGACGCGACCGACTTCTACGACCGCTACTACGCGCCCAACAATGCGGTGCTGGTGGTCGCCGGCGACGTGGATGCCGAGACGGTGAAGAAGCTTGCCGAGGACACCTACGCCAAGGTGCCGCGGGGGCCCGACCTGCCGCCGCGCATCCGCCCGACTGAGCCCGAGCAGAACACCGCCCGAACGGTGACGCTGAAGGATCCGCGCGTCGGCGTGCCGAGCTTCCAGAAGAACTGGCTCGTGCCCTCCTACACGAGTGCCGTGCGCGAGAAGCTCGACGGCGAGCCGGAGGCGCTCGACCTTCTGTCCGAGATCCTCGGCGGCGGTATCCGCAGCCGCCTGCACCAGGAGCTCGTCGTGAAGCGCGGCATCGCCTCGTCGGCGGGCGCCTACTATCAGGGCACCGCGCTCGACGACACCGACATCACCTTCTACGGCTCGCCGCGCGGAGCGGCGACGCTCGCAGAGGTTGAGGCGGCCATCGACGCGGAGATCGCCAAGCTGATCGAAAGCGGCGTGACGCAGGAGGAACTCGACCGCTCCCGAAACCGCTTCCTGCGCAGCCTGATCTTCGCCCGCGACAGCCAGTCCGGCATGGCGCGCATCTACGGTTCGACGCTGACCACGGGCGGCACGATCCGGGACATCGACGAATGGCCGGATCGCATCAAGAAGGTGACGCCGGACGACATCCGCGCCGTCGCGAAGAAATATCTGTCGCCCGACCGGGCAGTGACGGGCTACCTGCTGCCCGCGGGAGGAAACGCCGGATGATCACCCCTCGCATGGCTGCCGGCCGCATCGTCGCCTTTGCTTTTCTGGTTGTTATCCTTGCCTTGCCGGGTCTGTCAGCGGCCCGCGCCGAGGTGAAGATCCAGGACGTCGTTTCTTCCAAGGGCGTCCGCGCCTGGCTGGTGGAGGACTACACGGTTCCCATCGTCTCGATCCGCTTCGCGCTGCGCGGCGGCTCGACCCAGGACCCGGCCGGCAAGGAGGGGCTCGCCAACCTGATGACCGGCCTGTTCGACGAAGGCGCGGGCGATCTCGACAGCGACGCCTTCCAGCTTCGGCTGGACGACGCAGGCGCCGAGATGAGTTTCAGCGCCGGCAGCGACGCGATCTATGGCTCGATGCGCATGCTCGCCGAGGGCCAGGACGAGGCCTTCGCACTGCTGCGCATGGCCATCCAGTCGCCGCGCTTCGACGCCGAGCCGATGAACCGCATCCGCGACCAGATCGTCGCCGGCATCCAGGCGAGCGCGCTCGACCCCTCGACCAAGGGCGAGATTGCCTGGCGCGAGGCGCTCTATGGTGGACATCCCTATGCACGGCCCGACGAAGGCACCGAGGCGACGCTGGCGACCATAACGCCCGACGATGTCAGACAGTTTCATGACCGTATCTTCGCACGCGGCAACCTCGTGGTGGGCGTCGTCGGCGCGATCGACGCCGAGACGCTGAAACGGCGGCTGGACGAGCTGTTCGGCGACTTGCCGGCCGAGCCGACGCTGTCGCCGGTCGTGCGCGGCGATCCGAAATTCGCGCAGCAGATCAACGTCGCCTCCAACCTGCCGCAGACCACGCTGCAGCTCGCCTGGCCCGGCATCGAGCGCAAGGACCCGCAGTTCTTCGCCGCCTACCTTATGAACCACATCCTCGGCGGCGGCTCGTTCTCGTCACGACTCTTCGAGGAGGTGCGCGAGAAGCGCGGCCTCACATACGGCATCAGCTCCGCGCTGGTGAATCGCGACTACTCGTCGGCCCTCGTCATCGGCACCTCGACGCGGGCCGACCGCGCCGCCGAGACGCTGGCGCTGATCCGCTCCGAGGTCGCGAAGATGGCGACGGAAGGCCCGACCCAGGCCGAGCTCGACTTCGCCAAGAAGTATGTGATCGGCGCCTACGCCATCAACAATCTCGACACGTCGGGCGCGATCGCCCGCACGCTTGTCGAGCTCCAGCTCGACGGTCTCGGCATCGACTACATCGACCGCCGCACCGCGCTCATCGAGGCGGTGACGCTGGACGACGTGAAGGCGGCCGCGAAAAAGCTGTTCGAGGCCGAGCCGGCTGTGATGGTGCTTGGTCCAGCCCTGTCGCAGGGCGCGGTCCAGTGACCCTGCCCGTCGCCAAACGCACGCGCAGGGACGGCGGTCCCACCTTCGCGCTTGCGCTCGGCGGCGGCGGTGCGCGGGGGCTGGCGCATATCCACGCCATCGAGGCGCTGGACGAGCTCGGCATCACGCCGGTCGCAATCGCGGGCTCCTCCATCGGCGCGATCATGGGCGCGGGCATGGCGGCGGGCATGACCGGCGAGGAGATCCACCACTACGCCAAGTCGATCCTGGGCCGCCGCGGCGAGGTCGCCAGCCGCATCTGGAAATCGCGACCCGGCAGCTTGCGCGAAGCGGTGGCGGGCGGCTTTCGGCTCGGCCAGTTCGACATCAGCCGCATTCTCAAGGCGTTTCTGCCTGACGCCGTACCGGACACATTCGAGGAACTGAAGATTCCGCTCCAGGTGACGGGAACCGACTTCTACGGGCACAAGGCGGCGGTTTTCGAAAGCGGTGATCTCCTCTCCGCGATCGCCGCGTCGGCCGCCATCCCGGCCGTGTTCCGCCCGGTCCTGCGCGACGGCAGGTATTACATCGACGGCGGCTTCTACAATCCGGTGCCCTTCGATCTTCTGTTCGGCAAGGCCGACATCCTGATCGCGATCGACGTGGTCGGCGCGCCGGACGGCGATCCCGCCAAGGCGCCGAGCGCGCTCGACCTGATGTTCGGTACCAGCCAGCTGATGATGCAGTCGATCATCGAGACGAAGCTTACGCAGTGCAGGCCCGACATCTTTCTCCAGCCACCGGTCTCCCGCTTCCGGGTGCTCGACTTCCTGAAAATCGACACCGTGATGAGCGAGACCGCGGCGCTGAAGGACGAGCTCAAGCGCGCCGTCGAGGCGGCGGTGAAGGCACCCGAGCGGACGTAAGCCTCACGGCAGCGTCGCGGCCTTTCCAGTCGAGAAGGGCGAGTTCGCGGTCGGCGGCGGCGCCGGGATATTGTCGTCGGCGGCGGACGCGGCGATCCGCGCAATCCGCCTCACCAGCCAGAAGCACACGATTGCCGAGGCGACGCCGAAGACGATGGCGCCGAGCGCCCATCCCGCGACCACGCCCTTCGCCCCGTAATACGTGGAGCCGACCCAGACGAAAGGGATGATGCCGAGCGTTGAGCGGCCCCAGTTGAATACCGTGCCGTAGCCCGGGAAGCCCAGATTGTTGAACGCCGCGTTGGCCACGAACAGCGCCCCGTTGAACAGGAAGCTGCCGGCTGCGAACAGGCAGAAAAAGATCACCAGCTCGCGCGCCTCGCCTTGCGCGCCGAACAGGTCTGCCACCTGATTCGAGAACAGCGCCAGCAGCGCCCAGACCGCCAGGCAGTAGACAAGCGTGACGATCAGGCTGTCGCGCATCGTCTCCATCAGGCGTCCGTAGAGCCTGGCGCCGTAGTTCTGGCCGAGGATCGGGCCGACCGCGCCGGAGAGCGCGAAGATGACGCCGAAGGCGACCGGAATGATGCGGCCGATGATGGCCCAGCCGGCCACGGCGTCGTCGCCGAAATCGGCCATCCGCACGGTGACGTAGGTGTTGCCGACCGGCGTGGCGATCTGCGTCAGCAGCGCCGGCACGCCGATGCCGAAGAACGGCCGCGTGGCGGCCCTCAGGCGCGCAAGGTCGGGCATACGGATCAGCCGGTGCACAACATGCGCGCCGTGCAGGCCGACGGCCAGGATGATGAAGCGCGACAGCACCGTCGCGATCGCCGCACCGGTGATGCCAAGGTCCAAGCCGAAGATGAGCAGCGGGTCGAGGATCGCCGCCGCTATCCCTCCCGACAGCGTGACGTACATCGCCCGCCTGGCGTCGCCGACGCCGCGCAGGATGCCGGTCGTGCACATGCCGAGCGCCATGATCGGCGAGGAGGGGACGACGATGCGCAGGAAGTCGACACAGATCCGGGCCGTTTCGCCTTTCGCGCCCATCCAATCGACCAGCGTGTCGAGGAACGGCCAGATGGCGAGAGCGAGTACGCTCGTCGCGGCTCCCATGAAAACCATCGACGCGCCGCCGAGCCGTGCGGCCTCGCTCCGGTCGCCGCGACCAAGCGCCCTCGACACCACCGCCGATGCGGCGATGGTGAAGCCAATCGACACAGAGATGGTAAAGAACAGCAGGGTTCCGGCAAAGCCGATCGCCGCCGCCAGCTCCTGCACGCCCAGCATCGAGATGTAGAACAGGTTGAGCGCGTCGACGATGAAGATGGCGATGAGGCCGATCGACCCCGTAGCCGTCATCGAGATCACGTGCCGCAAGGTCGAGCCGGTGGTGAAACGGGCCGCGCGCGGTCGCTCGACCGGCTGTGCCGGCTGCGTCCCTTCCTGTGCCATGTACGACCTTCCTCCGCTCAGCCGGGCGCTGCCGACGGTTCCTTCTTGTCCGCTTCCTCGATCGCCTTGTCGAGACGGCGCGCCTCCCGGCTGGGCCTGGTCAGTGGCTCGGGCGACACCGGCGTCGTCGTCAGCGTGCTGTTGCCGACATAGGCGCCGCCGGTCGCCTGCATGGCGAGGCGCTCCTCGTCGCGCCGGCGCACGTCCTCGGCAATCTGCAGCGCCTCCATTTCCGATACGCCAAGCCCCTCAAGGGTGCGGCGGCCGAACATCAGGCCGGACTCGAAGGTCTCGCGTACCTCGTATTCAACGCCCTTGGCGCGCAGCTGCAGCGTGTGCGTCCTGTCGTAGGCGCGGACATAGAGCTTCACGTCGGGATATTCGCGCTGGATGAGATGGACGATCTTGTCCGTGGTTTCCCGCTCGCGAGTGCACACCGCGACGATCTTGGCGTCGCGGATGCCGGCCGCTTCCAGCACGTCCTTGCGGGTACCGTCGCCGAAATAGATGCGGAAGCCAAACTTTTCGACGGCGCGCACCCGGTTTGCCGAGTTGTCGATGATCGTGACCGATGTGCCGCCCGACAGCAGGATCTGCGACGCGATCTGTCCGAAGCGCGAGAACCCGATCATCAGCACGTCCGCGCCCGCCTCGTCGAAGTTCTCCTCGATCTCGTCCGCGTCGAGCGGCGTCTTCAGTCGCTGGCCCAGGCGCACGACTATCGGCGTCAGCGCCATGGAGATGGTCACGATGGCGATCAGCATCGATGCCGTCTCCGCCGACAGGATCGCCGCGCCGGTCGCCGCCGAAAAGAGCACGAAGCCGAACTCGCCCCCCTGCGGCAGGATCAGCGCGACCTGCAGTGCATCGTCGTGGCTGGCGCCGAAGAGACGCACCAGAGGATAGATGATCAAGGCCTTCACCAGCATCATGATCGGCACCGCGATCAGGATGGTGCCCCAATGGTCCCGGATCACGGCGAGGTCGAGCGACATGCCGACCGCCATGAAGAACAGGCCGAGCAGGATGCCGCGGAAAGGCTCGATACAGGCCTCCAGCTCGTGCCGATAGGACGAATCCGCCAGCATCACGCCGGCGAGAAACGCGCCCATCGCCATGGACAGCCCGGCAAGCTGCATCAGCGTCGCGGCACCAAGCACCACCAGCAGCGCCGCGGCGATCATCGCTTCCCGCGCCCCGGTGTTGGCGATGATGCGGAACAGCGGATTGAGCAGGAAGCGGCCGGAGATGAACAGGGTCGCCACCGCGGCGGCGGCGATCGCCAGTTCCCTGTATCCCGATTCCTCCGTCTCGACGGCGAAAGGCGCCAGGATCGGGATGACCGCGAGCAGCGGTACGATTGCCATGTCCTGCAGCAAAAGGATGGAGAACGAGATCTGGCCGTAGCGGCGGTTGAGTGAGCCTTGTTGCTCAAGAATCTGGGTTGCGAACGCCGTGGACGAGAGTGCGAGACCGAAACCGGCGAGGATAGCCGCCGGTAGCGAGAAGCCGGCGAGCAGGACGGCGAGCGCGGTGAGCACGATCCCCGTCGTCACCACCTGCGCCGTGCCGAGGCCGAATATGTCCTTGCGCATCGCCCAGAGCCGCGCGGGCTTGAGTTCCAGCCCGATGATGAACAGCAGGAACACGACACCGAGTTCGCCGACCTGGAGAAGCTGGTCGCTGCCGGTGATCAGCAGCGTGACCGGGCCGATGGCGATGCCTGCCGCGATATAGCCCAGCACCGTCTCCAGCCCGAAGCGCTTGAAAAGTGGGGCGGCGATGACCGCGCCTCCCAGCATCAGCAGCACTTGTGCATAGATCGCCGGTCCGTGCTGTTCCATTCTTCCGTCTCGTTTCGTGTTGGCGCTGCGGCGGGATGACCGCCGCCCATTGCAGAACCCTGGAGGGAGCAATAGATGGGGTCTGGAGCTGTGTCCGATCAGATTGAGTCATTTCTGTTTCGAAATGGCCCGAATGTTCGGACGTCCGGTCAAGTCCCGATCGTCGCTCCGCACCTGCGCATGCCCGCCGCAAGTGTCCAGTCGCAGCATGTTGGAAGCCATCATGACAGATTCCCCCGATTCGAAAAAACTGGCAGAGCGCGTCGCCGCCCTGGTTGACGCTGCGAAGCGGGCGGGAGCCGATGCGGCCGACGCGGTCGCCGTCCGGTCGCGCTCGAAGGGCGTCACGGTGCGGCTCGGCAAGGTCGAATCGACCGAGGCGTCGGAAAGCGACGACATCTCGCTGCGCGTCTTCGTCGGGCAGCGCGTCGCCAGCGTATCGGCAACCGCCTCCTCGGACGCCGACACGCTCGCCCAGCGTGCGGTGGCGATGGCGAAAGTGTCGCCGGAGGACCCCTATCAGGGGCTGGTGGACAAGGCGCTTCTCGCGGACGGCGCCATCGACCTCGACCTGTTCGATCCGACGGAGTTGACCGCCGAGCAACTGCGCGAGGCGGCACTGGAAATGGAAGAGGCCTCGCTCGCCATCAAGGGTGTCTCCAATTCGGGCGGCTCCAGCGCCGGCGCTGGCTTGGGCGGCATGGTCCTCGCCACCTCGGACGGCTTCGTCGGCCATTATGCGGCGACCCGCTTCTCTCGCTCGGTCAGCGCCGTCGCGGGCGAGGGCACCGGGATGGAGCGCGACTACGACTTCTCCTCGCGCCAGCATTATCTCGACCTCGAAAGCGCCGCCGCGATCGGCAAGAGCGCCGGCGAACGCGCGGTGCGCCGTCTCGGCGGGCGCAGGGTGCCGACCGGGACAGTCACGGCCATCTTCGATCCGCGCGTCGCGCGCGGCATCGCCGGCCATCTCGCCGGCGCGATCAATGGCGCCAGCGTGGCGCGCAAGACGAGCTTCCTGCGCGACATGATGGGCAAGCAGGTCGCCTCCGCGGCCATCACTGTCACCGACGATCCACTGCGCCGCCGAGGGCAGGCCTCGCGGCCGTTCGACGGCGAGGGCGTTCGTGGACAGCCCCTCACCATGGTCGATCGCGGCATACTTCAGCACTGGTTCCTGTCGAATTCTGCTGCGAAGGAGCTTGGCCTCACGACCAACGGGCGCGGCGCGCGGTCCGGCTCGTCCGTGTCGCCGACCTCGACCAACCTGGCGATCGAGCCGGGCGACGTCTCGCCGAAGGACATGATCGCTGGTCTCACGTCAGGCCTCTACGTCACGGAGGTGTTCGGCCAGGGCGTCAACATGGTGACCGGCGAATACAGCCGCGGCGCCTCCGGCTTCTGGATCGAGAACGGCGAGCTGACCTTCCCGGTGACGGAGGTGACGATCGCCTCCAACCTCAAGGACATGTTCCTGGCGCTGGTTCCGGCCAACGACCTCGACCGCAACTTCGGCACGGCCGCGCCCACGCTGCTCATCGAAGGGATGACCCTTGCAGGCAGTTGAACCCCGGCTGACGGCCTTCGAAGCCGACCTCGCCTTGATCGCCGACGCCGCGCTGCGCGGCGGCGAGATTGCCATGCGCTATTTCGGCCGCCAGCCGGACGTCTGGATGAAGCCAGGCGATTCCCCCGTCACCCAGGCCGACATCGCCGTCGACACCTATCTGCGCGAGACCCTGCGCGCCGCCCGGCCGGATTATGGCTGGCTGTCCGAGGAGACGGTCGACACGCCCGACCGGCTGAAGACCGAGCGCCTGTTCGTCGTCGACCCGATCGACGGCACCCGCGCCTTCATCGACAAGCGTGACACCTGGTGCGTCAGCATCGCCGTGGTCGAGAAGGGTCGTCCGCTCGCGGGCGTGCTGGCGTGCCCCGCCAAGGGAGAGTTCTACTCCGCCGCACTCGGCGGAGGCGCGTTTCTGGACGGTGCGGGCCTGTCGATCCGCGAGACCGATGCGTCGCCATCCATCGCCGGGCCCAAGCCGATGGTCGATGCCGCGCGCGAGTGCTTTCCGGATCTCCGCACGGTGCCTTACATCCCCTCGCTCGCTTACCGGCTGGCGATGGTCGCGGCCGGTCGCATCGACGCCACATTCGTCAAGCCTAGGTCGCACGACTGGGACCTGGCCGCCGCCGATCTGATCCTCACGGAGGCCGGCGGCGGGATTCTTGCGCGGGACGGCGGTTCGCCATTCTACGGCGGCGTCAGTCCGCAGCACGGCTCGCTTGTCGCGGGCGGCCCTTATCTACTAGACAGGCTCTCGGATATTCTGATCCGCCAAGACGCCTGAATCGGCCGCGCGATCTGCGACCGGTCGGAACCGAACGTACGAGGAGAAGGCCATGTCGGATGATGGCGAACGGAAGCAGCTTCTGCATCTCGTCTTCGGCGGAGAGCTGAAGTCCCTGAAAGGCCTGGAATTCCGCGACCTCGAAGGCCTCGACATCGTCGGCATCTTTCCCGATTACAAGTCGGCGGAGCTCGCCTGGCGCGCCAAGGCGCAGGCCAGCGTCGACAATGCGCACATGCGCTATTTCATCGTCCATCTGCACCGCCTCCTCGACCCCGATTCGCAACAGGCGGCCGGGCGCTAGACGGTGAGCGTAGGAGACATGTCGGCCGAGGACGAGGCGCCGCAGCCCGTGCGCAAGCGCAGCCCTATCGGCCGCCTCTGGCGGAAGATCCGCAAGCCGCTGGCGCAATCGACCATGGTGAAGAACCTGCTCGCCTCGGCGATCGCGTCGGGCCTACGCTTCGTCAAGGCGACGAACCGGATCGCGCCCGGCTCCGATCCGGTGGACAGCTTTCTCGACGTCCGCTCGAACAATATCTACGTGCTCTGGCACGGCCAGCATCTGCTTGCCCCAGCCTTCGTGCCGAAGGGGCAGCGCCTGCCGACCATGTTCTCGCGCAGCGCCGATGCCGAGCTCAACGCGCTTGCGGCAAACCGCCTCGGGCTGGAGCCGGTGCGAGGCTCGGGTGGACGCGACGGCAAGCACTCGATCGAAAAAGGCGGGGCGAGGGCGCTGATTGCCCTCAAAAAGGCGCTCGACCAAGGCAAGTCGGTCTGCATGATCGCAGACATACCGCACGGAACTCCCCGCGAGGCGGGGCTCGGTGTGATCACCCTGTCGAGGATATCCGGCCGGCCCATCGTCGGCGTCGCCTTCGCCACGAGCCGGCGCAAGGTGCTCGAGAAGAGCTGGGACAAGACGACGATCAACCTGCCCTTCGGGCGTTGCGGCATCGCCTCCACCGAGGAGATCCAGGTGCCGGCCGGCGCGTCGGAGGCGGAGATGGAAGACTATCGCCGCCGCCTCACGGACGCGCTCAATGCGGCGACGAAACGCGCCTACAGCCTGGCGGACGACCGCACATGAGCGAACGCTGGGCACGCGCGCTGTTGGGCACGTATCGCTGGGCTGGGGCCGCGGCCTATCCGCTGGTCGGCGGCTACATCGCCTGGCGCACCAGCAAGGGCAAGGAGGAGCGCAGCCGTCGCCGCGAGCGCTACGGCATCCCGGGCATGGCGCGCCCGTCCGGGCCGCTGGTGTGGTTCCATGCCGCGAGTGTCGGCGAGACGCTTGCCGTGGCGCCACTGGTTGAGCGCATCATGGGCCTCGGCATCAACGTGGTGCTGACCACCGGGACCGTCACCTCCGCGGCTGTTGTGCGCGACCGCTTCAGCGAAGGCGTCATCCACCAATATGTGCCGCTGGATCTCAAGCCGGCGCTGAACCGCTTCCTTGCGCATTGGGCACCGGATCTCGCCATCATCGCCGAATCCGAGATCTGGCCGATGACGATCCTGGAGCTCGGTTCGCGCCGCATCCCGCAGATCCTCGTCAACGGCCGTATGTCGGACCGCTCCTTCGAATCCTGGAAAAAACGCTCCTACATCGCCGAGGCGCTGTTCGAGAACCTCTCGCATGTCATCGCGCAGTCGGAGATCGACGGCGAGCGCTTCCGAACGCTGGGTGCGAGACCGGTGACGGTATCGGGCAACCTGAAGGGCGACACCGAGCCGCTTCCGGTGGACGACGCTGCGCTGGCGCTGATCTCCAGCCAGATCGGCAAGCGCCCGACATGGGCGGCGGTGTCGACCCACGAGGGCGAAGAGCAGGTAGCCGCCTCCGTCCACCGTCTCCTGAAGCAGCGGCACCCCGACATCCTGACGATCATCGTGCCGCGCCATCCCAAGCGCGCCGATGCGCTGGAAGCCGAGCTCGCGGCCATGGGCCTGAAGGTGGCGCGCCGCAGCCGCAACGACCGCATCCTCCACGACACGGACATCCTGCTCGGCGACACGATCGGCGAGATGGGGCTCTATCTGCGCCTCACCGAGATCGCCTTTGTCGGCCGCTCGCTGA
>VFQN01008051.1_pt1 | contig 10925 bp, 17 predicted proteins | sample 3512371 | NCBI WGS metagenome assembly VFQN01 (sample SAMN10412370, study PRJNA504923) | tailings metagenome | isolation source: Replicate 2 from Balatoc abandoned mine | place: Philippines: Itogon, Benguet | collected 2017-08-28 | reverse complement strand
CCAGCGCCGCAGCAGCCGTCGCTGCAGCCGCTGCACGTCTGGCTGCAGCAGCAGCTGCAGCATGCGCCGGGCGGTGGCGGCCGCCGCCGGCGCCTCGGCGGGGCGTTGCGCACTCGCCGCAGCGTCGCCCTGTGTTGGCGGCGTGGGAGCCAGCTCGGCAAGCGCCCTCGTGGCGGTTGCAAGGCGGTGCAGCGCAATGCCCAGCGACTGTGGCCACTCCCCGGCTGGACCGCACCGGTCTTGCAGACTCAGCGCCAGGCGGCACGCCTCCTCCAGCAACCCGCTCCCCTCCAATGTACAAAGGAACTGCTGGGAGCTGCCTGGTCCCAGCTCCCCGTCCCGCTGCTGGCACCCTTCTGCCCCGTTTCCCACTCCTGCCAGTTCAGCTGCGCGCATGGACGTGTGGAGCAGCCAAGCGGCTGCGCCAAGCCATCGCCCCTGGGACTGCCGCACATTGGTGATGCCGGCCTCTAGCATGTTGCGCGACCGGCTGCTGAGTGCCCTGCCTCCCTGCTGGCCGGCCTGCAGAATGCCTTCCAATGCCACCGCCTGACGGTCGAACGCCACTATGACTCCTGCCATCGCTTTGTGGAGGCCGGGGTCTAAGAGCTGCTGCAACAACTGGTCTCGCACGCCGCCGGCTGTTACGCCGAGGCTGCCCCCAAGCAGCTGCTCGCCGGCAAGGATGCGTGGTGGGAGGTGTGCTGATGGAGTCGTGGCTTCCAGGATGCTGGCCACAGCCACGCACACGCCTTTGATCAACCACGTTGCAGTGTTTGCCACCCTGCGGTGATGCGGGTCGTGCCCAGGCGCGTGTGAGGCGTGGCCGCGCAGGGACTACATGCTGACGTTGAACACAGTCATGGTGCTAGCCCGCGCGTCAGGTACTTGGTGCAAAGGACGCATGACTCGTGATATATGGATCGTTCACCGCATGGTACCAGGCTTTGAATGCAAATAGCGTTGCGGTTTGTGCCGTTGCAGTTGAGCCATGGCGCCGTACGCCTGCCCGGCAATCACAGGAGTCTAGGGGGGCAGCCACGCCATAACCAGAGGGCCCCCTGTCAATCACCTGGCTAAAACTCCGGCAGACGAAGCAGCAGTTGCGTTGCAGCCATCAGCTGTAATGCGCCCCTCGGTGTTGGCCAAGACCGTGGCAGACAGAGGCAGTGCCTTTGCCTCGAGGACCAATTGGCCAAGGAGGAGGTAGTAACGAGGCGCATTGTTTGACGTTGGGTCACTGGTTGTGAAGCAGGTCAGCGGCAAGTCTAAGATGTCCTCGCATATCGCTTCTGTAGCTTTTAAGTGGGTGCGGGCATGCGGCAGCGCAACATAAGTGCCCCAGGCATCGCACAGCGCCTGTATCTGCCGTCGAGGGGAGGATGAGGCAGCCATGCCGTATCAACATGAGCTGCCAGTGATACTTTGGGTTGTCATATTGTGTAGGTGGTCCGCGGATCGGTTCCTAGGCACGCTGTTTCCTTGGCCGTTCGTGGTCGGGTGACTTTGGGCCTTACGCGTTGTGTAGGATGTCATGAAACGAATATAAGTGCAATTTGCGCCATTCTGTGTACGCTCCCAGCTTAGGAAAGGATGCACGCCAAATGCACTGCCAAAATGCCGTACCGGCGCGTAACGGCGCTGTGCCCTCGCGTGTCAGGCTCTGTTCCAGGCCAATACCACCACGGCACCACAGCGGCACACACATAAGAGAGCAAAGTGCGCCTGCATCTGGCTGTTTTGGATCAAAAAGCCTGTGCACACACATGTGTGTGTATGATGTGAAAGCAACGCCGTACATGTCTAGTAGCCTAGTACGGTACCAGGGGAGTGCCTAAGCACAGGGGGGTTAGTACACTATAATTTGATGCAACAGGCGCAATGGCGTGTTGGGGTGTTCGAGGTAACTCCCGCGGTGACCCCACAGGGAGGGCATGGACGGCAGGCAGCAGTGGCAACCCCGTGTCCCCGGTGGGCGGAGCCAACCCTCTGTCCAGGCTTGGACGGAGCAAGGTTCTGGAAGCCGTGGAAGGTACCTGTAATCAAAATTGTTGCTTCATTACAAGTGGATAAGAGCCACTCGTGGTCTGCTTTGGCCGCGCAGGCGTGTGCCAGTCAGGTGCTAGTCCAGGAACAACAGGCACATGCTCAAGCCCGGTAAGCCCCGTGCCCTGCCACCAGAGCGGGCGGCGCGCCCCACATGCAGTTGCGGCGAGTGCATGCGCTGTGTGCGCGCAAAGGCAAATTGCATCAACATGTACCACTCTTGCGTCGTTCTGTGTACAAGGCGATCTGGCATTTTGGCTTGCTGTGCCGGTTGGAGCATGGGGAGCAGGTCCTGCTCCACTGGGTTGGAGCAGGACAGCAAGGTGAAGTTGGCAGATTCGTTGCGGCTCCTGCTATTCATGACACGACGCGATACCGGTCGTCCGCATTTCCACTGGATGCACAGCGCTCCCAGTGCGTGCGGCAAAGACAGTGCGCTGTTGCAAAAGGGACGTGGCCGCGCTGACCTTCTCCGACTGCTCAAGACTGACCCCTGGGTCATTCGCAAGAGGCCGCCCGTTCCTTCAACATCGATGCTCCACCACATAGAGCAGTAGAGCGTCTCTTATAGTGCCGCACATGGCGCCGTATCGCGCAGGATCTTGACCCTTGATGCCTGTCAGAGCTTGCGTCACGCCTCCCGCGCTATCGCCGTGCCCGCCCCCGGGATCATTGGACCGTTCAGCAACCCTTGCCCTTAAATCCACCATTCTAAGCTGCTTGGGCGGTCGCTTTCATTCGTTTTCCTTGCATTCCGTTAACGAGCTCTTGTAAATCAGGACCTAGCATTTGGTGCGGCTCGTTCCGACACCCGGAGACCTAGGTGAGCTGACCAGGCGACCCGAACCTAACACGCGCCGCGCCCCTGTCCTTTGCCACGCCCGCTCACCAGAGTTATCGACACTTGCACGAACCCCTTCGCTGTGCTAGCACCATGAAGCTGCGTTCGCACCTCCAGCATCTGGCGTTACGCGACCTTGGGCGCCTTCCGACACTGCCTCTCCCGCGCTTGCTTGCAGACCGCGTCGCGCCTGCCCGTAGCTGCCAGCCAGCAAGCAGGGTCCTTGTAAACCAACAGCAGCTTGCATCAGCCGAAGCCGGCAAAGACAATGGCCTCCTGCGCCCTGCTGACTCCCATGCGGGTCATGGCCCTGCGGCCTGCGCTGCCGGAGCGCCCCCGGCCCACCGTCTCCGCCACCCGCGCCGCTCTGCCAGCCCTGCCAGGTACACCTGCCTTACCGGCAATCGGCCACTAGTTTGCGGGCCCCCAAAAGTAGCACAGCGCAACGCTGCTCCTGTGCCTGGCCAAGAGAGGCCCCTGAAAAGGGCACTCTGTGGCTGCAGGCCTGGTGCCTTTCCTAACTAGCCCCTGTGCCATGGCGACCTGGGCTCTGCTCCTCCCTGACTGACCTGACCTCGGACGCATGTCAATGGTACATGCGACCAGGCGCAGGCGCACACACTGTAGCTCCATCCGGGCGCCCAGCCCCCATGGCTGCAGCGACCCCGCTCCGTGTTGACATGGCCCTAACTCCCGTCCCTGCCCCCACCTCACCTGCCCGCAGGCCGCCGCTCCCTATCCATCCGCGCCACCATTGAGCCCCCCTACGGCGACCCACGGGTGAGGGCAGACACCTGGCAGCTACCATCCGACACGTCACGTCTGCGCGCATACCGTAGTACATCAACTCAATCCATAGAGTGCTAGGCCAGCTGCCTCCGGCTCCTTAACACGCCCTCGCACCTCACCGCTCCCGTAACCCGCTGCGCAGACGCCGCCCCGCCGCTCGCCACTCCCCGGCGCCGCCGCCGGCTCCCCGGGGCCCATTGGCGGCCCCACCGGCGGGTCCACCTCGGGCGTCACCCCTGGCAGCGGCCCCTTCGTGCCGCCCCCGCCCACCACGCCCACCACTGGTGAGCGGTGTCGTACAAGCCCATCCCGGTGCAGCGACAAGGATACGTACAAGACCCATACCAGGCTGAGCAGCGCTGCAACATGCCGGGCACACCTACCACCGCGCGTGTTCCACGCTTGGTTCCGGTAGATCGTCTACCCATCCTTTGTCTTCATATTGCATGTCCATCGTCCAAGATCCGGCTACTTAGACCTGCGCTCCTATCGCCCTTTTGGTGTTGCTGCAGGAGGCCCCTCCATCGGCGCTGGCCCCGGCTTCCCCTCCATCGGTGCCAACTTCGGCGGCGCTGGCGGCACCGGCCTGGGCGGCAGCGGCGGCTCGGGAGGCAGCGGCCGCCCCAGTGAGTACCCAGTGGTATGCCGTGCCCTGTGTCGCAGGTGCCGCACCCTGCGCCCTGCGTGCGATCGGGCGGTACCGTAAGCCAGCTCCCTGCTGAGCAGCGCACCTGCATGCGCCTGCAAGACATCGTGTCAGTCCATGCCACATCCGAGACCCCACTGTACCGGTACCTGCTGCAGCACGCATCAGCGCCTTATGCCCTTGTCTCTTGAACCAAGCCTAGCTCAACACCCTCGCACCCTACCACCCGACCCGTCGTGTCCCTGCCTCCACCCTGACCTCCCCGCCCCAGGCGGCCCCTCCGGCCCCGGCTCCGGCGGCTGGCTGCCCTCCGGCTGGACCGTCAATCGTGTGCTGTACGGGCTGCTGGGCGTGGGGCTGCTGTGGGCCGCGTGGAACTGGTTCCAGGAGCAGCAGCGCACCTACAGGCTGACGCACCCGGGTGGGTACTGCAGTGGGCACCTTGGCGGGCAGCAGGGAGTGCCGCAGCAGCATGGAGTGGGACTGCAACGCCTGACCACCGCGAGTAAATTGACCAAAAGAGACGAGCTGTGCAAACAATCGTAGCATGGTTGGAGAGTCTGTTGTTGTTGGCAGGCTGTTTAAATGACCGAAATACTGTGTGCGATAGTAGCGCGGTGCCTTTGGGCCAGCACGCTGAACAGACAGACATCATAATGGCCATTGCTGATGAGTAGGTAATTCGGGTTTGCATATGAGCGTGGCATCATTGGTCGCAGCTGCTGCAGCTGGTATGCTGCATCCGTAGCACCCCTGCGGCGCTGCTCCGCAATGCCACCAGGATTTACTGCGCACACCGCAACAGGAAGTGTCATCGCGGGGTGCCAAGTTGCATTCCGCAAGGCTTCATACCGTGGCAACAACCATCTTTGCTCCGCGATTACCCCCACTTCCCCCACGCGTTTTACGCGTACCCCCACCTCCCCCAGGCCACACCGTCCAGCGTGGCGCCAAGGACGCTGCCTACGCGGTGGAGGACGCCGCAAAGGACACCGCGCACGCCGTCAAGGTACAGCACCGCATATGTCGTGTGCAAACCAGCAATAGCGCCTCACAAGCTGATTTGCGGAACAGGCGGGGACGTGCACGGACTGTCTAAGGCTGTTGGCTCGGGTGCCCTGCCTGGATAGGAGCCCAAGGCATGGGTCGGGAGGACAGGCTCACGTCCCGCATCACACCCTTCCGGTGCCCCTGCACCCCTACACACCAAGCAACTTGACTTGGTGTGCACGAAGCTAATCATTGGACTTGCAGAGAAAGCACCAGCAGAACTAGAATCAGGTAATCGGCATGTACCGGTAAGCCCCATCGGGGCACGTGTCGCAGGTGAATCTTTCTGGGACCCTGTGCGAGTCCGCTGACCTGAAGGGTGATGCTCCGAACACTTTACAGCGAGGTCTCCCGCGGCCCTCTGCTGACGCAATGACAAGCAGCTTGGCGGCTCGTCCAGTAAGCCTCATGTAGCGTACAGCACGCCCCACCAAGTAACCCACTACCCGTCGTTCCCTGCAGTCCACCTACAAGGACGCCAAGTACGCCACGGAGGATGCCGCAAAGGACACCGGCCACGGCATCAAGGTGCGTGGCGTGCCTCGACTGCGTATTGACCGGACAGCCACGTCGGACTACGGCGCGCAGCCGTCCAGCGTAGGAAGCGTCATCACGTGACGCCGTATCAGTGGAAGTTTGTGCATGGCCGTGTGCTAGCATGGCACCGAAGGTTTGAAACAGCGGCGGTGTCGGTGCGAGAGGCCAGCAGGCAAGGCGTTACGATGCCGGTTTTGCATCTAAAACGCAGCACACCTGTTGTGCATGAGGCATTATCCGCCTGTGACAGCGTCCTGGACGATTTCTGAAGGAATAATCACCTCCAACACTCGCCGCGCACTGTTGCCCCGGCCCCACCCGCCCCAGAGCTGGTTCAAGGGCACCTCCCACGCCGCCGAGGACACGGCCAAGGACACGGCCCACGGGGCCAAGGTGCGGGCCTGGCCGGGGCAGCTCCGGGCAGCTGCACTTGGCGTGCCCGCTAGCTGACTACCACGGAAAGAATATAGCTGCATGCCGGAACGGCACAGCATGCCAACAACAGCCGCTGCTGTTCCTGCACCTTGGGTACCCCTGCTGCCCTCTGCAGCCACGTGCCGTGCGCCGTGGTGCTGTCTGCGTGCGGCAACCCGTTGGCTTCTGTAGAACGCTTGTTAGAGCAGATAACAGACCTTCAGCCGTCTTACTAGGCCACCTGGCTGCCTGCTGCTGCCCCACCCGCAACACGCACGCAGATTGCCGCCAAGGACGCCGCCTACGCTGTCGAGGACAAGGCCAAGGACACCTCGCACGCCGTCAAGGTAGGCCTAGGCGTGCCCTGGCGTGCCCAGCCTAATGGCCCGTGGGCCGGAGCGGGGCGGGCCGCTTCATGTGGTGATGGGTCTTAATTTATGAACAACGGCAAGCATCACACTTTACACGTTCCTTGACATGTACGGCGGCACTAAAAAGGAGCTGTTATTGGTGCACACGGCCCGCGGCCCACGCACCGGTTCGCGTATGCCCCCACATGGCCCCCTGGTGCTTGCTCCATGCTGCCCCCAGGGCGCGGCCAAGGACGCCAAGTATGCGGCGGAGGACACCGCCAAGGACGCAGGTCACGCCACCAAGGTGCGAGCAGTGCGTCTCCTGCTGTAGGTATTAAGCTGATTTAGGTATGCTGACCGGTACTGACTGCAGCAGATGGACACGGAACGGTCCGGCTATGCTGCAAGCGACAGGTGACACGGGCGCGCTGGGTTTTAGCACGCGCATTGCTCTCTCGCGTATCCTTCATCGCACGGCAACCAGTGTGGTGCACATGTGTGGCTCTTCGCCCCCTCCCAGGGCTGGTTCAAGAGCACCAAGCACGCCGCTGAGGACACGTCGCGCGACACCAAGCACGCGGCCGAGAGCGCAACCAAGGACACCAAGCACGCTGTGAAGAGCGGGACCAAGGTGCGTCGGGTGAAGAGGGACTTTTGCGGACTGCTGGGCGGGAAAGACAGTGGGGCAGCAGCAGCAGCAGGCCAACGGGGCAGCAGCAGCAGCAGGCCAACGGGGCAGCAGCAGCGGCAGCAGCAGGCCAAGGATCAGCTCCAACGGAGGCTTGGCGAAGGAGAGGTATCGGTATGGACGTATGTTGCAACCTCAACGAGGGCAGTGCCTGTGCACGTGCACGTTGCGTAGAGTAATGCCTCGGCCCTTCCCTGTCTGCAGGACGTGGCTTACGCTGCGGACGAGAATGTCAAGGACGTCAAGCACACCGTTAAGGTGAGAGCAGAATTGGAGTTCGGGCAATTCGGGACAGCCCTGTTGCTTGGGTGTCGGTTACCGTGCTGTGTGTGACTGTGTACGCGCGTCAGTTGTGCAATTTTAGTGTGCGGGCATAGCCGCCTGCACACGGAGCGTGCGTCAGGCACCACAGCCCGTTTCCTCCCTCCCGTCGCCTTCTTCGTTCGCCTGTCGCTGTGTTCCCTGCCCCACCTGCTCACCGACACAGCCCATGAACCGCTCGTGACAGTGCATGCCATATGCTCTGCCCACCCCTCTGCCCAGAGCGTGGCCAAGGATGTGAAGTACGCCGCTGAGGACGTGGTCAAGGACACCAAGCACGTAGCCAAGGTGCGCAGCTGGTCATCATTGTGATTAAGCAGTGCCGCGTCACTAGGCCTTCAGGGCAAAGTGCTGCAAACTGCGAATGTGGGCGGGGGGCCTGCGTACCATGTGGCCAACCACCTGCCTCCGCAACCACCACAGCGAACATGTGACGTAGTGCACAACCACGCCACACCAAAAGAACGTTGCCCGCGGCCCGCTAGGGCTTCCGCCAGCCGTTGTCGCCACCACACGAACCGTACGACACAGTCTTTTGGCACCCGGTTTGCCCACAGAACGTGGCCCGCGGCGCCGAGGAGCTGGTGGAGGAGGCCGAGCACGCCACCAAGCGCGGCGTGCGGCGCACCCTGGAGGGCGTCAAGGACGCGGCGATATCAGCGGGCAGCGCCCTGCGCTGGGGGTCCAGCAAGGCTGAGTGTGGGTGGCGCATGGGGGTGGTGCATGGGGAGGGCGGGGGTGCTGAGGAATGGTGGGGAGGGTTAAACCTTGGGGAGGGGGAAGGTGCGGGTAAGCGTGCGTTGCAACAGAAGCACGGGCGAGCTTGTGGGATGTGGAGGTATAGGGAAGACCGGCGCGGTGGACGACCGACTGGCACGGTGCACTCGGGCTCGCTATGAGCTTCCATGTAGCTACCCCCGTTCCCGTTGCTGCCAGCTTGCACTGGGATAAGCCTCCTCACGCGGCCCCGCCCACCCCTCTGTTTGCACGGCCCGCAGCCAAGGTCGTCAACGCGGCTGACAAGGCCGAGCGCGGCCTCACCAAGACCAGGTGCGGAGGGTGGTGCGGTCGGGGACGAGGGAGCACGTCCGTCCGCCCTCGTGCCGCCACGCCTTGCAATTGTGTCGCCATCCTCGACGCACTGCCCACCACGTGTCGTTCACATTTGTCTTTGGTTCGCGTCTGCCCTTGGTAAATGACATATCCTCAAATCCAGCCTGTACATACGCAGCCGTTGCCCCAACGTAGCCGACCCTCAACCACCAACCACCCAACTGCACCCTGATTCCGTGCAGCTCCAAGGACGCGGCCCGCATCGCCGCCTACACCGCCGCGGGCATCGGCCTGGCGGCCGCCGTGGTGGGCGGCGCCTGGTACTGGGACCGCAAGGGGCGCCCCAGCGGCAAGGACATCGCCAAGGGCATCCAGGACAACCTGCGCGCGGCAGGTGGGTTACGGGGCACGAGTGTGTGCGAAGGGGATGTGGGTTAAGGGTGTGGGCTACGGGGATCATCGCAGGGGCAGTGGCGAAGGCATCCAGGCCAACTTGCGTGGCGGGTGGGCCAGCAGCCGTATTGCAGCAGCACTGCAGCAGTGTTGAAGCGGGGCGGGGGCCAAGGGTTGGAGCCAACACATGGGTCAGGGATGGGGCAAGGGAGACCATGAAGAAGGCCAGACCGCTGGGTACCGATGGGTGTGTTAGCGTGCACAGCGCACGACTACGTAGGGCTAGGGAATGTAAGGGTATGCCACGGCAGAGGCGGGCCCGACCGGAACACGTACCAGATACACAAGTCCCCACGCGCGGCCCTTCGGGACACAATGCATGCCACCTGTGGCCACCTTGTGCCTGCGTGCGCGGTGCCGAACTGCAGGCAACAAGATTGCGGCCGAGCCGTCCGGACCCAAGCCCACGGCGTAAGTAGCTGACGGCTCCTGAGGGATCTACCTGGCGGGTTGGAATTGGCCAAGAGGCAGTTGACGGTTGGGCAGGGAGCTTCTGGAACCCTGCACGCGGTGGGATACAGGTGGAGTGAGAGAAGAGGAATCACGACTTGACGGTGACGCTGCGACGTCGGCGTCCATGGTGGGTATGGTGTGTTGAAGTTGGCAGGCGGCTGTGAGTATGATGCGACGGCAAAGCGGTTTGGGCGTATTGGGAAGTTTGTGGCGGACATTAGCCATCGTGTTGGTTGCTTCCGTTGGACATTTTCAGGGGCTGGTCCTGAGTGCCGCAGGGTTGTTGCTCAGGCACGACAGCACAGGAGGGCTCCTTAAGCGCTGCATATAGGCTAGCTGCTGGGTTGTGTCGGGGATGCTGGGGGATGCCGTGCCCTGCTGTCGTGTGGCCGGTGTGAAAGGGCGGAGAAGAGCTACACGCATGTGACTGGCTGTGGGTTGGTGGGCAATACTGTAGACACGACTGTTGCTGTACCTGCTGTACGGAGCATGGAACGCAGTGCAATTCTTTTACACCAGGCACATGTAACACAAATATGATATGCCAGCGTCGATCTTTGCATTGTGTCACCACTTCTGAAAGCAAGGGGCTTGCGCGTGGGGTGTGCGAATGTGTCTCAAGGAGGGGTGCACGGGCTGCAGCCATACATACCGGTATGGGCCAGGGTGTCACCCACAGGGGAGAACCACCACTCAGGCGGGAGCCGGAAACCTGAACCGATGTTAATCTGAGTGTACAGGGCACCGTTCAGCAGCTGCCAAGCCACGTGTCAAGTCCATGCTGTGACCAACCTGCCTTGAGCTGGCATGCGCAACAGAGTAGCCGTATCTTTTTCCTCCTTACCTGCGAAACTCGTCAAAATTAAAAGGCTGCAGCCTTGGTGCCTTTCCTTCGCGCACGTGTCAGGACGCGGTCGAGACCATACGTTTCCCAGAGACCGCCAGCAGCAGTCTAAGTGAGCACGTGAATCTGCGAACTACTTTTTAGCTAAAATTCTGGCATTTACAAGATTGCTCTGGTGGCGCGGCCAACACAGCAGCTGGCCAGACGTCCATCGCCTTTCCAATGGCGCCGGTCGGATGGGTATTGGGCCCAAGCCCTCTAACATTAAGGAACAAGCACATTACTAAAGATAACCTAGATACCAGGGGCGCCGCATCATCTATATCGCGGGCCCTTACCGGCCTCCCGCGCCAGGCTCCCGCCACCCCCCACCCCTGCACGACCTGCTCCGCCAAGCCCGCTAGCAAAGGCTTCGGCTCCCTAGCCCTCCCCAAGCT
>VFQN01008050.1_pt1 | contig 10925 bp, 15 predicted proteins | sample 3512371 | NCBI WGS metagenome assembly VFQN01 (sample SAMN10412370, study PRJNA504923) | tailings metagenome | isolation source: Replicate 2 from Balatoc abandoned mine | place: Philippines: Itogon, Benguet | collected 2017-08-28 | reverse complement strand
GGCCCCCCTTGGCTCTCCGGACGCGCCCTACTGGGCCTGCAACTGTAACTGTAACTGTAACTCAGTCGCTCTACATCCCTGCCACTCGGCCCCCTCACCTTCTCATCCGCACCACCTGCAGCAGGTGGACGCAGCCCCGCACCACGCAGCTGCCCAGGCCAAGCAGCTGACGCCGCCCCGCACCGCCGGCAGCTGCCGCCGCCGCTGCCGCAGCCATCCGGTTGGCGGAGCGCAGCGCCGACAGCGACGCCGCCGACAGCGCCGTGGAGGGGAAACAGCTGCCCAGTAGGCCGCGTGGCGGGCCGTCGCCCTCGCGAACCTGCGGCAATAACGGTTAATGCACACTACGAACTCAGGACACAGCGGCAGCGCAGTTCCAGTGGGGCAAGCATTTTAAACGTCATGCAAAGACAGCGTAAAAGAGAGTGCGTCATGTGCCATAGAGTAACGGTCAAGGCACGGCAGAACCTCAGGACACAGCAGCAGCGCAGTTCAGTGACAAAAGCACTGAAAACGTCGTGGATTGGCAGCGCACGAGAGGGCGTGTCAAGTGCCACGTGCCGTACCTTGATGGACATAACGCACGTCTTGAGGGTCGACGTGTACAGCGAGCTGCTCGACGAGGGGACCGACGCTGCGACTGCGGGATGCTCCGCACCAGCTGGGCCGCTCCTAAGGCGGGAGCGCAGCACACCAGAGAGCCGGTGTCGTGGGAGTGCTTGACCGCAGCCCGCCGCGTGTACGGAGTCAGAGGCGGGCGGTGCAGCCGCCAGCGGGCATTGGTCCGGGCCAGCCGGGTCTGCGGCGGGGGCTGCCTGTGCGGTTGCACTGGCGTAGGGCTGAGTTGTCGCCCCCGTGCCCGTGCCCGCTGCATGCCACTGCCCTACAGCTGGAGCTTGCAATGACGCTGACAGAGCGGCATAGAGGGCGCCAAGGGCAGACGAAACCGCGGGTTGGGCTGGGAAGGGGGCTAGCGGGAGCGTGGGACCCAGCAGGGCCTCCAAGTCCACGGAAAGCGTCCGAGCTGGTGCCCTCGCTGGTGCCGTCGGCGCTGACGCAACTGCTGGTGTGCGGTGCGGCTGCTGCACGGCGGCAGCAGCGCCGGCACAGGCGTGCGCCGGCATGCCTGTGGGCAGGCTTCCGCGCTCTGAACAAAATGCAGGTTCCATCGCCTGCTCGCAAACTACTGCGGTGGGCGGCTGCGGGCAGCTGTTTCTGCAGCTCCCCGCGCTGCTGCTGCTCAGTCCCGGCGGGCTGCTGAGTGGAAAGTCAATCTGGGGCGCGCTGTGCAGTCCAAGAGACCGCAAGGAACTGGGACTGCGGGGCGTTGCGTTGCTTGCGGCAGGCGAGGGGCGCTGCTGCTGCTTGGCGCACCCGGGGCTGCTAATGGAGCGGCTCGCAACTGGTGAGAGACCGGGCGAGTGGCGCCCGCTGGCGCGGGGTGACCCATGGGCCATCCAGGGCAGGGCACCCCTGCGCTTCGAAGGAGCAGCAGACCCGGGGCCTCCCGCGGTGCTGGTGCCTGCGCTGCTGATACCGGTGGTAATGCAATCGGCTGCATTGGCGCTGGGAATGGCGATGCTGCGACGGGTGGGTGTCTGGCACGGGCTGCCGCCTACGGCGTCGGCGCAGGTCGAGGTGCTGCAGGTTGGGGTGCTGCAGGAGCTGCCGGAGGGCCCCGCCTCGGCGCGGTCCGCTGGCTGCAGTGTACTTGCTGCAGGTGACGCCCAGTCCTCGTAGCTGTCTGAGAACAGGAGCCCCCGGTGCTGCCTACACTGCCCGGGTGACGCGGGCGATGCTGGAACAGAGGTCTTGAGCCGCAGCTTGCCGCGCGATGGCGAGCGCCTGGGCGACTGCGGGGGGAAGGGAGGGGCCAGGTTCGCCGGTGGGGGCGACGGCGGCGCCTTGGGTGGCTTGGTGTCGGCCTGAGGCGGCAGCAGCCAGTCATAGCCCGCATCGCAGCTCTTGCACCCGTCGTCGGGGCCGTCAGAGCAGTCCGGCTGTGCAGCGTCAACTGCGGAGCGCCGCGTGAGCGGCTTACGGAGGGGAAGCGCACGCGCCACGGTCCTGATCAGCAGCCGGAAGCAGCGCGCCGGCCCATGCGTGATGACTACCGGGGTGAAGGCCGTGGCTGCCATGGCAAGCACTGTTTTGAAGGGCTGCTGGAACGACCCGTGGGTCAGGCTGTCGGTGCAGTAGGCTGTGACCACCAGCAGGAACCACTCCAAGACGCCGAGTGCAGCGTGGAGGGGCAGGCGGGCCTGGGGCGTTGGCAGGAAGTGTGTGTCGCACATGCTGCGTCAGGCAGAACCCGCAATAAGGCAGCTAGGACGCATCTTCACCACCTCAATGTGATTGACTGGTCTTGGTCCGGCGCAGTTCTCACCACCTGAATTGGATCGACTGGCTCTGGTGAGCCGTACATAGCAGCGCGAGTACGTGGCGTCTGTCGAGACGCGGAAGCGGTCATCGGCTGTAACAAACGCACGCAGGCAAGGGACTTGGCAGCAGTCACGCTGCGTACTGTGTAGCCCTGATGCTCACCTTGGCGCCCACGAGGCTTGACATGATGAAGTACAGGCACGCCTGCCGCTGCTCCGCCACGAAGTACTTGCCGCCCACCAGCGGCACCACCATGCCGCCGACGCTGGGGCCGTAGCGGCGGCGGAACAGCAGCAGCGACCAGATGTTGCCCTGTGCGTGGGTTAGCGCATGCGGCACAGCAGTCGACCGTTGCATCAGATGGTCTTCTGAGCACCGTGTTGGGCCCGACAGGGAGTGCAGGGCAACGGTTGGACGTGCATTGCGTGCGTGTAAAGGTAGGCGTGGGCGCCGAGAGGGCGGCATGCACCTTGGCGTTGGGATGCAGGGCTGGTGGAGAGAGGCACGCAAATCATCAGCGCTCTTGCATGCCAGGAGCATAAGCAGCTCGCAGTGGCAGCACGATCAACAGCGCGCAGTGGGCAGTGCGCCACGTTCTCAAGTTCAGCAATGGAGGTACTAGGTGTCACGTGCAGCTTACCACGCTCATAAGCTGCCGCGCCGCCAGGCTGAAGCAGCGGTGCGCCAGCGCCAACCGCAGCCGCCACGCCGCCAGCCGCCGCCGCCGCCGCTGCGGTCCGTCAGCGGCCGCTGTCGGCGCTCCAGACCCCGGTGCGTGTGCGTCATCGAGCCTGCCGCACACCTTGCTGGCCAGAGCACACGCCACGCTGAGCGCCAACGCAGCAGCGAAGAGCACCTCTGACAGGTCCAAAAAGGCGTTGGTGACGAAGGCGTAGGGGTACAGGCGGCTGAAGGTGTAGATGGCACGGCCCAGCGTGCCTCGGCTGCGTGGGGCAGAGGTAGGAGCACCAGCAGGTTGTTACGCATTTGAGCAAGCCTTGCTGCTACGTCTCTCTACTGGTACGACAGCAACATCCGGTGGCGGCGGCAGCGGCGGTGGCTGGGTCAGTGTGTTGCAGGCAAGTGCGGTGGTCCACGTGCCGATGCGGTGAGGGCCAAGCGCTTGTACCTGTACCTGTAGAGCGCGCCTGAGGCGTGCAAGTGTACCGGTACGTGCGCAAGATGCTGTGCATCCACAGTTTGTTTCAGGTATCCACCGTGACACCACTCACTTGCATGGGTAGTTGCGCACCACCCATTGGTCGTAGGCGTCGATGTACAAGGCGGGCCTTGAGGGCAGCGGCGACGAGGGCGAAGCCGAAGGCGAGAGCAGGGAAGGGGTGCCGGCAACGCTCGAGACCGAGGTCGACACGACCCCGCTGCCGCCGCCTGCTGCAAGAAGCGCGTCTTGTGTTCCACTGCTCCAGAACGCAGCGGCGGCGTCCTTCGTCGCAGAAGGCGAGGGCGCTTGGACGTTGCAGCCGGCGCGGAGTGCAAGCTGTCGGCTCTGGTGCACGCTTGGTATAATAAGCAGCTGCAACAGATCCACGATAAGCCCAGAGCACAGCGCCGCCTGTTGCACAGAGCGGCGCGGCCGAGGCCGAGACGCGGCCGAGGTTTCGCCGGCGCGGGAAACGTAGCCGGAAGTGGGGCCAGCAGAGGCCGCCGACGCCTCAGTCCGGCCCGGCTTGCCCATATCTGGCAGTGACGAAGCCATAAGCTAGCGCAGCCAACTAAGCACCTTCCCCGTGGGACCACCGGAGCGCTTCACGTGGGAAAGCGCCTGAAACTCACGAACCGTTGCGGCTAGCAGCTATGCCTGCAGGCCTTGATACTTATGATCTTACGTTCCAGGATGCAGCCGATTTCGAGGATGCAGTGACACTATCCTTGGTGTATCTTCGTTACGAACTGCTTCTGCTTGCCAATTCCAGCAGATGCTACGAGGATTGTGACATAGAAGCAATTACTAGCAACATAATGGCTGGCGAAAGGACATACAGGCCACCGGTTCAGTCCTGTGTCTGTAGCGACCGCTGCCTAACACGCCATGGGGACTGCACGGGCATTAAGAGAAACGTTTCTTCCTAGTGGACGACTGAAACCGCCCGGGTGCGAACCTTATCAGCATCAGCAGCATCATGTCAAGTGCTTGTTGAACAACGCAACACGCTCGAACTTGTCTGCCCTAAGCATCCGGGCAATACCTGGAAGCATCTGACCCATGGGTCATGTTATTCACCCAATTTGCGCGCACATGTTGCCGTCATATGTACCCTAAAACCGCCTTTTTACTATGCCAGGGTCTGACTCGGCCGTCGTCGCTGTGCGCAGGGTCTGGCCTGGCTGGTTGATTTGGCCGAGATATACGAGCCCTAGATATGCCTGGCTGTCAGACCATATTCGTCCTCAGCATGTGGTTTTCCGCTGGGCGCCTGCAGCATGTGGTTTTCCGCTTACATTTTCAAAGGAGGTCCCGCACACCAGTCCCATTGGCTGGAACCGCGATGCCGCAAGAAAATGTCGGCGGCCGAGCAGGGCGAGCTGCTCATCTACTGTCGCCACGCCCTACAATGAAAACGGCTCACAAACTCACTGGGTTACAAGACACTCCTATAAGGTCAAACGCTCCTCCTGTTCTAAGCTCCGACGACGACCCCTAGGACCGCGCACTCTCCCGCCCCCGAACCACCCACCGCTGCTGCCCCGCTCGCAGTCGCCCGGTCCAGGCATGCCAGTATCCTCCGCGCCCTGCTGCGTAACAAGTCATCCACGTTCCCCCCATGGCCATCTTGTGTCGTGTGGGTTTGGGAGACACCGCAGCTGGCGGCGTTGCCATGTGCCGAGGCGCTAGCGTCCTGCCGGCCCTCCTGCCGGCTGCCCTGCGGACGGGCCTCCCCTTGGGAAGGTGTCGGGCCGTCCACGGCAAGCATGGCGTTGAGGTACCACCTGGCAGGGGGAGGGGGCCGCATTGCGGGTTTTGGCGCTCACAAACCTCGAGCGGGTAAGCAGCGGCAATCATCACCGCAAGATGTGCCGGGATAGCGCCTCGTATGACACGAACATCATGACCCGTGCAGCGGCGCCCGCAACATCCTGTGGGTCTGGTGGCTTAGCCTGCCCTGCCAACTGCACCGCCCGCCGCCAAGCCCCTCCCATCATAATCAACACCCTCAACCCTTGGCTCCTGTCGAACCCTTGAGTCACAAACCAGCCGTTGTGCCGACCCCTCCCTTTACACCCCTACCCACCGTATGTTGGTGTCGCTGTCAAGTGCCGCCGCTGCCACGCCGCTGCCTGCGGCCCTGTCCGCGCCCGTGCCTGTGCCCGTGTCAGGCCACGTGGCCGTGTCGGCAGCACACAGGTCCTCAAACGCCGCCAGCGCCACCACCGCCGCGTCCTCGGGCAGCATGCCGCGCGCCCCGTCGCAGCACGTGTCTAGCCAGCCCACCAGCTCCTGCACCGCAGGGGAGGGATCGTGCAACAGGTGCGGTCGCACCTGCCTATGCTAACATTAACGGGGCTGACTGAGCGTTCGGACGCGCATAGATGAACAGCGCGTGCCTAGTACTGAGGCACACCAGCCCCGGCTGCATGTCCTCGCTCATGGGCCCGGACGAGGTGCTTGCTCAGCGCGGCCAGCGCCCCGAGCCAAGGGCGACGTTTCCCCGACACGCGTTGCGTCCAGAGTTCCTACGTGACCGATAGGTGTCCCACCTGCCTCGAGCTGACACGTTCTGCCAGCTGACCGCTGTTGTACTGGCGGAAGGGAAACAAGGCAAGTTCCTCACCTGGAGCATGGCGAGCACCTCGGTCCTGGCGCCTCCTGCCGAGCCCCCCGCCCCCCGGTCCAGCAGTAGCAGCCCCGGCCACCGCAGCACGTCGCACAGCGCTGCCGTACAGCTCGCCAGCTCGTCCATGTACGGCAGGGGCTCCGCCAGGGGCGACACGTAACGCCCGCACCGCAGTACGGCGGCGGTGTCGTCGAGCACAGCACGGCCGAAGCCTACGTCCCAAGCGGGGGTTGAGGGGCCGGTAACAGGGTCAGGGCGGTGCGGATAGCGTGCTGAGGTCCGGTTGTGCAGCTGACTGCATATGCACCGAGTGTGCCAAGCCGCAGGCGACCTACAACAAGGACCCTGGGTACGCTGCACGGTGCCCACCTGCAACCACCAGCGCCCTCTGCGCCGCCGGCCCCGTACGCGCCATGGCGCCCGCCAGCCGTACCGCCCGCCATTTGGCGGCACGTTCTGTCGGTCCGCCGCCGCCCCTGTCGGCGCTAGCTGCAGCTGTACCTCCAGGCACCCGCGCGGCTTTGTCAGCAGACGGGTCGCGGCAGCCCGCGCCGTCGTACAGGCGGCGCAGGTAGCGAGCTGCGCATGCCAGCAACTCTGGCTGCTGCAGCTGCTGCGGGAGCTCAGTGAGGCGGGTTGGCGCCTGCTGCTGCTGCTGCTGCTGCTGCTGCTGCTGCTGCTGCTGCTGCTGCCGCTGGTTATCATGCATGCTTGGCGGGGACCCCGCCTCTGCCACATCATGCACTTCCAGCGCAGGCGCCGAGGTGCGGCAGTACGACAATACGGCATCCGCCGCCAGGAGCTCCACCTCATCCAGCGGGGACTGCAGGCATGTGGGCTGCGCTGGGCAGTGCGCCGCCGACGCGCTTCCGCCTCCTGCACCTCCACCCAGGATGTCGAGCAGGGAACGCCCCTTGCTAACGGCTGCTGCTACGTTGCGCCGCCGCGCCGACAACGCCGTCCCCAGGGCACTGTGCAGCTCGCTGACTAGGAGCTGCAAGGACGAGCAAGAGGGGCACAGCGCGAGCGCGCAACGCACGGCGCCCCGTGCCCAGGCCCCCAGCTGGGCGGGCCCGCCCCACTGGGCCCCAAGCGCATCCTGCTGGGATGTTGCTGCGGAGGCGTCTGGCGCCTTGGCGCTATTGCGAACTGTCGCTTTTATGCAGCTGAGCAGGAGCCCGAGCGCCTCGCCACACTCAGCGCTGCAGGCAGCAGCTGCGCCGGCTGCAGTGGCGGCGGCGGTGGTGGCAGTGGCAGAAGCGGTGGCGGCGCCCTGGTTGTGGCCCTCCGCCAGCTCCTCCAACACACGTGCGGTGGCATCCAACCACCCGCCGCTCCCTCCCGCCATAGGACCTGCCCCAGGCCGCACAGCCGCCGTGCTGGCCTGACCTATACCGACTGCTCCCTGGCTGGGCGCTGATGCAGAAGCAGGAGCATCTGGAAAAGCAGCTGAAGGAGTAGGCGCTGCCCGCAGCGCCGCCAGCACGCCGCGCACCAGGGCAGCAGCGGCGGTGCCGCCCAGCGGTAGGAACCCCAGGGAGGCAGCGGCGCACAGCACATCCGACACCAGGCTCACCAGCAGCCCGCCGCCGCCACCGCCGCCGCCTGCAGGCCCATCGACGCCACAGGCATTGCTGGCGCTGACGTAGATAGCCCGCAGCAGGTCGGGTTGAGCTGCCAGGCAGCAGTACACGCCCACCAGCTGGTCGACGCACTGCTCCGCCAGCAGCTTCCGTGCAGGGGCCGTGTGGTGGTGCTGCTGCTGTTGTGGCTGGTGCACAGGTGCCAGCTGCTTTTGCCCCTGCTGTTTGGAAGCAGCAGCAGCTGCGCCACCGTGATGCCCAGTTCCCGTGCCCCACAGCCCTGGGTTGTTGCTGCGGACCAGCGCTCCCAGCACGGACACACAGCCCAGCAGCTGCGTGGGGGCCGGCACCACGCGACCCGCACCCAGCCCCACCCCTTCCCCTGTTCCTCCGCCTATCTCGCCGCCACCGCTGCCTGCCGAGCACGCAGCCGCCCTGGCCGCCCAGCCGGACAGCGCGACGTGCAGCGCCAGCGGCAGTTGCGCCTCGGCGGCAGCTTCCGCCAGCTTCTGCCCCGCGTGCGTGGCGCAGCACAGGCGCTGCCACCACCGCAGCCGTGGGTCCTCCAGCACCAGCAGGTCCAGGGCCCGCAGCTCCAGCACACGGCCACAGCCTGACACACCGCTGGCATCCGTACCCCCACTTGCTGCTGCGACAGGTGCTGTTGGGCCAACAGCACATGAGCTGAGGGCCGCATCAGACTTCAGGTCCGCAAGGCCCGCGGCCACCACCCGGCCCACCGCCCGCATGGCCATAGCAGCGCACGCGGCCGGCAGCACGTGTGCCTCACGCGCCAGGCCCACCAGAACGGGCTGTACGGCGCCCGACACAGCCGCAGCAAATGGGTCAGCCGCTGCCACAGCCGCGGACAGTGCGGCGGCTGTGAGCGGGGCATCCCCTTTGGCTTGTCTCACCCGCTCCTGTCCATGCCCTGGCTGCTGCTGCAGCTGCTGCTGGTGGTAAGGGGAAGCTTGCCCAGGGTTGGCAGCTAGCAAGGGCAGCGGCAGCGGCAGGTGTATTACAAGGTCCGCCAGGTAGGGGCACAGCGCGTCCAGCAGCTCGGCGCCGTGGGTGGGGGAGCTGCCGGCGCAGCTGCTGACCAGCTCCTGCAGCAGCCTGACCACCTGGTGGGCCAGGGGGGGCATCGGGGGCGCCTGGCCACCCGGCGCCTCGTGCTGCGCCGGCTGCGGCTGGGTCTGGTTCTGCTGTTGCTGCTGGAGTTCTCTTGTGTGCTCCGCGCTTGCCCTGGCGGCCAGGGGCATCAAGCGGCCGACCGCGTCGCATAGCTGCAAGAACGGGGGCAGTTGGACGGCCGAAATGGGTTCCATCACGTCCCTCACAGCCCTCCAGTTGACCGGCGTAAACAGCACATAAATGGACAGCACTTGGCCGCATGTACCGGTATCCTTACACGTTTTGTCTCTCTAACGGGCTAAGCGCGCGTAGCACAGGCCAGGCAAGGGCTACCACACCGCCCACCTGCGGCCAGCTGGGGCCAAAGCACAGGTCCTCCAGCAGGTGCACGTCGGCGTTGATGGACTCCAGGGCGGGCACGGGGCAGGGGCTGGTGGCCTGGCATGGCATGGCGGATAGGACATGGGAGTGCAGAGAGGGGAAGGGTATCAAAAACAGCACATCTCGCGTTGTGCACGGAAATACTAAATACCCTGCCGCAGACGTTTCCCCACGCCGTTGATGCCCAGTTGTCCAATCTTGCTGGCAGTTAGATGGCTGGGCCAAAAGTCGGCCTCACCAGCTCGTGCAGGAGGGCGTCCACCTCCTCCGGCCCCAGCAGGTCCAGGGTGCCGCCGCCGTGGAAGTCGAACACGTCGCGTGCAGGCGGCTGCCCGGCATCCTGCGTAGCATACCGCACGGCTGAGCTTCAATGCCTGCTGACCTGACTGAATCACCTCCACTGACACGCTTTGAGGTCACTGATGCGTGGGTGTTACGCGGGGCGTACCTCCGGGTATATTGCCCAAGACTGTTCCCCGAGCAACAGCCCCACCTTGAACGTGGCCGGGTTTCGACAGGCTCCCTCTACCCGTTGCAGGAACCCATCGAGCAGGCCCTGTTGGCGTATTGAGGAGAGGGCCGCGGCGTACGCAGCGCGGGACACGGCCTCTGGGGTGCCACCGTCACCTTGGAGGGACAGGTCCACGCGCTCGCTCAGCCATGAACATAGCGCCTTTTGCAACATCACGTACGTTGTACTTGTCTGCAAGCAATCGGCACCATGAAAGTCAGCTACTTGCCGCACGCGCACAGTCTATCTCTTGTGACCTGTCCTTGACACGCGCCTGTACTTCCTCCTTGCGGATCGCTGATTCCAATGACTTTGCATCATATGGACCCGACAATACGTCGCAGAGGTTGCCAAGGTGTTCGCAAAAAGCCGCGATGGGGTCGTGTTCAGAGCTCATCCTGCCAGTTGAAGGATACACGGCTGACTGAAGCTATACAACAAAGACCATGTTGTTCTGGATTTGACTGTGAAAGGACAGAGAGCGGCCCATGTGCATATGAGTAACAGCCAGAGGCCCTGGCAACGACTTTCCAGCACCTCCCGCTTTGCGGGGTATGCGCGTCCCACTACTCCCTCCGGGCCCCTCCGGTCCCTCTGGGGTAATTTAAAGCGGGGCTCTGGTAACAGCTACCAGGCTGGCCGCAGTACAGACGCACTCTGCAACTGCCGGTACCGAAACCCAAGCGTTCCTTGATATATGGTGCAGCAGCCGAAAACCATTGGGGAGTACACGCTTGCACAATGGCGTAGCCGGGGCAGGTGCCGACACGCTCGACGCGTCGACGGCACCAGGGAGGTGGGCGGCACGTGTGGTGAAGGCAAGCCACTGGCTGGCGAACCCGTATTCCGAGACGTATTGAACGAAGTGACACCAGATACAGTAACATTGTGGGGGCTCACACATGGTTGCTTGCAGCCAGCGGGCGTGCTGTGCCGTAGCGCTTTGTCAACACCCGGCTGGCTGCGTTTCAGTGGGACACCGTAGGACGGTAAGACACTGTCTCCACCAGGGTCTGCTCGTACAGCTAGACATCAGCTGGCCAGCGGTACGGCATGTTGTCGACAATGTATGTATGGATGTACAGTTTTGGTCCCCTTCCAGAGCCCAGCCCTGTCCCGCTCGGGAAACAGAGCTGGTCC
>VFQN01008049.1_pt1 | contig 10925 bp, 13 predicted proteins | sample 3512371 | NCBI WGS metagenome assembly VFQN01 (sample SAMN10412370, study PRJNA504923) | tailings metagenome | isolation source: Replicate 2 from Balatoc abandoned mine | place: Philippines: Itogon, Benguet | collected 2017-08-28 | reverse complement strand
TATGCCCCGTTCAAATACAGAGGTGTGAAGAGTTGAGGCTTCCCAGATAGCCTCTAAGCTCCCGGAGGAAATCGACTCTCACGCCAGGACCGGTGATAACGCCCATGCCCGAGCCGACCCTCCCGACCACGGCCCTGGTCGCCTTACTCCGGGCCAACGACCCGTCCGCCCCCAACGCCCTCCTGGCCCACACCCAGGACCGGCTCCGCCAGCTCGCCCGGCTGATGCTCCGAAAATACCCCCAGGTGGGCCGGTGGGAGCAGGCCGACGACGTCCACCAGAAAGCCCTGATCCGGCTCTGGAAGCGGGTGACGAAAGAGGCACCGAAGTCCGCCCGCCATTTCTGGAATCTGGCCAGCCGAATCCTCCGGCATGTGCTGGTCGAGGCCGCCAGGCGATACCGTGGCCCGCAAGGGCTTGCGGCGAGCCACCAGTCCGACCCGGACGGGCTGACGGTCGCCGCCCGGGCGGCCCCTTGCGACCCCCCGGAAACTCTGGCCCAGTGGACCCAGTTCCACCGGATTATTGGCCGACTGCCGGACGACCTCCGGGAAGTGATCCAGTTGCGGTGGTATCAGGGGATGACCCTGGTCGAGGTGGCTGAAGTGCTCGGGGTGTCGCCGTCTACGACCAAGCGGCTTTGGGTGGAGGCCCGCACCGAGTTGAAGCGGAGGAGTGGCGAAGAACCGCCGGATGGTGGCGACTGACGAGCGCAGACCGGTGTGGGAGTTGTTGACCCCCGCACCCCGCCGCTCTCGCACTACCCCTTTGAGCACCGCCCGCCGGACCGTTCCCGAACCGCCCGAGGGTCACGGCATGACCGACCCGAATACCGAGGATGTTCTCGCCGAGGCACTCCTCGCCTGGGAGGAGGGGTTCGAGCAGGGTCTGGACCCGACGGCCGCCGAATTGTGTCCCGACCGCCCGGATCTGGTGGACGAGTTGGCCGCCCGGATCGCACTGCTCCGGCAGACGGCGTGGATGAACCAGCCGATCACCCCGGTTCTCGACGCCCCGGGGGACACGTTGGCGGGCCGCTACCGACTGGACACCCTGCTCGGGGAGGGCGGATTCGGCCGGGTGTGGCGGGCGTTCGATCAACAGGATCAGCGGTGGGTCGCCGTCAAACTCCCGCGCCCCGACCGCAACTCCTTCGTCGTGAGCCAGTCCCTCAGGACCGAGGCCCAAAAAGTCAACGACCTGAACTGCCCGGGTATCGTGCCCGTGAACGAGGTGGGGGTGGACGGCGGGCGGCCGTTCATCGTGTCCGAGCTGATCGAGGGTACTGACCTGGCCCGGCGCCTTCGGGCTGGCCCCTTTCCGGTCCGGGAGGCCGTGGAGGTCGTCGCCCAAGCCGCCCGCATCCTCGACCACGCCCACCGGCACTGGATGGTGCACCGGGACGTGAAGCCCGCAAACCTGCTTCTCGACAACGCCGGACGGGTGTGGGTGACCGATTTCGGGATCGCCATCTCACTGAACGAGGCGGTTGTCCGGGCGGCCGACCGGGCGGGGACGTTGGCGTACATGTCGCCGGAGCGGGTGGCCGGTGACCCGGCCCAGGTCGACGCCCAGAGCGACGTGTTCAGCCTGGGCGTCGTTCTGTTCGAGCTCCTCACCCAGCGCCGGCCGTTCGCATCCGACACCCCCGAGGGGGTGCGGCGGAACATCACCTCCTGGGTGGTCCCGGCACTGGACGAGTCGGTCCCCGAAGAAGTACGGAGGATCTACCTGCGGTGTGTCGTGCCCCGCTGTTCGCTCCGCTACAAGCGGGCCGGAGAGTTGGCGGCCGAGCTGGATCGGTGGCTCGGCGGGGGCGAGTATCGGCCGGACTCGCTTTCGGATCAGGCGAGAGACTTCCTGTCGACCGTCAAGGGGGAGCGATTTCGGGCGACTCGGGCGGCCCAGAAGGACGAGCCAGCTCGTCCGGCCGGCACCGACTCATTCGGGCCGAGGGCGCCGGCGCCCGCCCAACCAGCGGCGCCTCCCGCCACCCCCCGAGCACGGGTGCGATGGTGGCGGCGCAGGGGCGCCGAGATGCAGTTCGGCCTTCTCACGCTGAAGAGTCCGGACGGGGTCTTACACGGCGACAGGGGTCGCAGGAGGGCCACCACCCGGGTTTCGGAACTGACCCTCGCTGCCGCCGGTCTGGCCTCCTTTGCCTTCGGGAGTGTCGTCATCGTGGGCACCATCTGGAACTTCGTGTACCCGGTTTTTTTGTCAGTTCAGCCGTTGCTCAACCGGGCCGGGCGGGTGCCGGTTTCGGTGTATGACCTGGAACTCCGGGGGCGAATCGCCCGGCGGGCTGCGGATGTCGGTGTCGTAGGTAACCCGAACGGCCGGGTGCTGAAGTTGACCCCTGTAGACCGGGACTCATCGGGCAGGCTGACATGATTGCCACGAGCGCCGATTACCCCGCAGAGGTTGACCTCGTAGACCGCTACGTCGGCTTCGCCCGGCGGATGCTCGGGGGCTGCCCAGCGGCTGAGTGGTCGGAGCAGGTCCATGAGGCGTCGCAAGCCGCTGTCGTCCGACTGGCCCGATTCCCGTGCGTGGACTACTGGATCGATACCCTTGACGGCCGGACGTTAGCCTGCGACCTCCTCCGCAGAGAGCTGATCGACTTGGCTCGGCTGTGCCGGGGGCGACTCGTGGCCGGACCGGCGTTGCGGGCCGATGCGGTCGGTGGGGAGCCCCTGAACCCGACCGAGGCGGGCAGGCGGGCGTACATCCTGGGCTTGTGGCTGCGCTTTCACGACTTGGTCACCGGTCTGCCCCAAGCCGACCGGGAGGCGTTCGAGTTGTGCTTTTACCTCGGAGTGCCCCAGAACCGAGCGGCCGAGATACTGGGACTGCGTCTCTCGAAGGTCCGGCGGAACTGGCAGGCGGCGTTTCTGCGGCTGTACTCGGATACCGGTGGGGAACTGTCCACGATGTTCGAATAGCGGCTCGGAACGAATCGAGACACCGCCCGTGTCACTGAGACTCGAAATCAGCGAGGCCGTTTGGACCACCTTCACATTTGTGTGTATCGTTTGGGCGGTCGTGTACCCAGCTTACCTGTCGATGCGGCCGTTCCTCGCCCGGGCCGGGTGGGTGCCCGTCTCGGGATATGACCTGGAAATCTATGGGTGGTATGCCGAGCGTGCCGGGGATATCGGTGTCGCTGTTGACTGGTACCGTCGGGCGCTGGAGATGGACCCGGGAAACCGAGCGCTCCGGCAGAAGCTGGCGGGGATGACGGGCCGAGAGCCGCCGCCCGAGTCGCCGGATTACGCTACCACGCTGATGTACCTCTACCGGACGAAGGGGCAGGAGACGCTCCGTGGTGTTGTGGGCGTGGAGTTAGTGGGCCTGCCGGGGGAGGTGTGGGACGTGGCCGAGGACCAGTTCACGGGGCGGGTTGTGGCCCTCGCACACGGTGTGGAGGTCGCACGGGCGAGTCCGGCCGGGGCCGGAGTAGGGTTCACCTGGACCGGCGGCGGGGGCGGCTTCGACGACGCCGTCCGCTACCTCGCCGCCGCCATCCGCCGGGCCGTTCCACCGGCGCCGAGCGGCCGCTCCCCGGCCGTGGCGCCGCACGATGCGAGCGACCCGACGCCCGAGGAACTCGCCGCTCGGTTCGCCCGGCGGCACCGGGCGACCGTTCGGCGGATGCACCTCCGCTCGCTCCCGCCGGAGGCCGCCCGGCTTCTGTCGGGGGGGCGGGAAGTCGGGTACCCGGAGTACTACGCCCCGGATACTGAAGCGGCCCGGCAGTGGCAACAGGCGCTCTACGCCGTGTGGCGCCTCGCCCGCTACGGCATCAAATCCTGATGCCGACTGACCCGCCCCGGCCGGACGGTTCGTGACCAGAGTCCGGTGCCTCCCCGGGCGGTGGGTAGTTCGAAGGTCGGCGGCCAGGAGGACGGTTCAGTCCGTGCCGTTGAGCGAGTGTTCGCTGGGTTTACGGCGGGCGACGATCAACCCAGAGAGCACTGTCCGATCCACCGTCTACCTCCAGGCCGGGAACGGCCACCAACGCCGGGGTAGTTCCGTGTCGTCTCGCCCCCAGTGCCTCCACTTCCGCCGGCCGACCCTGCTCGAGCTCGTTCCGGTCGTGGAACTCGTACCGGGCGAGGTGCGGACGTACGAGCAGACTGCCGGGACGGCGCTCAGATTATGGATAGGGGCGCTCGCCGAACGGCCCGTCTGGGTGGACAGGTTCTTCCGGGAGGGGGCGTGGACTGTTCTGGAACTCGACCTGGGGGCGGCGTGCCGGGTCCGCACCGCCGACATCGAGTGGGGCCGGGCGCCGAATTCCGGAGGCCTACCGCAGGCGCTCGTGACACTCGAAGACGGGTCGGTATCGTCCGCTCTGCTCGACCCGGGCCGGGCATTCTTGCGGCACCCCGATGAGGCGGGGTTATGGGATCGGGTCGTCTCGAACCCCGGCGACCCCGCCGTCCGGACGGGATTTGCGGCGTGGCTCGAACAGCACGGCGACCCCGAGGCGTGGGTGTTCCGGGAGCCGGCCCCGTTCGCCCTCGGCAGCACCCGCCTGGACTGGGTGGAGGCGGCCTGGTACTTGCGCCTCGCCCCACCCGACCGGCGCCCGCCGCTGTGGGCGTTCGCCGGGACGACTCACCCCGACCGGGCAGTCCGGTTCCACCTGTCGGACGGGAACCCGGTCCCGCCGTGGGTGGCGTACCTGCTCGGTGTTAGTCGCATCCGGGCCGCAGAGCGGACGGTGACGGCTGACCACCTCGCTCCGGCCCGGGCGGTTGTTCAGCCCGCCCCCTCCGCAACGACAACTGCACCAACCCCGAGTGCCACAGGGCCACCGAACGGCTCGCCTGTCTCACTCGGCCAGAGTCTCGACCAGCTCTTTCCTGGGTATCGCACGATCCGCCGGATCGGGGCCGGGGCGGTCGGCGAGGTCTGGGAAGTCGCCCCGCCGACGTCCCCCGACGGAGTCGTCGCCGTGAAGGTCATCAGAAACCAGGGAGTCAGGTGGGGCGACCCCCCATACCCGGTCGAGGGGAGGGCGGCCCGGCGGCGTTCTGGAATCCGGCACCCGTTCGTCGCATCCCCATTCCGGTGCGACGTGATCGACCGGACCTTGTACGTCCAGACCGAGCGGGCGGCGGCCGACCTCGCCACCCACGTCCAACGGCAAGCAGCTCTGGCCGGCCCGGCCTCGGCGGCCCGGGAGTGTATCCGCCTGCTGTGGGACGCCGCCCTGGGACTCGACCACATCCGGGAGGCCCACGACATGCAGCACGCCGACGTGAAGCCGACCAACCTCCTGGTCGTGAACGGGCGGTGCAAGGTCGGGGACACCGGGATGGCCACGACCCTGAGCAGTAAATACCTCCTGGCGGGCGGCCCGGTCGTGTTCTACGACCTGGACGGGGTGGCCCCCCACTACCGGACGGCGGGGCACGTCCCCTGGGGGCTGGTGATCCGGCGGGGGGCCACCGTGTACACCGCCGACGCCGGGATCACACCCCGGTACGCCCCCCCGGAAGCCTATCTCGGGCGGATCGGCCCGACGTTCGACCAGTACAGCCTGGCCCTCACCTTTTGCGAGGCCGTGTACGGGCGACTGCCGTTCGCCGGGGCGGACGGCCGGATCGAAAGCCGGCTGTCGGGCGTACTCGACCTGGGGTTCGTCCACCCGTGCTTCCGGTCGGCCGTGGCGAAAGCCGTCTCGCCGGACCCGGCGGGCCGCTACCAGTCGTGCGAGGCACTCGTGGAAGCCCTCTCCTGGGGGGCGACCGCACTCCACGCCGGCTGAGGGGGGCGGTCCCGACCTCGGACGTCGATTCCGGCCAAACAACCGCCATATTCACTGGGCGGCGCTTCACCCGCATGAGGTGTACGGGAGTGGAGTAGGATGGAGGCGCACCGAGTCGGCGTGCGAGAGGCGCACGTCTACCTCATCGCCCAGAAGCCGGCGGACGCCACCCCGCTGGCGTGCGACCGGGGGCAGCCATAACAGTGTAAACTGGCGGGAGGCCGGACGAGAAAGCAACCGGGCGGGGGGGCGGATATGGCGGGCGGCGTCAGCCTTTCTGGTAGCGGCCACTGGACGGCGGCCGGGGCGGAGCACGACGGGCACATCTTCCAAGGTTCACTGCTCGACGGGAAAACGTTGGTGCTCTCCCTCCAGATGGGCAAGCACCGGTACGGGGCGAGGCTGACGAGCGCCGACGGCGAGTACTTCGCCGGGACGTGGGAACTCATCGGCGGCGGCACCGGACCGGTGAACGGCACCCTCTACACGGCCCGGCACGGGTACTTCCTCTTCGGCACCTGGCACGAGAGCCAGAAGGTCTACCACTGGTGGTTCCGGCTGACCACGGCCGAGTCGATCCCGGGCGATGGTGGAGAGCCGACGGGTAGCGGGGCGGACCTGTTGTTCACCTGAGCCGTCACCGGACGGACGGGAGTGGTTCGAGGGCGACCGATGACCGAGGCGGAGTGGCTGACACTCACCGACCCTGCGCCGATGCTGGACTACCTGCGCTCCGTAGCGAGCGATCGGAAACTGCGACTGACGGCTTGTGCGGTGATTCGCCTGGCACCGTTCCACCCCGACGGACGCACCGTCTGGGACTTACTCCCGGACTACGATTGGTTCCGGCCCAGTCGGCCGGGTAGCCCCTGGTCTGCGTTCACCGTCCACGACGCCGTCGCACGGACGGAGGAGGACGCCGACGGTGCGGCGATTGTCGGGGAGGTCGAAGCCGCCCGGGTGGTCGGCTCGGGGGTGCTGTGGTGTGCCGAGGCCGACACCCCGCAGTACACCGATGACCCGGCCCCCGGGTGCTGGCCCGCTTACGCAGCCGCCAAGCTGGTGCATGAGGCGACTCACGAACCCGCAGACCGACTCCGACACCGACTCCTCGCATACCGGCAGGTCTTTTCTGAAGCGACCGTCGCCGATCTCCACCCGTCGAACGGCGACGTGGCGTGCCGCCTGTTCCGTGATGTCTTCGGCAATCCCTTTCGCTCAGTTGTTCTCGACCCATCCTGGCGCACGGAGGCGGTGGTCGCTCTGGCCGCCGGCATTTACGCCGACCGGGCGTTTCAACGACTCCCCGTGCTGGTCGACGCCCTCGAGGATGCTGGGTGTTCGCACGAGAGCATCCTGGCGCACTGCCGATCCGCCGGGCCGCACGTCAAGGGTTGTTGGGTGGTCGATCTGCTGCTGGGAAGGGAATAACCCGGGGCCGAGGCGGAGCGTCTGATTTCCATGCGGGCTGGTTGCGAGGCCGAGACTCGTCCGCTCTATCGAAGGCCGTGACAGCCGACCGTCGAGGGGATCGCATGAAGTCCCTGACCGAGTACCTGACGTTCACCGTCCCCGAGCGGGTGGGGTTCGTGAACATCACCCCGACGCTCGAGGATCTGGTCCGCCGGAGCGGGATCACGGAGGGGCTGCTGCTGTGCAACGCCATGCACATCACGGCCAGCGTGTTCGTCAACGACGACGAGCGGGGGCTGCACGAGGACTTCAAGCGGTGGCTGGAGCGGCTGGCCCCGTTCGACGCCAGCCAGCAGACGTACGCCCACAACCGGACCGGCGAGGACAACGCCGACGCCCACCTGAAGCGACAGGTGATGGGCCGGGAGGTAGTGATCGTCGTAACCGCCGAGCGGCTCGACTTCGGCCCGTGGGAGCAGGTGTTCGACGGCCGGCGGCCGAAGCGGGTGCGGGTCAAGATCATCGGGGAGTGAAGAAAACCTCGCTACCCGTTCGTCGGCTGGCTGTTCTACGGGCAGGTCGGCCCCGGCCGTGCGTCCTCGCCAGTCGCTTCCCCGGTGAGACGGCGGAAAGCACCTGCGCTGATCTTGACCCGCACCTGCCTCGACCGCCGGCCCGTCACACCAATTCCGAGCTCGCCTTCCGGGCCGCCTCCGGGAACGAGCCGATCCGGGCGTACAGGTCGGCCGGCGAGAACCCGGGGTGCGGGGTGCCGGTCTGGTGGAAGACCTCGGCCAGCCGGTGGCACCCGCCGTCGCACAGGGTGATCCCGTTCTCCGGGACGTACCCGCCGCTCGGCATCAGTGTCCGGTCGGTGATGTGGTGGGCGTCAAGGGGGACGAGTCGGTCGTCGGGCGTGTCCGGGTGGAACCGCCGGTGCCCGTCGCCGCCCTGGCGGTCCTTGCCCGGCGTGCCGCACGTCACGCACCGGTAGCCGTCCCGCCCGAGGACGGCCGACCGGAACGCCACCCGGACTTGCTTCTTCTTCGACACCGGATGCCCTGCCCTGCCGCCTGGGGACTCCCGACGGCGAACGAAAGCGGGCCGGCGGTCACCCGCCGGCCCGCACCTCAGTCGAGGAAGGCCACGTTCCGCATGGCCCTCGATTGGCCCTCGGTGTTCATCACCACCCGGTGCCACCCCGGGAGGGTGATGGTGGCGTGGTCGGCGTGCCGGACCCGGCCCCGGACGTACACCCCCGGGTTCCGCCGCATCACCCGCCAGTTCCACCCCTTGGCCGCCGGGCGGCGGGCCAGGACGTCCCGGTACTGCGCCTCGGTGACGCCGCTCGGGTGCCGGGCGCACACGTGGACCGTCTCCCCGCCGGTCCGGTACAGGAACTCGGTCCAGTGCGGCTTCCCGCCGTTTCCCCGCCGGAGCGGCTCCCACCGCAGGACCACCCTCTCGTCCACAGCAAGGCCCGGCTCGGGGAGGAAGAACCACTCCCCCTGGCGGACGAAGGCGGCGTTCTTCCGCCGGTTCTGCTCGCCGGCCCGGAGCCGGTGGTCGGCCTGGGCGGCCCGGACCTCGGCCGGCTTGAGTGCCTCCTTCGCCTGCCGGACGGTCCCGACCGGGGCGGCCTCGGGGATGCCGGCGACGAACCAGTGCCGCTCGTCGTGCCCGCACAGGAACTTGCTCTTCTCCCCACCCTCCCGGACGAGCAGCAGGAGGTGCCGGTCGGCCGGCCGGACGTCGAGGACGGCGACCTCGGCGGCGTCCGGCCGGAGGGCGATCTCGAAGAACTCGCCCCGGCGATCGGCCCGGACGTCGAGGGACACCGCACCGGCGGCCCGGGTGCGGACGGCCGGGCGGTCGGCGACCTTCAGGCGGGCGCCGAGGCTGGCGAACTTGGCGGCGATGAGAATCGTGTCCATGCGGGGTGGGACACCGCACCGGTCCGGCAGGTTCACGGCCCGCCGGGCGGTCGGCCGAGTCGGCACATGGATGCCGTCCTCGGCCCGAAGCGTGACCTCATCCGGCGACCCCGCCGAGTGCGCCTTCGGCCACCGCACCAGCCTTCACCCCGCCGAACGCTGCGAAGCAGACGTTCTTGTGCAGCACCTCGACCTGGGCGAACCCGACCGCCCGGAGCAGGTCGAGTTGGAACGTCAGCGGGCGGGGCGTGTCCTCCTGCTCGACGTAGGCGAAGACGTGGTCCCGGTAGGCGGCGTCCCGCAGCCCCGCCAGGTACTCGCCGTACCGCTCCCACATCAGGCTCTGGACCGCCGGGATCGTACTCTCCACCAGGTCGAACACCCACACCGACCCGCCCGGCCGCAGCGCCCGGTGGAACGCCGCATACACCGCCCGCCATTCGTCGTCCGTGCGGAGGTGGTGGAGCACCGCAGCGGCGAGCACCACGTCGGCCTCACCTTCGCCGAACTCGACCTGGCGGACGTCCCCCTGGACGGCCACGACCCTCCCGGTGGTGGCCCGGCTAACCCGCTCGACCGCCCGGTCGAGCATCGGCCGGCTCAGGTCGATCAGGGTCACGTCCAGACCCGGGAGCGACTCGAGCAGCTTGAGGGTGTAGTTGCCGGCCCCGCACCCGACGTCGACGACGTGCCGGGCGTGCGGGGTGGTGGCGGCGGCCGCCCGGGCCACGAGGGCCATCGCTAACGGCGCATCGACCGTGGCTGACTGCCCGGTGTCGAGGTTGCTGAACCGTTCCACGTCGGCGTCGAACCGCCGCCGAATGTCCTCGACCGACGACTTCATCAGTTGTTCCTCCCGGGTAGCGTCATAACACCGGCGGCGGGCCAACCCGCCGGTGGCCCGGACGCCACAGCAACATTCTGCAAACGGGCGGCACGGACCTGGAAGACCGGCCGGGCTGCGACGGCGTACACTCCCGCACCCAGCTGGGAGAACTCGTGTGACGAACCGTGTCATTCTTCCACTCGTGATCGCAGTTGCGGGCTGCGCCTCCAGCTGCGGCCAGCGTAAGGAGATCGCTGTGACGGAGGCCGACAACGACAAGGCCGTCGAACATCCCATGATGGCCAACCCCCACCAGCCGGACGGATCGCACAAGCACGGGGATCACAAGCACGCATTCGCCGACCCGACGGACCGTGCGAAGAAGTGGAACGACCCGGGGCGGGACGAGTGGCAGCGCCCGGAGGAGATCATTGCGGCACTGGCCCTGAAGCCGGGGGCGACGGTCGCCGACGTCGGTGCGGGGACGGGGTACATGGTGGCGCACCTGAGTCGGGCGGTGGGCACGGGCGGCACGGTCATCGCCGTCGACGCCGAGCCGGCGATGGTCGAGTACCTGGCGAAGCGGAGTGCCGACCTGGGGCCGGCCCGGATCGTGCCCCGGAAGGTCGGCCCGGACGACCCCGAACTTCCGCCTGCCTCGGTGGACGCCGTGCTGACGCTGGACACCTGGCACCACGTCCAGGGGCGAGAAGCATACGCCCGGAAGGTGTACGAGGGGCTGAAGCGGGGCGGGCGGTTCGTGGTGGTGGACTATGAGGTCGGTGCGGAGGTCGGCCCGCCGAAGGCGATGCGGCTCGAACCGGGGCAGGTGACGAAGCAACTCGAAGCGGCGGGCTTCCGGGCCGAGGTCGTGCGGGAGTCGATGCCCCGGCACTACCTGGTCGTCGGGCACAAGGACTAAGCACGTCGCCGGGGATGCGTAGAATGTTTCATGCTCCGCACCTCCCTGACG
>VFQN01008047.1_pt1 | contig 10929 bp, 28 predicted proteins | sample 3512371 | NCBI WGS metagenome assembly VFQN01 (sample SAMN10412370, study PRJNA504923) | tailings metagenome | isolation source: Replicate 2 from Balatoc abandoned mine | place: Philippines: Itogon, Benguet | collected 2017-08-28 | reverse complement strand
CACGCTGCAGGACGCGCGGGACCTCATGGGGGTGTGAAGGCGCTGGCGTGAGGGTTGTAGGGCGGTGTGGGATTGGGGAATGGGTGTGGGGAGAGGAGTCGGCTGTGGCAAGCTTTAGGTTGGGGCAAGGGGTTACCGTACACTGTGTTGCATGCGTGAGGACGGTTTGGCAGTGGGCAGCTGGTTGGCAGTTGTCCTACCAAGGGCGTAGCACGGTCGTGATGTACGTTACCTTTCGGAACGGTACGGTACGGTACGGTATTTGGACATGGGTTTGCGGCGGGGTTGTTTTAAAAGAACTGGTGTACTGGGGATTGTCTTGTATTGCAGGCATGAGGACTGTTGGACGGGATTCCATGTATGTTATCGTGCGCAACACGGGTTGGGGATGGCGTGTAGGTGGGGATGGCGTGTAGTGGGGATGGCGTGTAGGTGGGGATGGCGTGTAGGTGGTGTCAAGTGCCTGCTCAATTCGTTGTGGGGGTGGGCATGCATGTGGATTCAGGGCACCCTGTTACACAGTCATGAGCGACGAACATGTGTAACACGCTAGTCAGCTCTACGTTCGTACTGCTTCTGCTGCTAGATCTGGACGCTGGTCAATGAACAACCGAAAGGTTGCCGGAGCCCTTGTAGCCCAGGAAGCAAGGTGGTACCCTGTGCGACGGGGCTCCCCTGCGCAGCTGCGGCAGCGCCTACCGTACAACACAGTGACCCCCAGCGGAGGCTTCGCAGACCGGGCAAAACAGTACCCGAGTTTGTCAGTCAGTGTTACACGGCGAGAATTCTCTGCTCCGCATGTGCAACGACCTGTTACGAGCCGGGGGTTCAAGGGTCTCATACCCGACACGCTTACCGCAGCGATGCAACTCAGGCGTCCAGTCACCAGTAACAATACCTACCAGTACCGGAACAAACCCTGGCAGCCAGACCGTTGCGCACCGAGGCAGGGCCCATGCGCCCATCGCCCACATGTACCCTGTCCTGTCACCTATTGAGTCCCTGTGCCAACACAGGGGACGCTCCCCTGGTGCAGTCCCTGGTGGTACCATAGTCAAGCAGCCAGGCAGGCGGCATGTAAAATGTAACCATGTGTCCATTCCCAGCAGCCTCCCTCCCGTCCAAACCAGTCTCGCAGCCATGTGGTCTCTCGCCGGCGCCATTCGAGGACCAAACCGTGCGCGCTACAGGCACCACGCTTCCTCCGTAACCCTCGCCTCTTTCCCGTGCCCTGTCCAGCTTGCTTCGCAGCCTCATCAGCACCGCGGCAGCTGCAGCATCAGACCCGCTCCCTCACGCCGTCTCACACGGCATATTGTACTGCATCCCAGGTGGTGCCGCCGCACAATCCTTACTAGTACCGACCGGTCCACAGTATCCAGAATCTCCGGCCATTCGCCCACTCTATAGGCCTGCCGTAGTACCTGCGTTATGCTCCACCGTGCAACTCTCGCCCACTGATTGCAGGCGTCCCAGCAAAGCCTTCCCCTGCGCACCCTTCTACCACCCATCGCCATCACACGTGCCCCCTCCACTCCACACAGCTCATTTCTGGGCCCCTTTCCCCGCCCCTGCCCCGCCAGCACGGCCGCAGCACGCCCTTCCTCATTGCGTTAGCCCCCCCAAACAACCACCTCTTTGTCCAGAAGTTATGGCTTGCTCCCTCGCTGTTGCATCGCACGAAAGCACCTAGTTTCACCATCACAGCCTGCTCCCGCCCTCCTGCCCCTGCCCCTGCAGCGCAGGCCGCACCACCACACATGACAACCTTCGCAGGCCTGCTGGTTGTCACTATGCCGCTCTGCGGTGAACCCAACACACGGCCCTTCCCATCCGCCGGTCAGAGCCTACTCCTGGGCCCCTGCCCCGCCAGCACGGGCTTCAGCACGCCCTCCCACGCGGGCCCCTCCTGCGTGGCGTTGAGCGGCGAGGGGGCCGCCATGTCCAGCAGCCCGCGGTACACGTCGCCGTCCTGCGGGATTAGAGAGGAAGATGTAAACATTTATTTGATTAATACAACATCTTGTTGCACAGCACCAACGCTATTCAAGATGGTCTTTATCACCCTTTCTTCCGTTTGTGGGGCAGCCCAGGATGGATGGTGTACAGGTCTGAACTTAGCGGGACAGCAGAGTGTCACGCTTACATTACAGCAGGACGCGAGTTATCCGGCCTAGAACACGAGCCATAAGACACGCGCTGCCTCGATGCCGTATGGATGAATGACCCACCTCCCGGCCCAGCGCGCTGTTGAGCAGGTAGTCGGGGTGCGCGAAGGCGTCCACCAGCGCCACCGCGTTGGGGCGCAGCGCCAGCAGCAGGCCACGGTGCGCGGACCGCATCGCGGACGCCTGGGAAGCTGCGGGGAGCCGGGGAGGCAAGAGGGAAGGAGGAGGCGCGGTCAATGTGTCATGTTACTTGTGGAGGTGTGTCGGAGGTGCAGGGCCAGCAGCAGGCCGCAGTGCCACCGGTCGCAGGGCGGAGGCTGCGGGGGACAGGAAAGCGTGGGGTGCAAGGAGGAAGGCCCAACAGAATCGTGTGGGCTACGTCAGATGGGACAAAACTCGAGTGAGCGGTCCGGCAGCGCAGCAGTCCAAGCAAAACGCTGTGCAGTAGGACGGCCAGCCGCTGTCTCTAGAAGAAGAGGTGCCCGTGGGTTGGTTGTGGCGGCCGTGGTGTGCAAAGCCTTGTTGGCGCGCGGCCCAGCCGCCACAGCAGCCCTCCCGTCAAAGCCATGGACAGGCCGTTCGCCAGCATCTGCGACCCACTCCCCTTTCTCCCCTCCCCTTGAGCCCTGACGCAGTCGTGCCGACAGTGCAGCTGCCTGCCACCCGCCGTACACTACCTCCAGCAACTGGGAGCCTCCCGTGTCCTCGGCTGCTTACCGTCCAGGAAGCCGTCCTCCAGCAGCCCCGCCGCCAGCCCCCCCACGTCCAGTTGCTGCAGCCCGAACAGCGCCGCCAGCTGCCGCAGCACCGACAGCGTGGGCGCGGACAGCCGCCCGGCGGCCTGCGCATGCCATGGGAGAGCAGCACAAAGGTGACGGAAAGGCGATCATGGGCACATGCTGTCGGTAACGGTGTGCGGTGACAGACAGCCGCCCACCAGCCTGCACGTGCACACGCCGGGCGAGCAGCAACAAAGCAACATGGAACAACCGTGAGCACACGCCAAGCCTGGGGATGGTACACGTGGCACACGTCACAGGCGGCAAGGACATTTGACTGGTGCGGCTGCACCGCACATACCGTATCATGCTAGACGCCAGCTGGTGGAAGCTAACCACCACCGCGCATGCGCAACTGCCTTGCAGGTCAAACCCCACACCTACAACTCATCCGCACTCAGCCCCACCTGTCGGCCCTTGCCCGAACCGCACTCCATCAGTATACACCGACAAATTCCCACTCCCATGCCTTCACGAACTAGTCCCTATAACTCTGCTTTGTCATATGCTTGAGGAGCTCCCCTCCACCGCATCCTGCTACACACCAACGCTTTCCACTCCTCGCACCGACAGGTCGTCCTGGGAGCGCACGAACCACCAGCGAGCACCTTGCAGGTCCCCCCCGCCCCCCGCCCCCCGGCCCCCAAACCCCGACCCCCGACCCCCGGCCCCCGAACCCCGCCCTCCGGCCCCCGAACCCCGACCCCAGTCTGTTGTCCAACCGCCAACGCCCCCCCAGCCCCACCTGCAGGTCGTCCAGGGAGCGCACGAAGGTGCCGTGCAGCACGTACAGGCAGTGCGCCTTAGCGGCCCTGTGGTTGTAGGTGAGGGCCACATGGGTTAGGGTTGGCTCGCGTACCCACAGGACGTTAGTGTACGTCAAGGCAACGTCCTTCGTTGCCGTGCGTCTCCTGCCCCTCGCCGCACGATACCTACACCGCCAGCTGCTTCCTCATGCCGCGCAACACGACGTCACCAACAGCGCTGGCTGCAGCGTCACGCCGACCCCATGCACGTGACCCCTGCCCGACCAGGTCCACCGTACCGTGCAACGTTCGCGCCACCGTTGGCACGGACCGAGGCCTTACCGCCTACCCTCCATGTGATGTGGAGCCTATCGGCAGTGCGTGCAAGCCCCTCCCTCTTACTCCCCACCTGATCAGGTCCACGGTGTTGGCGTTCCACGCCTGCCCCTCGAACACCAGCTTGCCCCCTCCCGCCCGCCGCATGGTCTCCGCCGCCTGCGCCACCGCACGAGCGGCCGCGTGACGCAGCGCCGCGCCGCACTCCCAGCCGCCGCCGCTGCTGCTGCCGCTGCTGCTGCTGCTGCTGCTGGCCCCCACCGTGCATCGGTTGCCGGGGGCCAGCTCGGTGGCGATGTCGTTCAGGTACGCGGCGCTGCCCTGCGCGGGCCGGCCCTGCTGCACGCCCACCACAGCCTGCGGGGTACGAGATGGGGACGTCAGGCCTAACAGATATAGAACGCGTTTGTGGATACGTTTGGATGATAATACGTTGTGGGTGATAGGCGTAGATGGTGGGCGGGCCGGCCCTGCTGCACACGCAGCACCGCCTGATCGTTAAGACGCACGTAGGCCCCCCTACCAAACTGGCGCCCCTGCCAACCCACGTTGTGCAGGTTCGAGGCCGAGTGCCTGGCACGTTGCCCTGGGCACGCAGCCGCGAGTTTATACACATGCAGCTCCCGCCCCCTAACCCACCTTGAGCAGGTACCGCGCCGTCTGCAGGCACAGCACGTTGTTGTCGCCCTCCCACGTCACGTTCTGGGGGCAAGGGGCAGGGGTCAGGGGACGGCCATTGAGAGGACAGTGTAGCATATGGGTGCACAAATGTGACACTGCCTTCCCCTGTCACGTTTTGGGGGCGCAATTGGCAGGCTGGGTAGCGGAAAGGACTAGGATGGGCGAGGGATATTGAGGGTGACCTGTACACAAGGGACACGTGTGCGTGGCTCGCACATGCAGGCCATCACGCTGACAGGGAACCGTACGTAGCCCCAGTGCCGGTCACCAGCGGACCCACATGGAATCAGGTCCTAGCGTTTCCTGGCGTGCTGCAGACGCTGGTCGCAGCTTTGGGGCTGACCCAGACCGCCTCCGGCCGAAGGGGCTGGCCCAGGCCCAATTCATTCCCTAGGTCCAAGCGATTTGCGACCTAAAGCACTGCTTGCATGACAGCGGGCCGAACGTGAGCCAGGTACCGCTGACCCCTCCCACCTGCACGTATCCCTGGATGAGCGTGGGCAGCCCCGACAGCCTGCTGAAACCGTGCCCCCCGCACGTGCGGCGGCACTCCTCCATGCCGTCCGCAGCGATCCACGTGCACATGGCCTGGAGGAGGACGTCGGGGTGCAGGAGGTGAGGGGCAGACACAAACCTGTCAGAGCTATATCCCGCACACAGAACCGGCCTGGGAGGAGCGGCCCGCGACGAAACACAGGGTGGGCTACATGTAGTGCACGCACTTGGTATTAGCACCTCCCTACAACCTCCCTAGAACCTGCCCTGCCGTTCCTACAACCTGCTTTGTAGATTGCAGTTATTCACCGCGCAATCGCATCGCCACGCACCTTGGCGCCCGACGACAGCGCGTGCAGCTCCGGCAGCTGCCCGAACTCGCCCCTGTCCCTGTCCTTCTCGAACTGGCGATACATGGCCATCATGGCCTCGCCCATGAAGTGCAGCGCGTAGGAGGACGCCAGCAGCGGCAGCAGCGTGGCGGAGCAGTTCTGGTAGTCCAGCACCTGCGGAAGCGGCATGCAGGTTGGCAAACATGGAAATGTGCATCCGCATTACCCACCACCAGCACCCACCTGCAACACCTCCTGCACTTGCCAACGCTCTGTAGCCCTCCCCTCCGTTCCGCCCCACGTACGGTACTCAGATGGCCACCTGCGTCTCCTACTGCCCCGGTGCGAGAGCGACAAGCATTCCCAGCCACCACGGCTTGCACGAAGAGCTGCTGACAAGGCCGACATCCTCTGCTGCGGAGACCCTCGCGTACGGGTCATCCGTGATCGCACGTTGATACAACAAGCATCCCCTGCCACCACCCCCAGCCACCACGGCTCCGGCACCTCCGGCACCTGATGTACCTCCGTACCCACCTGCACCTCCTTCTGCCCAGGCCCCGGCGCCGTCTGCCGCCGCACTGCCGCGTAGCGCGTGGCGATGGTCACCGCTCGCCCCAGCGCGCTGCTGGCGTTACGCACGATGTCGGCGCGTACGAACACCATGGTGGCGTACGACGCCTTGGAGTTGGCGGGCGGGGGCGGGACGTAGCGGCCCTCGGGCGTGACCTGCGGGCGGGGTGGTGGGCGGGTACGGTAGGCGCTAGGGTTGGGTACGGCCAAGGCGGTACGCAAGGGTGCGCGACGTAGCTGCAGTGGTTCGGGAGAGCTGCAAGCCAAAGGCTTTGCGTGTGTTAATGATAAAAGAAAAGCATCGGGAAGTTAGCGGTGCTGCTGAGCACGCTACGGTGCAGAAGCGATTGTGGCGCGGATGATCTTCAAGCGCAGGCAGCCCCACCCCAGTTGCACACACAGCATGGGCACCCACGTAGCGTACGCGCGCAAAGACCAGCAGCGAGCAGCATATGTCTGTGAAGCAAGCATCGCCCCCAGCATCGCCACGATCCCCACACTAAGTGCGCACACGCTCACGTGCCTACTACGGCCCAGCTACCCACTACCCACCTGCGAGAAGCGCATGAGCATGTCCTCCCTCGGGATGCGCACGTGGTCGAACGACATGTAGCCGTTGTCCACGCTGTTGAACCCAACCTGACCAATGGGAGTGGTAGCACAGAAAAGGAAGGGCTCGTTTACAAAAACGGAAATGGGCATGTCCAGCAGCAAGCGCGACGGACGGGTCGTGAAGGTGTTCCGCAACCCTTGGGTTATTCTCCTGGGGGGCGCGGCCAGCCCGCCAACACTTCCTGCCTTCGACTCGTAGCACCGAATCCAGAGACCCGGCCAACCCTCACCCGACGCGCACACCCACGCCCGCAAACCCTACTACACACACCTTGGGCCCGATGTCACCGATGGTGATGCCTGGCAGCGGCAGGTGCGTGTCCATGTCCCTCAGCTGCGCGATGAAGCCGTGCGGCCCGTGGTCCCGCAGCCGCCCGGTGGCGGGGTCCCTCAGCATGAGGCGGGCCATCACGATGGCGTGCGTGGCGGTCTTGCCCAGGCCCCCGGGCCACCACTTGGTGGAGGTCAGCGTGGGGCTGTGCAGCACAAACTCCTGGGTCTGTGGACGGGCGTGACGAACAAAGCGATATTGATGTTGAAGCCATGTATGTACGGTACTTCAATTGCACATGCATGTTCTTGACATTTTTTGTTGTTTCACAGGCGCCCGGCCACAACAAACGTACGGTTTAGCAGCGAGCGGGGTGCCGGAGTGTTTGGCTCCGCCCTAGCCACGGAAGCAGTCAGCGACACCCCCGGTGCATGCCGCGATTGGCCCCCTGCCTGCTTGCCGCGGTCATTTTGTTGCGCGCTGGCCAAATCACCCTTGCTCGCCCAATCTCTCAACTTGGTACCCGCACCTGCGGGCCGTACGCAGCCGTGGTCTGCAGCCCGCGCACCACCCTGCATCACCACCCCAACCTGACCACGAGGCGCAGCCCCCAGCCTTCACACACCCCAACCACCTCAACCTCAACCCAGCTGATAGTGTCTCCAACACACACACGAGGACATGCAAGCCCCGCATACACACCTGCGGGTCGTACGTTGCCGTGGTCTCCAGGCCGCGCACCTCACTGCGTGACCGCCTCAACTTGCCAACGCACTCACTAAGACACAGGAACATCCACGCCTGTAACGCCCACCTGCGGGTCGTAGGTGGCCGTGGTCTCCAGGCCGCGCACGAAGGTGCCGTGGCCCAGCTCCGTCTGGGCGTAGGTGCCGATGATGCTGCATGGGGCAGGCAGCATGGGAGGTAGAGGTGGCTAAATACCGACCTTACTCATCAACGCGTGCCACGGAAGGACTAGCTGCCACATACATCCGTCCGCACGTGCTAAGCGTGATGGCGCGAAACGCATGGTGGGGCACAGGGGTGCTAGCACGCCTCCGTGACAGTTCTAGGACCGGTTGGTACCAGTGCGTGTTTTGTGTGGCCAGACCGACTGGGATGATGCTAAGCATGCCGATAGGCAGACTGTTACGAACACGGAGGGCGTGGTGGCCATCGGGCATTGAGCACCATGAGGTCCACATTGCGGTCACAGAAGGCCCGTTACCAATAGGCACCTTCTAGCGCCTACGGCGGCACAACACAGGGGCACTCCCAGAGCCACAGCTCCCCATCGCCGACCCCGCCCCACTCCTGCACCGCCCCTGCCACCCGCCCCGTCCTCCCTCGCCCCCACCCCTGCCAAGTGCGCGGTGACTCCCAGGTAGTCTGTTGCACCCTGCCCCCACGTCGCTTCCCCCAGGCCCCAAACGCCTGTTCCTCCCGTCCCCCCTTGTCCTCCCCCCTCCCTCCTCACTTGAGGTTCATGCATAGCGGCATCCACTTGGCCTGCTGCTCCGCGCTGCCCTGGGACAGGATGGAGGGGATGAACATCTGTTGGGGTGGAGGGAGGAGGACGAGGGGGAAGGGGGAGAGGGGATTGCGTAAGGGACCAGGGACTAGGCGTGCAGGCTGTGGCCGGACGCGAGGCAGCGGCCTTAGACGTGGGGTACCTGTAGCACCACAGGACACGAGCTCAGCATGGACTGGCAGGGATGAAGTGCAGGGTCAAAGGAGGTGACTGCCGCGTTGCTTCGCTACCTAGTACGGTAACCCTCATGGCAAGGGCCTAGTGTGCGCCGCCCTTTGGGCATGCGCGTTCGTTTACCATCCTCCACCTCGCCCCACCGTTGTCAAGCACCACCGCCCTTCAGCGCAAACGCTCATTCGCACGCCCCTGCCTCAGCCTGCCATGCTCGCCTGCCCCAGAGATCGCACACACAACGGCCTAGCTACCGGCATACCCCTCGCCCCCTGTCCAGCCTCCATGCCAGCGGCCTCCATGCCCGGCCCCGGGCCCCTCCCCGACGCGCAGCTCATGGGCATTGCCTAACCCCTGGGTGTTCCCATTCCCCTGCCACCCTTTCCCTGCCTCGCTCTGCCCCTCGCTCCCTGTCCCCTGCTGAGGCCCTCTAACCCCCTCCTCACGGCGACATGCAGCTCCAGCGCCCCGGGAAAGCCCACCTGTGCGCGCTGGGCCTCCCCTTTCTATTTCCTGCCCGTTACACCGTCCCCAACCCCACCTCCCCTCCATCTTGTCCCTCGCGTTCCCCAGTATCTGCGTTTCTAGTGCTTGGTCGTGTCCCCTCCCCTGTGTTCCTCCCTCCCCCCCTCACCCCGATGTGCAGCTCCAGCCCCCCGGGGAAGTCCACCAGCGTGCGCATCAGCGCGCCGTCCTCCAGACTCAGCTTCTCAGCCTTCATCTTCTCCCTGGGGTATCATTTACAGTTACAGCAACTGCACTTTCAGGAGGGAATATTTCGATGACAGCGATGTGCCTTCGTCCTTTTCCTGGGGCGGCAGCAGTGCTGTTGCAGTCAATGCGGCGGGGCAACGAGGGTGTACGAAGGCGGGACACCATGGGATAGAGGTGTTGGGAGCGCTGTGGTGAGGTGACTGCAGCTGCGTAGATGTCCCTATTCCGGATAGGTTTACCGTTGTAAATCCCTTCCAAGCGCCCGCCGGTGGGGGCGTGAGGGGTGGGGCGCAGGGCGTGCAAACACCCTCCAACCCCAGAGCACCAAGGCATTCAGGTGATTAGACATCATTGCCTTGCAGCACTATTGCCCCCATCACACTCTTGAACGCCTACTGGCCCCATGGAGTGGGTCTGGGCTGCTGCCACGTCGTCCACGGCTGGGCCTCCCGGCTCACCAAATGCCCAGGGCTGCTTGCAGCGCCCCCACGTACTCCTCCTCCCGCCCCAGAAAGTAGCGCCGGCTCTTATCTGCCCATGGTGTTTTGGAGAGGATCTCCGCGAAGCGCAGCCTGCGGGCAAGGGTTACGTGGTTGACGCAGCGTCATCGCATTCGTAATCACAGCCAAGGGAGGGGCGACTGATACACGGCAACGCCGGCTGTGTACCCACTTCTTCTCCAGTTTATCTTTGCCACCGTTCAGCAGGTAGGACAGCTCCTGGACATTGAAGGTTGCGCGCTGCCGCTCCGCAGCGATGTCGTCCTTTGGCTCCACGTGTGTCGACAAGATGATGGAAGTGCTATCCCGCTGCAGTTCTTTTGTTCGTGCATCCACCTCGGGGCGCACTGGCGTCGCCATCCTCGCCGAGACACGGACCACCCGCTAGAATCAGTCGACGTTTACTGGCGACGTTCAATTGTCAACCTCGATTGTGTGCTATATTATGCCTTTGCTCTGACTGCCGATTACAAAAGGTGCGTAGCCTAAGAAGCAAGGAGAGCGCTCAAAAGACTCGTCAGTTCAGGACGGTTAGCCGATGTGGATGGTGTGGGTAGGGAGCAACACCCTCCGTTGGCGCACGTGTGAGTAGCCACGAAGATGCATGAGCGCCGGAGGATGACGTTAAAAGTAATGATTCCCCTCCATACGGTCATAAGAGCTGCGACTGCGAGTTCACAGACCCACATCACAGGCGCCCTGCAGCACCTACCGCGCACGCGTGGCACGGCACCGGACAGCACCAGTACTGACGTGCAGCTCTCTGTTGGATCAGACCTGTTGGATCAGACCTGTTGGACCAGGTCTGTTGGATCAGGTCTGCTGGTCCGACAGAGGCCTTCTCTCTTCCACACCCGTAATAGGCCCAGCCTGCCAACCAGGCTAAAGCGTGTACCAGTACTACCGTCCGTGTTGCTCACAGATGTCACAAATCTAGGCAGGTCTGCGTCTGTGGAGGGCCATCCACACAAGTCGACTGCGTCGCAAGGGCGTGCCCCTGACAGTTGTGGGTGTTGGCGG
>VFQN01008046.1_pt1 | contig 10930 bp, 9 predicted proteins | sample 3512371 | NCBI WGS metagenome assembly VFQN01 (sample SAMN10412370, study PRJNA504923) | tailings metagenome | isolation source: Replicate 2 from Balatoc abandoned mine | place: Philippines: Itogon, Benguet | collected 2017-08-28 | reverse complement strand
CGCTTGAGGGGGCGCTGTTGAGGCGGCCGGCGCAGAAACCATTCTATCCGGTACGCAGGCTGCCCCAGAACGTCGGAATCCCGTTGGACACGAGATAGCTCCATCGAGACGCTGGCGTCCCAAGACTTCCAACACTTGCACCGTCGATGCCTCAGCGGACGCTATCGTCGTACCAGCGTATGCACCGAGGTTGACGTCTCTGTCCAAGAAACACGCAGGCTCGGCAGGGTGTACTTGCTGCGCGACCGCAGAATTTACGAGCGCTATCAACAATCCCCCCAAAGCAATCCAAATTCGCATGCATCCCTCCGCAATCCATTGAGAGAAACGACGCATCAACAACGACAAGCATGAATTCCGGGTGCCGCAAGACACCTGCAGTAAACAAGTTGCCTCGATTCAAAATGCACTGGCAAGCGCGGACAGTGCCGCGTCCGATGATCCGGATGCTGATGTGGACTCTCGGCCACGACTGCTGCCGCTCCAAATCCGTTGGCAAGCGCCAGCGCGAGAGGCACCCAGCAGACCTTGTCGGCGGCGGGAGCGCGTGACACCTTTACAGTCATAGATCCGGAAATTCATTCGAGACTCCACGGGGAGATTTGGCCATGGTCCGCGTAACCATTACTCTTGTCACGTTGCTGACCATTTCCACCGCCGCCTCGGCGCTCGTGTTGCGGGTGCCAGAGCCCGCCGTCGCACCGACCGACATTCGACTTCCGGCACTGAAGGTGCTTGCGATCGCGCCGGCCCCTGTCGAACCGATGGTCGAGACGCGGTTCGCGCCGACTGCCGAGGCCCCCACCACGGCGCGGGTCGAGCCCCAGCGCTGCCGGACACGGCCGCTGGCAGCCTCCTGGCGCCGATCAGCGTACAGGCCCGCGTGAAGCGACCCGAAAGGCGAAAAAGCGAAAACGTCTCGGAGCCGTGCGATGCGAGCCCCTCGTTCTCTTCCCTCTCTGATTGCAAGCATGTTCGTGATGCTCGCCTCAATTGTAGTGGCGCGCGCCGACGTCGAGGCGCGCATCGAGGAGCTCGCGAAGCGCGAGGCCTATGCCGAGGCTTTGAAGCTGGCCGAGGAGACCATCGAGGCGACCCGTCGGGTGCCGGGCGAGACCAGCATCGAGCACCTGAAAGCCATCCTGAACCGGGGGAACATGCTCGTGCTCGTCAGCCGGGCGCCTGAAGCGGGCAAAGTCTTCGATGACCTGCACCGGAGGCTGCGTGCACTCCCGAAGCCGGACCCCGGCCTTCTGTCGACCACCCTCGGCAATCTGGCGGTGCAGCGCCGCTGGGTCGGCCAGTTCGACGAGGCAGCTCGCCTCGCCCGCGAGGCGGTCGTCATCGCCGAGGGGCTCGACATGGCCGCCGAGCGCCATCGGCTGATCCTGACCAGCGCGCTCGTGAACCTCGGCGTGATGTTGCGCTATCAGGGCCGGCCCGCTGCGGCGCTGCCGGTCTTCCAGCGCGCGGAGCAACTAGCTGACGGATTGACCGAGCATCCCGCCAAGATGGCCGAGGTGCTTCAGAACATCGCGAGCGCCCGTGAGGATCTGGGAGACTGGAAGCAGTCCCGCGCGGAGCTGGTGAAGGCGTTCGAGATCGCCACACGGGTGCTTCCGGCCGATCACTCCCACCTTGCCGTGCTGCGCAACCGCATCGGCATCAGCCTCTACTTCCAGCGCCAGTTCCAGGAGGCGCAGGCGCAGTTCCGCGATGCCTACGCGCGCCAGGCGCGCGCGCGCCAGATGGCGCCAGTGGTGCGCGCGACGATCCTCTCCGACCATGCCAAGAACGAGCTGGAGCTCGGCCGCTTCACCGAGGCCGGGCAACTGCTCCAGCAGGCCCTCACGATCCGACAGTCGGTTCTGAGCGAGCGCCACCCCGACATTGCGCGCACCCTCAGCGACATTGCCGAGGTCGCGTTTCGGTCCGGCCAGATCCAGCAGGCCCTCGAGGCGGCGCGCACCGCAAGCGATGCCACAATCGAAACCAGCAAGACCGATCTCCGGAGCCTCTTGACGTTCCACCGCCACGCCCGTGCGCTGTGGGCCAACTTCGAGAAGGCGCGCGGCAAGGAAAGGGAGGCCCTGGCGCTAGAGGCCTTCCGGGTGGCCCAGCACGCGAGCCGGACGAACACCGCGCACACGATTACGCGCATGGCCGTGCGCCTCGCCGAGAAAGACACGCGCGTCGCCGACTATCTGCGTCAGCGGGACGACAGCGAAGCCGAGCTCCCAACGCTCGAAGCGCAGCTCACCGCCGCTCTGGCGCTGCCCGCCGACCAGCGCTCGGAGGTCTACGAGCGCGCACGAACCCGCCTCCGCCATGTCGAGCAACAACTGGCGCAGGCGCATCGGGCGATCGACAACCTCGCGCCCGGCCTTGGCGGCGCTGCCGGCGTCGTGCCCCTCGATGCAGACGAAGTCAGCCGGCAGCTCGCGTCCGACCAGGTGCTGGTGAAGGTGCTAGTCAGCTATCAGGAGACGTTCGTCTGGGCGGTGTCGCGCAACACTGTCGTATGGGTGCGCGTGCCGGTCACCTATCACGACATGCGTCTCTACGTGAACGAGCTGAGGCGTGGCCTCGCCATCGACTTCAACGACGACTGGACGCCGAAAGCGGGCAGCCCGACGTACAATCTGCTGCTGGCGCACGATCTCCACGCCAAGCTCTTCGGCGGGCTCTCGGCCGCGATGGCGGGGAAGACGCACATCCTGTTCGTGCCGACGGGACCGCTGATCTCGTTGCCGCCCCACGTCCTGGTCACCAAGGCGCCCAAGCCGGCGGCTCGCGGCACCCACCCCGCCTCCGTCTATCGGGAGGCAGCATGGCTCGCCAGGTCGCACGCCGTCTCGATCCTGCCCTCCGTACCTTCGCTGAAGGCGCTGGCGGCAGCAACGCAGAACGGCACGAGCGAACCTTCGATGTTCGGGTTCGGTGATCCGGTCTTCAACCCGACGAAGTCTCCGGGCGACGGCGATCCCTGTGGACCGGGGCCTCGCGGGGCACGATCGTCGTCCAACGTGTCGGAGTTCTGGCGCGGCTCGTCGGTGCTAACGCAGCGGCTCCGCCAGCTCTGCCCGCTGCCCGAAGCCCGCGACGAGCTGGTGAACGTCGCCAAGGTGCTCGGCAGCTCCCGGACCGTTCTCAAGCTCGGCGCGGAGGCGCGCGAAGGCGTGTTCAAGAAAGAGGATCTGACGCACCACAGGGTCGTGTACTTCGCTACCCATGCCCTCGTCGCGGGCGAGCTCGGCGCCGGCGAGCCAGGCATCGTGCTGACTGTTCCCGAGAAGCCGACCGCGGAGGACGACGGCTTCCTCGGGGCGTCGGAGGTGGCGCTGAAGAAACTGGACGCGGACTGGGTGGTCTTGTCGGCGTGCAACACCGCATCGGGCACCAACACGGAGGCGGAAGGCCTCTCCGGCCTTGCACGAGCGTTCTTCCATGCCGGGGCGCGGGCGCTCCTCGTGACGCACTGGAACGTCGGCTCCAGCGAGGCCATGTATCTGGCTTCCCGCACGTTCGAGGCGCTTCACAAAGATCCCAGCTTGGGCAAGGCAAAAGCTCTGCGCCTTGCTATGCTCAGCCTCATGGACAGCGACAGCCATACGCCGTGGCACGCGCACCCCGGCAATTGGGCACCGTTCGTTGTCGTCGAGTCGGGTGTGGAGCCGCGGCGATGAGCAACAACCGCTTCGAGGACACGCGACGCGAGAACGGAACGGGCGGGTTCATCGCGCTGCCCGCCGGCACAATGCTGGAGCGCTACCAGGTCGATTCCGTGATGGGCGTCGGCGGTTTCGGCATCACGTACCTGTGCCACCACGTTACGCTCGGCAAGTCGTACGCGATCAAGGAGCATTTCCCACGGCAGTTCGCCTACCGCGACAGCACGACGACGGATGTCCGCCAATCGGATCCCGAGGTGTTCTCCTGGGCGTTGGACCGCTTCATTCAGGAGGGCCGCTCGCTCGCCAAGTGCCAACACCCGAACGTCGTCAGCGTCGCGGATGTCTTCGAGGCCAACCAGACGGCCTACATGGTGCTCGGCTACGAGGACGGCAAGAGCCTCAAGGCGTGGCTCGAAGGGCTTGGCCGGAGGCCGACCCAGGCAGAGCTCGACCGTATCCTGGGGCCGCTCCTCGATGCGCTTGCTTATGTGCACGCGCAAGGCCTTCTCCATCGCGATGTCGCGCTCGACAACATCATGATCCGCTCCGACGGATCGCCCTGCTTGATCGACTTCGGGGCAGCTCGACACGCGATCACCGAGCGGTCGCACGTCATGTCAACGGTCGTGAAGACCGGGTACTCCCCGCCGGAGCAGTACACGCGTTCCGGACGCGCCCAGGGACCGTGGACGGACATATATGCGCTCGGCGCGACCCTCTACCGGATGCTGACCGGCGTGACGCCGCCGGAATCGCCCGACCGCCAGGTCGACGACGAGCTGCGGCCGATTCGCGAGGCGATGGAAGGCTTCGACGGATATCGGTCGGAATTCCTCGATGCGATCGATCGTGCGCTCGTGCTCCACTACGGGGATCGTCCACAGACCATTGCTGCGTGGCGTGTGGGATTACTCGACGATGCTCCGCCGCCGGAGGCTTCTCCCGGAGGTTCGGCACCTCACGCGTCGGATGTCCTCGATGCTTTGGCGGCCGAGCGACCGGTGCCGCGCGTGCCACCGTCAGCCCCTCCATCCGCCGGACCTGGCAGCGCCGCACCCCCACGTCGCCTCGCACCGCTGCTGTTGGCCGGCGCCGTCATGGCCGTGCTGGCGGGCGCCGGTGCCTTATGGATCGCTGGCACACCTTGGTGGGCAACTACCACACCGCAGGCCGCCACGAAAGAACAGCCAGTCGAGCGCGCGGCGCCGAGCGAAAGTGCGCACCAGGCCCCTGCGAGAAAGAAGCGCGCCGACGACAACACACGAAAGGAGCGCGAGGCGGAGGCCAAGCGCGCAAACGACGAGAAGGCCGCGCGCGACGCCCCCGCCAGCAGCGCAGCAAAGGACGCGGAAGCCCGCGCGGCAGAGCAGGAGCGCATCCGTCGCGATGAGGAGAGGAGGGGAGCGGAGGCCAAAGAGGCCGAGGCGAAGCGGGCTCAGGAGGCGCAGGACCAGCAGACCAGGGACGCTCTCGACAGACTGTCGAGGGATGTCGCAACAACGCCGGCGACCGACCCTCGGAGCGAAGCGACCGTTCGGCGCGCACCGGAGGACAGTCGTGCGGATCAAGCTCTGGAGCAACCGGGCCGAGCAACTCAGCCAACCGAATCCGACGAAGCGCGACAAAGACGCATCGAAGCAGAATGGTTGAAATCGCTGTTTGGAAAGCGAAATGACGGGCAACGCTGAGCACGACCGTCATCGACAACTCGGCGGAGGCTAAGGCGACGCCTGCGACCGACGTCGTCAATCGCGGCACGGATGTCGACCTCGTAATCTTCTCGGGTATCTCGGCACAGGGAACGCTCGTTGCGTCCGTCAATCTCTAGGACACGCGCGTGTCCTGAGGGTGGGAAACCGTAAGTATCCGGTGAGCACCGCAGGGGCGGTGCTTTTCAAGCAGCGCTGCTGATCGCGTTTGCCGGCCGCCAGTTCCACGGCAACAGCTCATCGATCCTCGACGCCGGATGTTCGGCGATGTGGACGAGCACGTCGGCGAGCCACGCCTGCGGGTCGATGTCGTTCATCTTCGCGGTGACAATCAGGCTGTACATGACGGCGGCGCGCATGGCCCCTCTGTCGGAGCCGGCGAAGAGCCACGACTTCCGCCCAAGTGCAATTCCCCTCAGGCCGCGCTCGGCGGCGTTGTTCGACAAGCAGACGCGTCCATCGTCGAGGAAGCGGGTGAAGGCGGGCCAGCGCTTGAGCATGTAATCCATGGCCTTGGCGAGATCACCGCCGCGCGAGAGCTTCGGCCGCTCGGCACGCAAGCGAGCTTCAAGCTCGTCGACGAGTGTCCGGCTCAGCTCCTGGCGGACAGCGCATCGCTCGTCGGCAGTCTTGCCGTTGATGCCACGCTCGATCTCGAACAACCGATCGATACGCTGCACGATCTCCTGCGCCAGCGGCGAGATTGGCGCCGATACCTTGCCTTCGGCCTTGCGGCGGGCGCTGGTCTCGATATCGGCGATCGCGAAGAACGGCCGGCGCGCGTGCGCCCAGCAGGCCGCTTCCAGGATCGGGCCCGGCGTGCGGTCGGCTGCATACAGCTTGTTGTAGCCTGAGTAGGCGTCGGCCTGCAGTAGCCCGGACCAGCGGGCGAGATGCGCCTCGACATGCGCCCCGCCGCGATCACGCGAGTAGTAGAACATCGCCGCAGGAGGAGCGCCGCCGCCGAATGGCCGATCGTCGCGCACGTAGACCCAGCAGCGTCCGGTGTGCGTTTTGCCCTTGGCGAGCACCGGCACCGTCGTGTCGTCACCATGTAAGCGCTCGGCAGCGAGGACGTGTGTTTCGACGCGACGAAGCAGAGGCTCCAGCGCCGCGCACGCCGCACCGACCTGATCGGCGAGCGTGGACAAGGCGAGCGGGACGCGCTCGCGGGCATAACGCTCGGCCTGACGGTTCAGTGGTTGATGCTGCCCGAACTTCTCGAACAACAGCATGGCGAGCAGGCTCGGGCCGGCCCAGCCGCGTGGCGTGACATGGAACGGCGCTGGCGGCTCGCTGATCCGCTCGCAATCCCGGCACGTCATCTTCTCGCGCACATGCTGGATGACCTTCCACTGGCGCGGGATCACCTCCAGCTTCTCGGTGACGGTCTCGCCGAGCTTGCGCAGGCGTGCGGGACGCCCGCCGGGCGTGTGACCGCTTGTATAGGGGGGCAGCGGTCAAAACTATTAACTCGGACAGAGGAGCGTTTCTCCGAGGTGGTTCGATTATTAGATAGTCCGTTTCTCTGTCGTCTTGCCGTCAAATTCTTCATGCGCCTTGACCGCCTCATCCTTCGTAGCGGCGACGTATCCGTCATGATGATGCGGCGGGCCGTAGAGCGTATACAGCTTGAGCGGCTTCTCGCCGGTGTTTTTGATGTTGTGGCGCGCGCCTGCTGGAATCACAATGCCATCGCCATCGGTTATTTCGCTTTCGCGACCATCGATTGTCACAATGCCGTGGCCCGCTTCAATGCGAAAGAATTGATCGCCGTCCTTGTGCACCTCCTCGCCGATATCCTCGCCGGGCGCGATGGACATCAGGACGAGCTGAAGATGTGCGCCGGTGTAAACAACACGGCGGAAATGACTGTTGTCTTCGGTGGCATCGTCAATGTGGTCGATGAAGCCGTCCAATGTGCCAGTCCCTTTTCCAGCCAAGCGTCCGAGGCGCATCCATCGCACTCAACGTTAGCCAGCGTGCTGGCGTTCCTCGAGACTGTGTTTGGCGTCGGCTCGAGCACGCTCCATGGCCCGCTCTGTCCGTCGTCAGGGTTTTCGGGACATTTGAGCGTTTGAGCTAAGAGAGTGTTCGGCCCATCTGGTTGACACTCATGCTGCTGCGTTGAAGTGCTGTCGGCGGCGCTGCTCGATGGTTCGTCGCTTGATCTCCTCGCGTCGCTTCCGGATGCGTTCGCCGCGCCCAAAGTAGACGTCGGCCGGCGTGAGGTTGTCCAGGCTTTCATGGTAGCGGCGAAGATTGTAGTGCTCGACGAAGTCGGTGATCGCGCGTTCGAGATCGCCTTGGAGGAAGTAGTTCTCGAGCAAAATCCGACTCTTCAATGAGAGGTGCCATCGCTCGATCTTGCCCTGCGTCATCGGGTGATAGGGCTTGCCGCGCGTGTGCCGCATGCCCTGGCTCTCGAGCCAATCGGACAGATCGTTGGCGACGTAGGACGGACCGTTGTCCGAGAGCAGCCGTGGTCGGCAATCGATCTCGGTCTGATCGAGACCTGAGGCCCGCAAGGCGAGATCCAGCGTTGCGGTGACATCGCTGGCCGCCATCGTCGTACAGAGTTTCCAGGCGACGATGTAGCGTGAGAAGTCGTCGAGGACGGTCGACAGATAGAGCCAGCCCCAGCCGATGACCTTGAGGTAGGTGAAGTCGGTCTGCCAGAGCTGATTGATGGCCGTGGTGGGGTTTTCGAAGCGATCAGATGCTTTCATCACGATGAACGCCGGCGAGGTCACGAGCCCCTCGGCCTTCAGGAGGCGATAGACACTGGCTTCCGAGACGAACGAGCGCTCGCGGTCTGTGAAGGCGACGGCGATCTCACGTGGGGAGCGATCGGGCTCGTCGAGCGCGAGTTGGACGATCCTCTCGCGCACGTCATCGGGAATGCGGTTCCAGACGCGCTTCGGTCTCGGCCGATGATCCTCGAGGGCGTCGAAGCCGCCTATCGCGTAGCGGTCGAGCCAGGCGTAGAAGGTCGTCTTGGGGATGCCGATCTTATCGAGCGTGCGCCTGACGGGGAGGTGCGAGGTCTCGACGGTTCTGATGATTTCGAGCTTCTCGAAGCGGCGTATCTCATTCGCCGTCCTCCCCATCCGCGATCACGCTTATGGAATGGCCCGCCCCTCCTGCCCGGCGCATCATGCGGCCCGGGCCAACTTGAGAGGTGAGGAGTTCCCATTATGCAGATCGCAGTGCTCGGTATCGATCTTGGCAAGAACAGCTGCAGCGTCGTCGGCTTGGACAGCACAGGCCACGTCGTCCTGCGGCGGCGGCTGCAGCGTGGCGGCGTGACCAAGCTCACGGCAGGACTGCCAGCGTGCGTCATCGCCATGGAGGCTTGCTGTGGTGCGCATCATCTCGGCCGCCTGCTTGAGCAACAGGGTCACCGCGTCCGCCTCATGTCGCCAGAGTACGTCCGCCCTTACGTCAAGGCGCACAAGAATGACGATCGAGATGCCGAAGCGATTGCCGAGGCTGCAACGCGCCCAACAATGCGTTTCGTGGAATTGAAAAGCGAAACGCAACTCGACATTCAGAGCCTCCATCGGGCCCGGGATCGACTGGTGGGGCAGCGCACCGCGCTTATCAATCAGATCCGCGGCGTGCTGATGGAGCGCGGCATTGTTGTTCCGCAGGGACGCCGCAAGCTCGAGACGCACCTTGAGGCCTTGATGACCGAGCGAACGGTGGCGCTCACCGTGCGGATCTGCTTGCTCATGGTGGACCTGTGCGCCGAGTGGCGGGACATCGACCGCCGGATTGCCGCCTTCGATGACGAATTTGCATTGTTGGCGCGTACCGATGAGAGCGCGCGTCGCCTGACGACGATCCCCGGGATCGGTGTACTCAACGCTACTGCGCTGACGGCGGCCGTCGGAAATGCGCAGACCTTTCGACGCGGACGGGATCTGGCGGCCTGGCTGGGGCTCGTGCCCAGACAAATGACGACCGGCGGCAAGCCGCGTCTCGCAGGCATCAGCAAGAGGGGCAACAAGTATCTGCGGAAATTGCTCATACACGGGGCCCGCGCCGCTCTCCCCTCGCTCGCCAAAAGCGATACGGCGCTTGGCGTCTGGCTGCGCGGACTCCTCGTGCGAGCTCACGTGAATACGGTCGTTGTCGCCCTGGCGGCCAAGCTTGCCCGGATTGTCTGGGCGGTGCTCCGACACGGAGGAAGGTTCGACTTGAAGCCGATGCCGACGTCATAACCTGGAGATCGACCTGTCGCGCTACCGCGGCGCGATCGGTCCGGGATGTCTGCGGGCGGTGGAAGTGAGATGGCCTAACAGTCGATCGGCGTTCCGAAATCCTGATCAAAAAGATGGCGCCAGACGCCGACACGCTTATGAGGATCGGAACGCGCGGATCTCCATCTTGGCGGGGGCTCAGCCTCCAGACCGGATACGTTGGTGCAGACTGCTACGCCACAATGCTGAAATCGCTTGCCGACGGGGCGGGCCATACGTTTTTTGAGCAGGCGGTTCTCGAGGGTGGCCTCGGCCAACGCCTCTTTGAGCTGGCGGGCTTCGGCGCGGAGCGTCTTGACCTCATCGGACGTCCCTCTCGCGCGGTGTCGCCGGCGAGGCGCTTCTTGCCGGCTTCGAGGAACTCCTTGGACCAGCGGTAGTAGAGGTTCTGGGTGATGCCTTCCTTGCGGCAGAGCTCGGCGATGCTGTCCTCGCCGCGCAGACCATCGAGGACAATGCGGATCTTCTCCTCGGCCGAGAAGTGCCTCCTGGTGGCCCTCGGATGTCCCTGACGGTCTCCTCCGCGCTCTTCGGAACCTGCTTGTCTCGCTGTCTCATCGTGTCCCTCCTTGGGGTGACGATGAGCCGGAACCACTCTCTTACGCAATCACATCAAACTGTCCGGCAGGTCCTGACGGCGAACAACTCGGATCGACCGCATGCCGCCACGCTTAGCCAATGCACTCGCAGAAGGTCGAGTTTGCGCAACGCGCGATACGCCAGAAGCGTGAGATACCCATCCTTAAATTCCACCCCAGGCGCCCTACCCTGTATGTTGACTCCTAAAGGTCGAAGGCCGGCAGCCGACATTAACGGCCTAGTGCTCTGCGCCTATGCGAAAGTCACAGCCAAGCCCGCCGACGTGGCAGCCACTCGCACACGTCGTCTAGTTACGGGCTCGAGCCCAGCGGGTCGCCACGTAGGCGACCCGCCAGTTGGAAGAGCACGACAATACACTAAGCCGTTGGGGCTGGCCGGTCTGGCGACTAACCCACCGTGCTTGCACCGTTCGCTTGCCCCTCCAGCTTGCGCGCTTCCCGTTCCGTCGGCGATACATAGGACCCTCGCGCACTCGCCACTTGCCAGGCGATAGCGGCAGGGCGCGCGGGACTGGCCACGTTTTCGGCCACACGCGCACTCGCTTCTGGGATCTCGGCAGGCGGGAGGATCCGTGAGGGCGACATGGATTGCGCTTTGACCGCAGCGGCTTTCTGCCGGAGTTCAAGGTCGATGCGCGCGAACTTCTCGGCCTCTAGAGTGTCGACCAGGTACTTGAACTCCC
>VFQN01008045.1_pt1 | contig 10930 bp, 18 predicted proteins | sample 3512371 | NCBI WGS metagenome assembly VFQN01 (sample SAMN10412370, study PRJNA504923) | tailings metagenome | isolation source: Replicate 2 from Balatoc abandoned mine | place: Philippines: Itogon, Benguet | collected 2017-08-28 | reverse complement strand
TCTCCGTTCGCATCGCCGCGCCAGCCTCCCGGCGCCGACATGGCGTCCGCTGGATCCCCGCCCCGCGCTCACTTGGAGACCACAAACACGTTTTCACAAACATGTATTGATGTTTGGTGCCCGGGAGCAACCTCAGCCGTCAAGCCGAGCGCCCTGCTGGCGCCCCCGCTCTCCGAAACCACGCCCGCGCTGCCGGCCGCACCCTCCACCACCTCCCAGCCCTCCCAGCCCTCTGACCTCGACGGCTCCGGCTCCCGCAGCAGCAGCTCCTGCGGCTCCCACTTGCACGCCATGCTGCAGGGCGGGTCGTGCTCCTCCCTGCTGTCCGCCGCAAGCGCCACCTCAACCACCTGCACACGTACCGAGACGCAGCTGCTGGTCAACCAGCTCGCCGACGCCGAGGAACGCAATGCGGAACTGGAGGCCCGGAACGCCTCCCTGTCCCGTGCCAACACACTCCTGCACCACCAGCTGCAGGATCTGCACGACCTGCGCACCTCCCTGTCCGCCAACAACAGCCGCCTGCGCTGCGAGGCAGTGGTGCTGCAGGAGCGCGCAAAGGCGCTGGAGGCCAGCGTGCGGAACAAGGTGGCCCAGCTGGAGCGCATGGGCGCCACCAGCAAGCAGCTGGCGCGTGAGGCCGAGGAGCTCAAGGCCAAGCTGGACCAGCTGGAGGCCTCGGCACGCGCCTCCCCCACCGCCTCCCCGCCCACCACCTCCCCCACCACCTCCGCGCCCACCACCTCCCGCACCACCTCCCCGCCCACCACCTGCCCGCCCACGCACACGCCCACGGACTCCATGCACCTGCGGGCGATGGAGGCCCAGGCCGTCATTGCCCAGGCCATGCAGCAGCTATCCTGCGGCCACACCGGCATAGCGCACATCGGGACGATGCTGGAAGGCCTCCGCACCGACCCCTCCGACCCCCACACCGACCCCCGCTTGGAGCTGATGCAGGCCGGCACCACGACCACCGCCACCGGCAAGGGGTACCTGCCCGGGACCCCCTCGACTTGGAAGTTGTGCAGGGAGCGGACGCAGAGGTGCACACACAACTCCTCCTCCGACCAGCAGCAGCAGCAGCAGGTGGCCGGCGGCTACATCCCGACCCACTGCCTCAAGGTGACGCCCTTCCACAGCTCGCAGCGCATCCGGGAGCTACAGCAGCGCACCTTCACCGCCGCCCACACCGGCGGCGGCCGCTTCACGTCTGTAACCGTTACGGTGGAGAAGGCTTCCAAGGAGCTCATCACCATCACGGCCATCGAGCAGGCGGCGCGGCGCCTCACCCCTGAGGCCCACGGGCCGTTCCTGGCCCCGCTGCAGCACCTGGTGCGGCCGTGCTCGCAGGTGGGCGGGCCCCTGGACGTGGGCTACGACCTGGAGCTGGTCGTCCTGTACGAGTACTGCGCGGGCGGGAGTGCGGAGGATGTTGTGCGGCGTGCGGCGGAGGCGGTGCTGCAGCGCGCGGGCAGCGTGGCGGAGGCGGCGGCGGCTGGCGCGAAGTGGGCGTTGGAGGTGCTGCGGGGCATACTGGCCTGCGTGCAGGAGGCGCACGGCCTGGGCTATGTGGCGGCAGGTGAGATTGAGCCGTGATACTACACAACTCTGCTCCTCCGACAGCCCATGTCATTGCTAGACAGGCTCTCTGTCAGATGAAGAACACAACAAAGAACTTGCCTGCGGAACGAAGTTACGGTACTCCAAGCTGCCCGTCTACGCACCGCTGACCTCGTTCCCCCCTACTCTGCCCGCCTTACCCTTTCCTCCCCAGATCTCAAGCCCGAGACTGTGGTGTACCACCACCCGAGCCGGGGTTGGAAGATCAAGGACTGCGGGACCGCTGTGCAGTGCGGCCCCAAAGGCCGGGTGCCGGGCCGCGGCATCCTCACCTCCTCCTCCCTCTACGCGGCGCCCGAGCAGACGCAGCAGAACACGCTAGCGGCGTGGCACGGCCGCGAGTCTGACATGTGGGCTGTCGGCAGTGCGGCTAGTAAGCTGCGGTGGATCGTGCTGCAGGCGTGCCGTGCGGTGGCACTGCAGCGGTACGGGGCCGACTGCTGGAAGGCGCGTGTGCACGAGGCCATGGGGCAGGCGGGCACACGGCTGCGGCGCCTGGAGGTTGCGTGCTGCGTCAAGGAGCCCTCGGGGCGGGCAACGCTGGAAAAGGCGCAGGCCATCCTCAACGGGGCGTGAGGCAGTGTGCCGTGGGTCATGTACATTAGGTGCTGGGAAGGCACGGAGGGGGCGATGGTCAAGGGCTGCAGGGGTGTTGGGTTGCAGTTGGAGGTCAACATGGCGTGGGCAGCGTAACGGTTGGTGACGGTGGGAACAAGAACCAAGTGCTGTGGGCGCCTGGGATCCACACGTATTTGTTTATACGAGAATTCGTGCTGCATGGAGGCGGGTTATATTATTATGCCTGGCCCAGCCTGCAAGACGGTTATTCAGACGTGGGTTGACGTCAGAAGTGGAGAGTCAGCTGACTGCTTGCATTCGCCTTTTTTTCATGTCATCGTACACTGTACACGGTTACATACTGCTGCACTGAGTACTTATGCGTCGTGCTGGGATGGCGTCCGGTTTCGGGAACGGTTCGGTCAGGTGCTGCTGCCGAGCTGCGATGACTGCGGTGTGTAAGGTGCTGCTGCCGAGCTGCCATGACTGCGGTGTGTAAGGTGCTGCTGCCGAGCTGCCATGACTGCGGTGTGTAAGTTGTGCTTAGTCGGGCTGCACTCATTGCTCGGGCTCTTGCCAGGTACGGCATCCACTAAGTGAGCACCGAGTGTACTTGGCCTATTGAATTGACTGGTAGCGCCAGCGTGCGTGGCTGGGAATAATGCCACGCGGACGTTCGTCTGGTGCCTACCTTGCTTGGCCATACCAACATGGCGGCAAGCTGCAAGGAAACAATGAGGTGCCTGCGTTGTGTCCAATGCCACATCGAACTTGATCGATCAGTCTTCGATTTTGAAGGTCCCCGGCCGAAGTCCATGCATACGGTACCACCGGGTACCACGCCAAGACTCCGCACGCTATCGACCAGCGTGGCGGGGAAGCCAGTGGAAGGTCCATACACCCGCTTACACGAAATGAAAGCACAGCTCCAGCAGTACCGTACCATAGCAACGAGTTGTTTGCGCTCGCGCAACTGCAGCATAGCCGTTATGATGTTCACAGCCCTGGGAACATGCATGCACACCAAGGAGCACATGCCCGACTGCACACCGGAGCCGACTTCTTTGTCTGAAAGGCTGTTCGCTCGCACAAAGCCCAGCCAAGCCCTGCGTCACAACGTCAGTCCGTCCGTGTACCGCGTGCAAGAAGATTCCATATTCCACCCCAAGTCGCGTCATTGCCGAGTCACGTGCACACCCCCAACGCCCCTGCACACCCCGCTGCCCGCTCCTGCCTGCCCCTGCCCCCCATTGCGCGTGCGTGGGGCCGCCTTGCTGCTGCACCTGCGCCTCCAAGCTCCTGATCCGCTCCCTCAGCGACTGCTCCCGATCCGCACCCAACCCACTACTGCTCCCATTCCCCGCCGCCTTGCCAAAGCTGAACGCCACCGCCGCCCCACTCCCAATCCCGCTCCCGCTCCAGCTCGCCTTGGCCCCATCCTGGGTGCCCTTACCCCACCTTGCTGACCTCCACGCTGCCTATCTCTACCCCCACGCTGCTTGTCTCAAAGCTGTGCAGCGGTGTACTTCTGCTTCTGCGCCGTCTTGGGAACTGGCTCAGCAGGGCTGAGGAAAGCCTGTGGCACAAAAAGGAACAGCTTGCTTGGAGGTGCGTGGCGGTACCGCGGACCAGATAGGGGTGCGGCACGTGGTGGGACAGTCGGTGTGCCACAGCTCCGTATCCGAAGCGTCCATGCGGCATGCACCTAGCTGTGCGCATGTGGCCATGCAACAAGCCGTCGTTGCAAGGGTGCTACTGTGGCCAGTCAGCATGCTGCTAGGCATGACAAGGCATGGTGCTCATGCTGCTGTACCCTCCACCCGGTACACCGTCACGCGTGTACGGCTGGTACGCGCGCGCAATCTTCCTGCCGCTGCCTCGCACCTGTGCGGGGATGGAGATGCCGATGGGGTTGGTGCTGAAGATGGGCTGCTTGGCGCCGTGCGGGGCCACGAACTCGGGCGGCTGCGCCAGCACGATGCCGATGAGGCCCTCCTTGGAGATGAGGTCCACGTAGTAGCTGCATGACATTGGGGGTAGTTGGGGGTTATCAAGGCTCAGTTGAATGTATGTGGGACGCGAATTGTGGAGGTATGTATGGCCCATGCAGGGGAGTCCCTGAGTGTCACCGTAGTGCAAGGCGGCCAACCCGCGTGCTGGCGCAAGCGGCCATGGCATGCTGTCCCCTGCCACGTGGGATGGTTGGGATCCCCGTTCCCTACCATGCATGCCAAAAGTGCCTTCACACCGCGCACCTCCGGCATCAACGCATTGGGTTAAAGTGCGAAAAAGGTAAGCAGGATGAGCGCCATGAAAGGGTGGCTCATGGACCCGTGCACCTGCAGGCGTGTCTCCCTTGAAAGAGGTCGGACACGTGGCACCTGTATTCACCCACTCAGCGCCTGCTGCCTCACCCGAGGGCCCCCGTCCTGCTGGGCGTTTAGTCTGCAGCCTCACCGCAGAAGGAAGCGTGGGCGAGGGCTTTGAGCTCCGCTGCGGTGGCGGCGGCGGCGAGCTTGGAGGGGTTGGGGTGGCGCATGAGGCGCACGTGGGTGCACTTGGCCTTGGCGGCGGGGCTTACGTGGGAGCAGACGCCGAAGTGGGGGCCAAGGTGCTGTATGTTCACCAATTTTGCGTCCCGGCTCGCTACCCAGCGCCTTCACCCTGCCTCCCCAAGCCCCTCGCTGTCCAGCCGTGCTGCCAGCTGCTCCAGCACCGCCGACTCGCGGTTGCCCCGCCCCGCCCACGGCCCTCCCGCCGCCGCCCGCATCTCCTCAGCCCCCCTACGCAGCTCTTCCACCAGCCGCACCACGGCCCCCTGCAGCTGGGCCAGCAGCGCGGGGCTGGCGGCCACAGTGTTGGCGTTACGGCCTAGGGAGGCACGGGCACGTGCCGCGGAGGGAAGGTCGGACGCACACGCGTCCAGCTGCGGGGAGTGCTCCTGCGGGGCAAGGAGAAAGACAGGGAGGTGCATTTGGCACGCAACGGGACATACGGCCGGACTGTACTCCATGTAGGTGTTGCGTTTGTCACGAGCAGCTGCCATTGCGGCGCTGCAGCCACATGGCCAGACGTCACACAGCGGCAGGACCACCAGGTACCACGCCACATACACCCAACCTCTGCCGCTGCATTCGTCTCCTTGAGTTCATGAGACAATGGTGTTCTTACGACACTGTACCGCAATATCTGGTGAACAAAGCTGAAGCAGTCCGCCAGCCAGCCAACCTGAGAGTGCGACTCACCTCGAACACCGCATCCGCCTCCTCCACCAGCGCCGCCAGCTCCTGCTGCAGCAGCGGCAGCTGGTCGGCGGCGGCACGTGCCACCTCCACCAACACAACTACACGGTCGTGCACCTTGCGGGCCTGGGAGGAACAAGGGGCGAGCCGGGGGCGAGGGGCGGGGTATGGTATGGGGGGATGGTAGAGAGTGAACCTTGGTTTCTGCGGTGAGTGCAAGACACATCGGGCACGCCTTCCAGCTGCGACGTTCAAGCAGGGGCGGCCAAGGTGCAGTTGCACTTGTGCCATGTTGTTGCAAGTGTGAAATCCAAAAAGCAGTAGACAAGTACCGGACCAGCATAAGCAACAGCAGCTGGTCCAGCGCCGAACCAAAATGTCGCAACACCGCTGCACCATCTCAGACCCACTAGCTGCTCAGGTGCGGCCAATTCAGTCGCCATGCTGCGAATGCGCCCATGCAAACACTGGAGGGCAAGCACCGGTACGCATGTCAGTATTAGCCACAGCTACAGCCGCGGTCGAGCGCTCCACCACAGTTGTCGCAACACCACTGCACCCGCTCAGACCGTTCGCCGGAACGCTCACCGGCGGCTGCAGGCACTCCGGGAAGGTGACGCCCAGCACGCGGGGCACGATGCCCCACTCCCACTCCCAGCTCCACACCAGGGCCATGGAGGCGCCGCCAGCCACCGACTGCCCCGACACGGTGCTCCCGGCCGTCGTGCCCCCGCCCACACCACCTGCGTCCGTTGTGCCCACCATCACTACCCTGGGCTCCACCTGCACCAGCTCCCACGCTGCCATCTTGGCCACTCCCCCACCATCCACGCTCTCATCTCCCTCTCCTCCATCGTCCACGTTCATCGGCACCACCGCCGCCGTGACAGCAGCTCCGAAGCTCCCCGCACTCCCAGCCCTGCTGTCCATGCCCCGACCCCGCGGCCAATGCCTGTGCCCGCCGCTGCCTGCCACCAGACCTCCAGTACCGCACTCTCCATCACGGCACGAGAGCGTACGGCACAACGTGCCATGACCGCCGTCACCGCTGCTGCCTGCAGCCATGGCGCACTTGGTGAGCCTGGGGGCATCAGTGGCCCAGACAACCGCGTAACGACTCCACCCTTGATCGCTACACTACACGGTACGTGCTTGTGGCTCCATGGCGATGTTCTGGCCACCTTTTGCAGTCTCTAGAAGTGTGAGGATGACGCCTCCACAGTTGCACTCGCCCACATCCAATTGCAAACACATACAAGCGAGCCCGCCTCCTAAGCTCCAGGCATCCCGTACACCTCATCCTTGGCCGCAGTTTCCGGTGTCCCTTATTGTTTCTACCGGTATCACGTGCCCCACCCTCCTGCCCACCTGAACACGCACACGTTGGCCCCCGCCAGCGCGCGGTGCAGCCGTGCCATGGCCTCGTCCACGTCGATGGTGGGCCCCTCGCACCGCGTCATGCTCAGCAGCCGCCCGCCTGGGAGGGTGCGGGGCAGGTGGGCAAGGGGCCCACGGGTTGTGGAGGCTGCAGCGGCTGTGTACTAGCCATGCAATGGCTGGAGCAGACAGGCGACAAGCTTGGCCCTGGATGTCAAATTTGCCCCAGCTCTTTTAGGATTAAGGGGCCATGTCAGGGAACGGACAAGGTGGACAGTAGTGCTGCCCCGGAAGCCAGCGCACCCACGGTGGTGATGGTGGGCTGCCCGCACTTTCAGCGACGATGCAGCGCGATGGCGCAATAATGGCCACTGCACGGTGCATACCAGCACCCAGCATGCGGCATGGAGTTTGCGGCGTTTGCCTGCACACGGTGTGGGCCTTTGGTGGCAAAGTAGCTGGGGAAGCGCCGAGAGGCCGCACGTCTGCGGATGCAGCTAGTTGCCGTGCCCCGCCGAAAGCAACCCGCTGCAGTACCGCCGCCAGAGCACCCCACCTGCCGCGAAGCCTGCTGCCAGGCTGTGACTGCTGTACCCACCGGCAGGTGACGCCACCACCACCGTGTGGGGGCTGCACCCACTGGGGGCCGTGATGCTCGCGTACGACACGCGGGACCCCGTGCCAGCGCCCCGCAGGCGGGAGGGGCTGGGCGGGCCGCCGCTGTCGCCTCAGCCGAGTCCAGGTTCGCAGCACCCGCAGCGCCATCGCCGCCGCTTCCGCCGCAGGCCCTACCTTGCTGTGGGGGTCGTCGCTGTCCGCCTGCGCGCCAGCTGCATCTGGCCCGGGCTCCGTCGGCGTGCTCGCGCTGCCGTCTTGTCTTTTTAAAGCGGCAGGCGCTGCCGTACGGTCGTTGGGAATCTTCGGAGCCCGCTGTGGTCTGTGGCCGCGGCTTCGAGGGAGCGATGGGCGGCAGAGACCCCATGGTGCCATGACCATCAGCACCGTTGGGTGCTGCCACCCCTGGAGTGTCACCTGCGTGCTGGCTGACACCAACCTGTTCCAAACGGTCCCTGCGCGCAGCTTGCCCGCCTTCCTCTGCCCCCTCCGCTGCCCCCCGATCAGCACTGCCTTGGCATGTGTCCATACCGTCCCGTGCTTCCTGGTTGTCCTCAGCATCCGCCCTTCTCTCCCGCCCCCTCCGCCGCCCCCTGATGACTGTTCTCAGCAGCCGGTGGCCCTTTGTGCCCAGGCAAGGCCAGGGAAGGTGGTGAGCCGTTGGCCGGGGGCTGCAGCTGCGGCAGCTCTTGCAGTACCAACCGCCGCCCGCCAACTGCCACGTACAGCGGCGTGGCTGGCAGTACCGACAGTGCTGCAGCTACGGCTGCGGCTGCGGCCTGGTGCGCCAGGGTGGAGGCTGCGGCGGTCATGGCGGCGCCATTCTGGGGCCATGCCACGTCCAGCGGTGAGGCGGGCGGGTTGGGCATGCTACCCTCCGACACCTGCACACGCGCAACAGGCCTTGGCGCCTGCCCCGGGGTGGAGAGGCGCGGGGGGCCCTGCAGCGCGCGGGTGAGGGCGGCGGAGGCTGCGGCCAGGGCCCGGTCCGCCTCTGCCACGCCGGGCCGGGCGGACAGCTCCTGGACCTGGGGTGGTGGGGTGAAGGATAGGTGGTGATGGTGGTGGTGGTGGTGGTGGTGGTGGTGGTGGTGAACTACGGAGCGAGTATGAGAAGTCACGTGCTGAGTGAGGGTGGCTTTTCCGGTGGTAGCGACGGGCATGGAACGGTGGCATGGAACAGATTGTGCGGATCAAGGCATGCGAAGGTGGGATTTGTGAACATAGGGGTGTGAGAAGAGGCGACAGAGGGGCGGGGTTACTTGTGCTGGACATAAGGATTTCGAGCATACCACCGGGTTCCTCTCAACGTCTTCTTGCCATTGCAGGGGTCAGGAGTCTTATGGACTTGTCCTACCCCTGCCGTACAGCACATGCCGTACAGGGGGTATCAGCACACATAAAGGCCCTTGGTATACCCTCCTCGGTTATGGGGTCGTGTACCTGCTGGGGGTCGGGCGGCCGACGCCATCCGCGTTGATCACGTCTAGGAGCAGCTGGGCGTGGCTGAAGACGTCGCCAGCGTGGATGTAGAGCGCGAGGGTCCGAGTCGAGGTTGCAGCTGCCTGGAGGTGTCATGGGGCGGGGCACACGAAACGAGCGGCGGTTTGTGCAGGCGTGCTGATTGTCCGCAGACTTTGCCTTGAACCTTTAATGCCGCGGCATTGCGTCTTACTTTAGTGTTCACGAGCGTGTGTTGTGAAGCGCGTATTGGACTGTCGGCGGACGATGAGAGTGCATGCTGAGCTCTCTCGGCAAGCCTTGCGACGCGCCCTTGGACACCCGCACTTACGCGCACGTATAGAGAGCATCAAATACAACGTTGTCTACGTAAACGACATCGAGTGCAGCTGCGAAGTCCTCAAGGAAGGAGTCAATGGCTGGGACCTTCAGCTTCTTGACGACGCAGGCGGGGACGATACATCGTCATGCTCCTCGTCGACGCGCTGTGTGAGCATAAGAAGCGTCGCGACAGGGACCGAACGCCTGCTGCCGAACCCAATAACTGCTCGCCTGCACTGGCCAGTCCTTGCCCTCCCACCCATTTTAGCACAAATATCATGTGAGTGCAGCGCCAAAGGAGCATACCTAGCACGTTCGGTACTCCTGTCCGTGCCTTTGCTCTGCCAATGATCATGCTGTGCTGTGCTGTGCTGTGCTGTGCAGGTGGTTGGCAGTTGAAATTGCCACGTGCCACGTCCCCTGTGCGTTCGGCACAGTTTGACCCCGAGCGACGTGCGGCTGCTCGCTGCTGGCAGGCGATCCATTCTGCATTAACCATCACTAGCATGTGAGGTGTAATGCCTGTGGTATCACAGGTAATTGGGGTTTGGCGTGGTCGCGATGGGCGGGATGCGATGTGCAACACCGGGCACCGCACTGGTTTCGGGCGGAGCGCCTCCATCCCAACATGAGGCATACAGAAAAATGGGCCCTGAGCAGTCTTTACACATAAGCGTGGCGACGCAGTACCGTGGGCATCGCAGGGTGGCATGCATCAGGCCATGCAGGGGAGAGGCCGTAGACGCCACATACACGTGTAGCGTACGACGTACTTGCCTTCACAGAGCTGCAGCTGTGTGTCTCACACTTTGTACAGGACTGCCACGCTCCCAAAGATCTCGTGAGTAGGTCGGTACCTGTGTTGTGCGCCTTTACGGCCTGCGCTGACGTGAGCGCTTTCGACCCATGGGTCGTCAGCGCTGCTCCTACCTGTTGCGGGCGAGTGGATGATGATGCTACTGAAGCCCAACTTTTATTCGTCCTACAGTAGCTCCCATCCGACCAAACAGCCTCCCTAAACAGAACAATAGAGAGCCGACACGTCGAGCACAGGAGCGTTGGATAAACCGAACGAATTCGTGTGAATTCCTTCGAAGGACTGCGACTTCTATGCATCGACCTAAGCGAGTACGGTACTGTGAAAGTGGAAGTGGGAAAAGGAGGCCAAGGCGTTCAGCAAAAGCAGGCAAAACAGCCGTGGTACTGAGCGCCCTGACGTTTTGAGGAAGGGCGAGGCTGGCCTTCCAGCAGCGTCATCCGTAGTTATCGTCGTTGGTGCTGATTTCTATTACTTGCGCTGTGCGCACGGTCTCAGTCGAGGACGGGGGACGCTCAACGGCCTTTCCTGAGCTCCCTCCGCTTTCTCTACCTGGAAAAGTTGCCATATCCTCTGGGATATGAGCAATAATGGAACAGGCAATACCTGTAGTTGAAAGCTGGCTCGTGCGCACATAGACAGCCAGCTTTTGAGCTGCCCTTTCCCAGCTTCCAACACCAAAGCTCCAAGCCCCATACCTGTGATGCAGCCACACCATACGATGTGCAAAGCAGGATATTTCCATGTGTTTAACCCCGTCTACTGAAGGAGCTCCCTCCGAAACCGGCGTTTCTATACGACCTCAACGTGTCCATGACGCGCAGTCGACATATGGCAGACCCACATTGTCATCAGACTCAGCGCATCAAGACATAACATAGTTACTGCAGCTCAGCCTGCCAGTCTGTGCCATTCT
>VFQN01008044.1_pt1 | contig 10930 bp, 5 predicted proteins | sample 3512371 | NCBI WGS metagenome assembly VFQN01 (sample SAMN10412370, study PRJNA504923) | tailings metagenome | isolation source: Replicate 2 from Balatoc abandoned mine | place: Philippines: Itogon, Benguet | collected 2017-08-28 | reverse complement strand
CCCGGCTTATTCACTGAGCATGCTCAGTGACGGTTTACCGTGTGGGTCGATTACTACAGTTACAGTTACAGACCCCAATGGGGCACGTCCGGAGAGCCAGGGGGGCCATAAGGACGAGTAGTGCGATATAATAACTAGTGTGCGGGAGGACGGGGCTTATTCGCCACTACCCACACGCTCCACAGCTTGTCGGGCACGCCGCTGGAGGATTACTGCGGGATCACGTGCCACGTGCCACGTGCGCGAGCACTGCCCGACTGTTATGTCAGGGGAGACTCCCCTGAACGACCCGGCGCATTATGTGAAGAGTGCATTCCACAAAATGGTTTGTGATTGGGTGCATGGGCGGCTCAGCAGCTCGTTGCGTGCGTTGACACAGAATGGGGCTAGTACCCCCTGCCCTGCGAGACGCGGGAGAAGGACCGTGGGTGCGAGGTGTCCGGAAAAATGCTATGTTTGCTACCGCGTTATCAGAGACAAGAACACATCCGCCATGGCGGTGGTTGTAGTCTCCGTAGGGGACAGTCCGCGCTGGGACGGAGGCATGTGCCTCGAGGAACGTGACATGCACGCGCCGCTCGGTGTTGTGGCATGCCGGATCGCACTCGCGAGCATACGAGTTAGTCCAGCGGCGTGCTGTACTTGGTACTGCGTCGTGCGGCTTATCGCTTGCAAACACTGAAGGTTTTTGCCACGTGGAAGACCATTGCCCTTGTTTTATTCGATAGCTGGCCTTATACGCCTCCTATACCGCGTACGTGGCAATGCTGTTGTGCTTTTCTTTGGAGTAATGTGGAAGGACGAGGCTACGAAGATGTGGGTACACGTTGCTCGCCAAACGCTGCGGCCCAGCCCGCTTGGCTCTTTTGGCGGAACAGCCAGCAGCGCTGCTGCCAATGATGCGAGTCCGGCTATCAGGAACATTTCTTACGAGTGAGTCAGGGCCCCAACTACCACACCATAAGACACGGCCACGCCGACGACTGACAAATCCAAGCCCTCCTAAGCCGTCAAGCTTCCAGGCACTGCAATAACATTTGTGCTGCACCATGGATAATCAGGCGCCGCAAGGCAGGGTCACATGCCGCCCCAAAATCCAGCGAGTACGGACATACTGGCTTGGCCTGACTGCAGGCTCGCCACGACGCGCTCTGCCAGCTTAGTGTGACAGAGATCCATAACGTAGACTATTGCAGCGTTGCGCTCATTACCTGTGACAGGCGTGCGTGTGTTGAGCTCCGCACTGCTCAGCAGCAAAGCTAAAAGCGTTCTTCCGAAGTCTTCTGACTCTCTCTCTCTCTCTGTTTCTCTCGAAGACCGCTAGAGGCAAGTGAAATCAAAATGCTGGGCCGTGCCTTACCGTGCCTGTAGCGTGAAAGCCCTCGCTGGGTGGGCCTCTGTTGTTTCCCTCGGTGCTGCCCAACTGGGAAGGGCCAATGCGATTATGTGTCGGCGCTACAAGCTCTAGATGTTTATGCCCAGCCTAAATACCTGTCTGTGGAGGGCAGAGTGCGGCTTGCTCACCGCCCCTTTCAACATACCTTTTCCGACAAAACGCTCCGTCTTCAGGTTTACATCTACCTCGTCTAGTCCGAAGCATACTGCCACTTCGAGAGCATTAACAAGAGAGCAGCGACGCGTTGGAGCGCATGGTGCGCTGCGGTGCATGGTGGACAGCAGGCGTCCACACAGGCAGCTGAATGTCAAGTGAGTGAAGGATTGTTACGCTATCTACAAGGGGCATAGTCCTTTAGTGTCACAGCCAGGGGCTGGGCAAGGCATGCGCGTGGGACACACCAGCAGCGCGGTTTGGGGTGAGAGAGCTTTGCCCTTGCAACTTTTGCATTGGTCAGGGTAGCGGATCCGGCAGAGACACGAGGACTGCAGGCCTGGCACCTCTGTGACCTCGAGCACGGCAAGTGACGTCGTCCTGTGACAAAAGGAGGGAGGAGTAGACTATACGCTACCAGTATGAGAATAATGCAGGCACAAGCCGAGTGCCTGATCTTTTCTCCCTTACGCTTGTCCCTTCCGCGCATGCTGTGTTGCGGATGTGCAGGCTCTATGGTCCAGTCCCTTGCTCCTGAGAAGGAATCTGCGACTATAGCATCTGTGGACGGCACCTCCTCTGGGTGTAGCAGTGATGAGCCCTGTGCAGGGCAGCGCGGCGTAGGTCGCATGCAGCCGTTGCCTTCTCCGCCAGCTTCAGCCCAGCCTTCGCCCGCGGCCGAGCCACAAAGGGCTTACGCGACACGGCTTAGGAGATCTTTAGAGAGCAAGGCACAGCAGCAACGCATGCAGGCGGAGCTGACTGGCGGGCGCCATCAGCAGCGCGACATCTCGCCTCAACAACACGCGGACGGGGCCGACAGTGGCCGAGCTTGTCACGGCGACGATGGCGCTCCTGCTGGGCTAACGCACCCGCAGGTTGCGGGGTTGGTAATGGGGCAGGGCTGTAAACCCAGCAGCTGCAGCTCTTTCAACGGCAGCGGCAGCCCGGTCACCAACCCGTCGACGGTCTCCAACCTCAGGGACGAGCCCGTACTGCCGGAGTTAAGGACGCAGCACAACGGGCCTAGCGACCAGGCCGGCGGCAACCCGCACCTCGTCCTGCACCTAGTACAACACCATCGCCCGCAACACCAGTCCGACCAGCAGGGCATGTCGGAGCAGCAGCAGCAGCCGCAGCAATCGCAGCAGCCCTCCTCCTCCCATGACCACCCCATGAGCAGCCGACAACAGCAACACCAGCAGCTCACACACAGCTCCGCCGCGGACGAGGAAGTGGCCAGCCAGCAGCAGCAGGAGCGCATGCTCCCCCCGCTGCGGCTCGACCACCCAGACCCCGAGCCGCCCCGCTCGGAGGACAACGCAGGTGCCCGTAAGATCAGCGATGGCGTGGGCCAGGCCAAGGCGGTGTCGGAGGCTACAGGTCTGGCGCTTGGCGGTGGAACGGCAGCGGCGGCGCAGCGCCGGGCGGCTGCCGGGCAGCCCCGGCCCGCCGGCTCGGAAGGCATGCTGCTATCCGGGTCCGCCGGGGGCGTCAGCGACAGCCTGGCGTCCATGCCCTCGGCCCCCCTCCCGCTGCTCTCCATGCGGCAGGAGCCGGACACCGAGCGGCAGGCCCAGCTGCTGCGCGCACATCTGCTGCAGCAGCAGCACCAGCGGCAGCAGCAGCAGGCCCAGTCGCAGCTGCTGCAGCAGCCCGGCGGCTTTGGGCGCCTGGGAGGCGGGCCGGGGCTGGGCCCGGCTGCGCCGCCGCAGGGGTCCCTGGACGCGCCCGACCGCGCCGAGATCGAGGCCAACGTTCGGGCACGGCTGGGCCTGAAGCCCAAGCGTACGTCCGGGCCCAGCGGCCTGGGCCTGCCTGCCGGCCTGGGAGCATCGGGCGCTGCATCCCAGGCCCTGCGCTCGCGCCTCAACGGCGCCCAGCCGGGCCAGGTCTCGCCCCACCTGCAGTCCGCCTCCTCCGCCTCGCCCCTGTCGGTTAACACGCTGCTGCAGCGGCAGCAGCAGGGCGTGGGCATGGGCGCGGGCTCGGGCGCAGGCGGGAGGCTGCTCAACGGCGTGTCGGACACGGCGACGTCTGCGGCCTCCGCGGGCATGGGCCGGGCCTCGCCCGACCTGCTGCTCAACTCTGCGCCGCTGCTGCTGCTGCAGCAGCAGCACCAACAGCAACAGCAACAGCAGCACCAACAACAGCTGCAGCGGCAGCAGCTCCTGCAGCAGCGCCACAGCTTCAGCCTCAGGGACAGCTTGCTGCGCAGCTCGCCCAACATGCCGGGGGCGGGGGAGCAGCCCACCACCCTGGGCGGCAGCCTGGGCGGCGGGGTGCAGGCCGTGGGCTTGGCAGCGGGGCTGGGCGGCCCAGCGCTCGCCGCGCGCCTGGGCGCGACCAGCAGCGGCCTGCTGATCGAGCGGGCGTCGAGTGCACCGCAGTCGGAGCTGGAGCAGATGGGGAGGATGGAGCGGCAGGTGGCCGAGACGAGGCTGAAGAAGCTGGAGGCCATGGGTATTACGCCGTCGCAGGCGGTGTTGGCTGCGGCCGGTCGCATCTGCGCGCCCAACACGCTGACCTGCCGCACGACCGGCGGGGGAGCGACCGGCAACTCACCGTCCGATGTCGGCTCGCCGCTGGGGAGCGCGAGGTCCTTCAAGCGCAGCGCGGCTGAGCGCGCGTGGGAGGATCAGCAGATGCAGCAGCAACAACATCAGGGCTCGCAGCAGCAGCAACACCAGCAGCAGCAGCTATTCCTCATGCAACAGCAGCACCAGCAACACCAGCAGCAGCAGCAACAACCGCTAGGTCTGGGGCATGGGTTTGCAACCGGCCCGTCGCAGCTGCAGCAGCAGCACCAGTTCCAGCACCAGTTCCAGCAGCACCAACAGCAGCAGCAGCAGCAGCTGCTTCCCGGGGGCGGCCTGCTGTCCACCGGCCTGGGCCACCAGCAGCAGCACCACCACCACCAACAGTCCCTGCAGCTGCAGCAGCAACAACTCGAGGTGCTGCAGGCCATGAAGCGCAGGGCCTGCGGCGCAGACTCGCCCCTTGCCACCGGCCGCGCGAGCCTCAACTACCCCACCGCGCCCTCCCTGCTCACCTCGGAGCAGCAGCAGCTGCACCTCGCCACACGGTCCATGCCCACCGATATCCGGGAGGCCATGATGCTGCCCAGCCACTCCACCGCCCCCGGCAGCCACCTCTCCACCGGCCTTAGCACCGGCACCGGCGCCCCCATGCTCCGGACCGGCCTAGGCACCGGCACCGGCCTCGCCACAGGCATCGGCAGCCTGCCCCTGAACCCGACCGGCCTTTCCACCGGCCTAGCCACCGGCGTTGGCGCTGCGATGGCCAACATGACCGGCCCGCTGGGCATGGGCCCAAACAGTGGCTTTGGCGAACACCTGGGGCCCATGAGCGGTCCCATGAGCGGTCCCATGGGCGGACCCATGGGTCACATGCCTCCCCCAGGGGTGCTGTCCACGGGCAGCGGCGGACCGGAGGATGGCTTGGGCCCGCCGCTGATGGTGCCCCGGGCCTCGGATGCGGCCATGGACCTGGCGGACTTTGGCGGGGGCGAGACTGACTATTTGGCGGATAACGAGCTGCAGTCTTTTATCGCGGAGCTGTGTGCTCCGCAGGGCGGGTCGCTGCCGGAGGGCGCTATGGGGCCCAACGGTGGCGGTGGCTCAGAGCCGATGGCGGTGGACGGGGGAGCGGGTGGCGCGGGGGCGGGGGGACAGGGTCCTGGGGCCAGGGGTGCGGGGGGCGCGGGCGGGGCGCATGGGCAGGGCCCCAGGCGGCGTGTATCGCTGCATAACCTGGCGCTGGATGAGGAGCAGCGGGCGTTGCAGACGGAGGCGGAGGCACTGCTAAATTTTCAATTTGACTAGTCTGGGCGGTGGACGGTGCGAAGTGGGGAACGTGTTTGAGGAGGTGGCTAGGTTGGGGGAGTGAAGGGGTTCTTAGTCGGCGGGTGCAAGCGTGGGGCGGTGTTGGTTACAGGTTGGGTTACGTGGTTTGCTTTGTCGAGGTGGCACTTTGACTGGTTGTAAGGGCGGGTGGGCGTTGGGCAGGCCTAGACCGCTCGCGGCTTCCGGCTCGATGCACTGACTGGCTTGGTGTGGTGTGGGTTAGCAGTTGAGCAGCGTCGGCTTCATGCGTGCGCTGTAGGCATGCTGACTGGACACCTGCGCATTTGGTGCATGCTCGGGCGGTCATTAAACGGGCATCAGTGCTTGCGACGTGAGGCACCTGTCCCTGTTTGCAGCACCAGCAGCTGCAGTCTGTTGTTGGCAGAGCGTCTTGCAGGTTGTGGTGGGCCGAGGACTTGTCACAGGGTGCGGTACTGACGGGACACGTGGTGGCCGACGGAAGTCCCTGCCACGGGTGCGTGTTACATCTGCGTTCTTCATACTCGTGCACGGGGGGTGTTGGTGCGGTTGTGTTTGTGATTGTGGGACGGCGGGGAAGTTGCGTGTACGGTGGGTGTGGGTTACTGACGTGGCGATTAGCAGCTGCTCACACGTGCGCCCTTCTGTGAGCCAGGGGGATTACGGCTCCTGGCAAGTGGAAGCACGGCACCCAGCTCTTCTTTGTAGTCACCGGCTGGGTTTTAGACCAAAGGCTGCGTTCGCGCACGTGCGTGGGTGCTGCCTGCTTTGCAGCATCTGCCAGGGTTGGGCGGGGCAGCAGTGGGTGTTGGTACCGTACTCGGAGGCGGGGACTCGTGATTGCTGGCAGCAACAATATCGGATGCCATCCATGCGCACTAGACATGACGCATGGGCCGGGCTGGGAGGGAGGTTGAGCGGCCCGTTTGAGAGGCAGGCGTACGTGAGATTTCAGCACCGAACCGTAATACGCTGGTAACATTTACGAGGCAGCAGCAGAGACATTTACATGAAACCCTGTGTGCGTTGGTTCACTTGTAGTACTGGCTGTAGGCTTTTCTGTCGCGCCACTGATGCAAGCATTGGGGGACATTGTGCGTCAAAGTGGCGAATCTGGCGATGTAGGGCGAGGCCTGGCATTGGATGCCGAGGCCTAAGCCGCCGCATGTGGCTGGTGGCATTCTCAAGGCGCTTGGGCCGGGCATTTCGCTTGGCGAGGCGGGTGCAGCTGGCAGGGGGTGGTATGCAGTACGCCCAAGAGAGTCGGAACGAGTCTGGGCGTCCCTGCCCAACACAGTCAGAACATGTATGAGCGAAGCAACCTGCGTTGCGGTACGTGCGCAGCTGGGAGCGTCCTTGCAGGACGACGTGTGGTGCATTACAAGTTCAGTACCCTGCAAAGCACACACTTGTGCATGAGGCACCTAGTCGTGGCTCCCTGGACTGGATCTCTGGGCTAGGCGGAATCGGAGGTGGGCTGGTGGACTGGGCACGTGTGGCGTGTATGGTATGCATGGTGCGGACATCTGCTCTGCTAGCTACTAGCGGTATGGAGTGCGGCGAGTATGTGTCTTGGGCGGTCTATCTTCTGCGTGACGTCAACGGTGGGGTGTCCACACAGCAATGGACTTCGGGTGCTCTGCCCTGGACCCTTTGCTGTTGTCCGTTGCGGGACAGTGGTGCCACTGGTGCGTGATCTGGGTCTGCGTTATTTTACCGTTCCCGCTGGAGGTGCTGTTACAGAGCATCGACCTGTGCTGTTACACGTGTTTTGCTGCGTGTTATGACGTGCCAGTGATGTGCGACTTGGCAGTTTAGGTTGCACGCCGGGTGGGTGACAGAACCAGTGGGCCCACATGGCTCCTGTATCGTGTAGGTGTGAGGCACGCTTTTGAATAATGGTACCAACAAAGTGTGAGCTGCGTGGGTATCGTGCTTGCGGGCCTGTCGCCCCGTCGCATGCTGTGACTAAATTCAGACCTCAGGACTTGATAGCACTGTTTTGGGTGCGTGGCCTTGGCAGGGACCCACTCGGTTGGCTCCTTGCGTGACACGCCGCGTGGCATTTCGCATGGCAGAACCACGCACTGCCGGGCACTGGCCACGAATATTCATCGGTTTGAACGCACAACCGTCTGTCGCATAATGGACTGGCAAACAGTCCAGTAATAGTATGAACCCTGGTCGTGCTCCTGCGGTACGTGTGAGGGGGGAAAGCCCCTGCGTGTAAGAACGCCAACCCACGCACCCCACAAAGATGTAAAGCCGTAGCTTTAGTGTGAAGCAGACATCTTCGTTGGTTGACCCCTGGCCAGCCGGGCAAGAGCTGCTAGGGGGGCGAGGGCGCAAGAGCTGCAAGGGGCGCCCAGCACAGGACACGTGCTGTTCTCAAGAAAGGTTGTTGACTGCCGCCCGGTTCGCATAAACGAATGCTCCAACCGCAATACATTTGCTGCCTGAATAAGCACGCGACATGACAGGTCTTCCTGGACAGAGTTCATAAAAGGCGACCAATGAGATCTGCAAACTAGATTGCTTGTCGTAACCGGCCTTTGCTTGTTGGCGAAGCATTGTACATTATTATTACCAACATACACCCTGCAGCAGGTCCCTTGATCTAGCGCTCAAGGCCTCGCGCAGCGCAAGCAAACAGTTGAGTCGCTCTTCAGCACTCCCGGAAGGAATCGCGGAGCCGCTGGAGCACACCCGTTCGACACCGTAAAATGAAGACTGTGTTACGCCCTAGCCCCAAGGGCCTTGGTATTCGCGCCCCGGCCCCGCGACCTGCTCCGCTGTTGAGGACAGCTGTTGTGGCTTCAGCTGCAAGTGCTTCGGTAGGTATTCTTTTACAACAACTACAGCCAACATCCTCAGCGTTGGGATACTACACGGACGCTTGTAGGTGCTATCTTCCCCGAAGCAACTATTTTGGATGGACATCGGCTCCTCGCAGGACAACAAGCAACAGCCCTCTTCCGGCCAGCTGATGGGCGCGCAGCAGCTGAAGCCATCCTCTTGGGTCAAGGTGGGCCGGGAGAACATAGTTGACGACAGGAGGGAGGGGGGCGCAGGCGGGAGTGCAGCTCGATGGTGGGTTGACGGAGGTTATGTTGCCAGCTGCTGCCCGTTGCAAACAGACCGAGTACGGTTCTCTCAGCAACGGACATTGTAACTCTGCCCTAAATGGTTTGTTTGCTGCTGGGTTCGGGCTAAGCGCAGCTCCTTGGTACCGCAGCTGCCCTTGACAAGCCAGAGCGTCGGCCGTTCGGCACACCGTAGTGGGAACTCAAAGGCCACTCATGTGCCGCGTCTACGCTTTCCATCTGCAGCGCCATGCATTTGCGTGTGTGGCAAAACGCCCTCACCCATGCATCCCCATGGTTTCTCGCGTTTCACGCGTACCCCCATGGTTCCGCGTATACGTACCGGCAACCGTACGAGTCGCCACCCCAACACCCCCACACATCCCTGCCCTGCCATCATTCGGCACATTTTGGGCGTCTGTACAATTGGTACATTTGGAACCAGCCCCAAACCCTTAATAAAAGTGTTTTTAAACACACCCTTTCACCCCCCTTGTCCTTGTCCAGACGGGCCTGCTGGCGGGCGCGTGCTTCCTGGTGGGCTTTGGCGGCGGCGCAGCGCACGCCAAGAAGGTGCGTTGGGTAGGGAAGGGGGGAGATGTTTGGGGGTCGAGAGCCCTCCCCGCGGACCAATAGGGTGCGCCGAAGGCAGGGCAGCAGATGTGACGACATTTTGCGGGGGCGTGCGGGGACAGGCCCGGGAGGGGCCAGGAGGAGGCGCGAAAAGAAGGGTAGAGGGCATGCGGCATGGGGGTTGGGAAGCGAACGGGGCCGGACGGAGCGGTGCATGGAAAAAGGGTTGCTGGCAGGGCAAAGAGGGGTTTGCTTGATTTGTTGGTTGGGGGTCATGGCGGGGTACGTGGGTGGTGGCGGGGGGGTGGGGGGGGGGCGATTAGGCGAACGAGTCTGTGCTCTGTTGTTCTGCCGAGGGTTCCAACCGATGCAGTAAGGAGGGAAGCGCCGAGGGCGGAGGCCGTTGGCTAGGCGACGGGGCGCACGTTTGAAATCCGGCTAAACACTTGACTGTGCCGTGGTAGAGCGGAACTTGGTCTTTGCGCACATGTTGCACCATGGGCTGCCATCTCAATGCCTTGAGCTGGATAAGTGTTAGGCATCACGTGACCAGGGTTGTAGGCTGCAGATCTCACGCATCACACGCCTCCTGCAACTGATTTTTCCGTTCGTCTGTTTGACGCCTTATTGTCACACTGGCACAGGCTGGGGCATGCACACGCTGGGCTGCAGATGCAGGCTTAGAGGCGTTGGCACGTGGCACACGCCTCGCCACACGACGCTGTACGATACGATCGACACGTCACGTCACTACACGGCATTACGCGGCACTGGCCGACGCGTCGCGGCGTTACACGGCCTGCAGACGCGGGCACATTGACGCACATGGGGCCGGACACACCGTCTCACTGCAAACACAACGCACCCCCAGCTGCCTTCTTCTCCCCTATTGCCTAATACATTGCCGCACGTCTGCTTGCCCTGTATGCACCTCCTGCCCCCAGGCCCCTGCCGCCGCGCCCCCTCCCCCTCCCGCCGCTGTGGCGGAGGCGCCGACCCCCGCGAGGCACCTGGAGGCGGCGGGCGTGGAGTTCCGCGCCATTGCGGCGTCGCTGCAGGCGGGGCAGTGGGAGCAGGCGGCTACGGAGGTGAAGCAGTCGCAGGTATGAGTACGGGTAGGGCACAGTGGGGAAAAGAGGGGAAGTAGGGGAGAGAGGGGAGCGAGAGCAGAGGGAGGTACGGGCGGGGGGGGCGGGGGCAGGGGGGGGTAGGGGAAGCAGTTGAAGGGGGGGGGGGGGGGGTCGGGGTTCGGCTGGGGCGAGTGGGGCGAGTGGGGGAGAGGAGGAGGTGAGAGGGTGTGTAGGGTTAGTGCATGGCGTGCGGGGCGGGGATGGGGGTCGGGATGCGTAGGGCGCCTTGGGGGGGGGAGAAACAAAGTGCTAATAACGCGAGGAGGAGGTAGTAGGGGGGGGGGGGGGTAACGGCAGAGCCGCAAAGTAGGGGGGGGGGCATTCGTGTGTGGGGCATGGCTGCGCAGCCTGTTACTGAGGGGCGACCGACTCACTGCGGACGTCCTATCCCGTTGCCAGGAAGAGCGTCAGTCATGTCAGTCAACGCGAGCCAACCAACTGCCCTCCCCTCGCCTCTCTTTCTTGTGCTCCACACAGTACGCCCTGCCCATCATCGCCGTCGTGCTGCTGGTGGCGGCAATCAGCCTCATCACCGGGGCCAGCAAGAAGGCCGCCTCCGCCGCCTCCACCACACCCCCCGAGGCCGCGGCTCCCCCGCCCCCCGCCCCCCGCATGGTGGTCACCGACCGCCCCATGAACGTTTCCTTCAACCCCAGCATGGCCCGCCCCGTGGTCCCATCCCCCCCCGGCGCCCAGCCGGCCAACCCCCCCCCCCCCCCCCCCCCCCCCCCCCCCCCCCCCCCCCCCCCC
>VFQN01008043.1_pt1 | contig 10933 bp, 17 predicted proteins | sample 3512371 | NCBI WGS metagenome assembly VFQN01 (sample SAMN10412370, study PRJNA504923) | tailings metagenome | isolation source: Replicate 2 from Balatoc abandoned mine | place: Philippines: Itogon, Benguet | collected 2017-08-28 | reverse complement strand
CCCGTTCCTCTCACAACTTCTCACACAACTCCTCTCACAACTCCTCTCGCAACTCCTGTCACATACTGCGTCCGAGCCGGAAAACTGTACGATGAAGCTGGGGGCTGCCTAAGCGCACACACCGCTTGCAATAGTCCTGTGCTGGAAAATCCCCGTCCCTACCAGGGGCCGCCAAGGAGCACGAATCACAACCGTGTGCTCGACCGCACCTGCCACACCACGTACGCCGGTCATCGACTGTCACGGCCTATGGAACTCTTCAGCACCTCTTGCTCCATGACGGCACATGCACAAGCTGCGGCCAGTCGCCACTTGTCACCCGCAAGCCGCACAGAGGGTACCGGTACTACGACCCCATTACCAACGGCTCCAACTTACGCGGGCACCGCTGCTGACCCGCAAAGTCCGGAAATATAACCCCTGTTCACCTCGTGTTGCTTGGCTCCGTTGCTGGCACGAATCTGGAGGCGCAACCGCTACCACGGCACCAGCCCTGTCGACGGGCTGCTGCACCCCTTAGGCGGGCGGGCCACGTGGCACGGCGTGCATGAGCAGCCCCTTCTCTCCCGGTTTGAGCGTGATGTGCTGCCGAGCGGCCGACACCACGTCTGGCAGGGGGACATGACGAGGGGGGTTGCGATCTGTTGACTAAGTCGTGTTTCGATTAACAGTTCCTTCCGTTGCCTGTTGGTTAAGGACTGCTAACATGCTGTTCCTTGCCTACCGCTCCTCCGTTTAGAGAATGGCCCCTGGCCTATGCTAGTGGCAGTAAGCGGGTAAAATGGCGTCGCAGGGTACGATGCAGTCCGTGCTGGGGCTCGTTACTGATGAGCACAAACTGGCTGCTACCCCTTGCTTACCTTCCATGCTGCCCATGTCGTCCGACAGCCGGAACCTGTGACGCACAATGAGAGGGCAGCAACAGGGCAACATAGTGTGAACGGCGATTGTCGTCAGGGCGCAATCAGACACACACATTGTTTCGGTCAACACAAACCCCTAATACCATGGGCGCTGCCGTGCGCTTTCCAACAGCACCACATCCAACGAGCAATCCAGTGCCCCAAAGCCGGTACCCGCGGACGGCATCCCTCCTTGCGGAAGGTATGTCAAGACAACGAGGGCACCCTCATTCCACGCCCCCGCCCCCCACGTCAACCCCACCGTGTGCGACGCGTAACGCGCCTCAGGCTGGCACGACACCCTAGCTGTCACCTTGCGGTGCCCAACAACGACCAGCTGGGGTCGCTAACATGTACCGCCCACCACCCACCTGAAGCGGCCGCACAGGATGGCCAGCACCGCACGCATCTCCATCAGCGCCAGGGACATGCCCACGCAGTTGCGGGGGCCCTCGGAGAACGGCATCCAGCCTCGGGCCTGCAGGCCAGGGCAGGCGTAGGGGGCGCGGGACGCAGGGTCACAGGACTGACATCGGTAGGGTCACAGGGTTACAGGGCGCACCGTGCTTACCCTGGCTGCTTGACCAGCACGGCAGAACAGGCAGCGTGCGGCCGCTTCAACAGGGCAGCTCTTGGAGCAACTAGCAGGGCAGCTCGCATGCCTGTGAGCCTAGGTATCTCATGTGCTTACACTGAACGCGCAAGAGCTCAGCGCGGCATGCCAGCGCAACTTCCTTCCGCCCCCACTCTCCCGCTCTCCCCCCTCTGCTCTGCTGTTCTGCGGTTCCACCGCCCCTCACCGTCTGCGTGCCCGCCGCCCGCACCACCTCATCCGCCACCGCGCCCATGCCGTCGCCGTCAGTGTCCCCGCCGCCGCCAGCCCCCGCCGCCTCCCCGCCCGCCGCCCCCCGCTGCTGCTGAGACCCCAGCCACCGCTCCGGCTTGAACGCGTCGGGGTCGGCCCACACGTGCGGCGCCCGGTGCATGGAGTAGAAGGGCATCTGCGTGCGGGGCACCGCTGTAAGCAGGGTACGACACAGAACGAAGATACAGTGCCGTACGGTGTACGACAGGCGGTACTTTGGTTCAGCATCCTGCCGACGAGGGAATCCCAAATGACGTAAGTGTTTGCAAGTGCAACAATGGTAACCAAGATCGCCAGCGCGGCCAGCCCAGGGCAACTCACCCAGATCATGGTGTCCTTGGGGATGTGGTGCCCCAGGATCGTCATGTCCTTGATCGCCACCCTGCGCGTGTGGAACGGCCAGAAACACCTCGTCAGCACACACCGCTCCTGCCCCACATCCCTCACTTCCAACACCTACACCCACCACATCACCACCACGATGCATGACACGACGTCACCCAAAGCACTGTAACCCAGCTCACTTCCTCTCGGCATGCAGGCACCAGAGTCTGTGTGACTCCCTGACGCCTTACACGGTTCCTCGTGGATCAGCGCACCCCAGCTGCTCACCGTGGCGCACCGCCGCTGGCCGCCGGCATGAGCCGCAGCGCTTCGTGTATACAGGCGTTGAGGTAGCGCAGCGCGCCCAGGTCGCCCCACGCCAGGGGCCGCGGCTCAGGCCGGGCCGGGGACGCTAGCAGCCCCAGCTCGTCCAGCTCGGCGGCCACGCGCGCCTCCACCTGGGGGTAGAACCATGTGTGTGGTAATAATGTGGGTTAGCTGGTGAGGCCAGGCATGGAGGTTGGCCCAGCTCGGCGGCCACGCGGGCCTCCAACTTGGGGTGACGGTGGTGTTGGTGGGGTTGAGATGAGTGGTGCGTTTCCAACCAGCTGGGTATAAACGGCCAGCACCGCCTAGGCATGACAGCCGTTTGGGATGGCACTGCACCCGAGCGCCCGAGACGGCACCCTCCCGCCCTGACGACCATGTAGCCGTCCTCGGCATTCCGAGCACATTCCCCTCCGATGCCGCTTTCCCAACCCCCTACGCCCTCCAGGCCGCCCCGACAGCAGCCACGCCAGCCGCCCCTCCTGAGCCGGCCCGACAGCAGCCACGCCAGCCAACACCCCCTGAGCCGCCCCGACAGCAGCCACGCCAGCCGCACCCCCTGAGCCGCCGCATGCCAAGAACCCCCGGCCCGACTACCCCCGGCCGTTTTTGGCCCAGGAAACGCCGTACGGGCGCCGTACGAGTACGACAGCCATCGACGATGGCATACACAAGCAGCTGGCATAGCTCAGTTGGATAGAGCACCCGTTTAGTAAGCGGGAGGTCTCCAGTTCGAATCTGGATGTCAGCATTTGTTACTTTAACCATAGGTATCATGTTATTTTGTGCACGAACGCACCGTCTCACCTCGGGGTGTGTGGAGATGTACATGAGCGTCCATGCCAGCGAATGGGCGGTTGTCTCGAAGCCCGCGATCCAGAACACCGCCGTCTCGCACTTGAGCTGCACCTGGGACAGCGGCTTGCCTGCGCACGAAGGCGGCCGCAGGCATCACGTATCAGTAAACAAGCTGTTTACTGACTGTTGCATGCAGGGCAGCGGTCTGCAGTGGACAGGAACTTCCACTTAATCAGGCCCCAGCCCAACACCCCGCACACCAACACGCCCCACCCTGGCCCCCGCACGCACCCGTGTTGGGGTCGGTCATGGCCATGAGGTGCGCCATGAGGCTGTGCGCTGCGGGCGGCCGGGCGCGCAGGTCGTCCAGCGTACGGCAGATGATGGCGTCGAAGCGGCAGCGGGCAGCCCAGAAGGCGCGGCCAGCCTGGGAACGTGCGAGGGGAGGAGAAGGGAAGAAAGGGGAGGAATGGGATTGTTGTTGGGTGTGGGGCAGGGAGCCACTGGGACGAGATCTGCTGGGACTACGGCGGCCCACGTCGCACGTGAGCTCTTGGGCCGTTAGCGGCGCGATGGGCGATGTTCCAGGGCTTGATTTGGGCAGGGGGGCAGCAGGCATGTGTTACACGTGCATGACCATACATGGGTCTGACCTCCCCACGTCCCCAGGGGCCTCCCACCTTGCGCCACGGGAACCAGCGGTTCAAAGGGTTGATCATGCTCTGCATGGCGCTCAGCAGATCCTCAATGGCTGCCAGCGCCTCGTTGGCGGTGGAGGCAGAGGAGGGCTCGGAGGCGGACGTGGCGGTAGGAGGAGCCGCGCCCTCGAGGGCCCGCGTGGCCGCGAAGTCGCGGTCAAAGGCAAAGCGGCCTGCGGCAGGACAACGTAGAGGCAACTTATTGTATCATTAATTTGCAACATTATATAGATAGTTTGTTGCTAGCGCTGGTTTGCGCTGCGGCCATCGCGGCGACGTTCAAAGACTTTAGGGCTGCTTGTAGCTACCGACAGGCGCTCATACAGTAGCAAAATGACCGCTATCCCTTGGACGTGCGCCAGCACTGCAAGGAGCCCCTGTTGAGGTGTACATGCCAGCGCCTTCCCGAACGCACACCCACGAGACCAAGCCGCCTGGGCAACGCCCAGTTTGTCGTCCGCCCGTCTCAATCCTCCCCAACAGCGCCAAAGCTACCCACAACACGCGCATCTTGCTCCCCGAACCCAGCCAATCCTTAGACCCCACGCACCCATTGCGTCCACCGTGACCCCCAGCGGCAGGTGGCCTCCTCCCCCGGACCCTGCCCCACAATCGGCTCCTCAAACCCAACCACTCTTTGATCCCCACTCACCCACCACGTCCACCGTGATCCTCTGCGCCAAACGGTCCACGTCCACCGGGTGACCCTCCCCTACCGCGTGCAGGTGGCGCACCACGTGCTGCGTGGAGGACACCACCTCGGGCAACACGTGCCTGGGCATGGTTGGCGACAGAGGCAGGGGTAGAAGCAGAGGCGGACTTCAGGCCGCAAGAACAAGGGTTCGGGCCAGAACCTTGTGCCGTCAGGACAGCGCGACTGCAGTCTGTGTGGGGCTGTGGGCAGTTCGAACCATGCTATGGCCCGCAGGTTGACAGGTGGGTCGGTCGGAACCGTGGACTGTCAGCAGGCACGCACACTTGTAGGCGGGTGGTAGGGTGTAACAAGCGGTTGCTGCTGTCCTCACTTGAGGTTGGAGGTGCTGAAGGCGGGCGTAACGGCCCTCCGCACCGCCCGCCAGTAGGGAGTGTTGCCCTCCGTGAGGATGTTGTCGTGCAGGTGGGTCGTCAGCTGCAGGAACAGGTAGAAAATGCACCGGAGTTTAACACTCAACAACAGCTGTACATCGCGACAGGTTAAAGAGGCTGTAAACGAAGGCTGTGTTGTGCACGTGCATGCCTGCTGTCATGCTGCTCGCCTGTGACCTGCATACGGACCGCAAGGGGGCAGTGTAAGGTGGGAAACAGAGAGCTACAGGAGGCTACCGTAGGATAAAGGTATGAATCGGGTGGGGGCACGGAACTAGTCGGTTTCCAAGTGTTCAGGTTATCGGGGAGGGCGCAGAGGCGCAGGGAGTTTGGTAGGGAGGAGCACGGGTACGGATGGTGCGACATGCGAATGCTGCTGTGGAGAGCGACATTTGGGGAAGTCATCACAACTGCTGCACAGGTGTTGTGTGGGACTTGGCATCGCGGCTGTGAGTGTTGGGGAAGGAGGTTCGCGCAGTTAGGGTGCCGGTGGAAGCCACTAAACATTCGTCTGTCAGCTGTTCACCTTACGAAAGTTGACGTAGGAGCGGGCGAACTTGGGCAAGCGTTCCTCCTTGAGCAGCCGCAGGGCGGTCTCAGGGTCGGTGACCACCACTGCCTGTAAGAGTGGAAAGGTAGAGGCATTTGCACAAACTGCAATATGACCTATGCATGACTGTACTTCCTGGTAAGAAACTGCTGTGCAACGGTTAGGTAGGCGACGCTTTTTAGCTGTGGACCCAGCACGTGGGCGGGGTCCCGGGCGGAGCGCGCCCTGCCGACCAAAGTCAGTGGACCCCTTACTGTGCAGAACCCGTGCAACGATGCAAATCCTACATGCGTCCTAATATGCCTCGATATCTCCATGCGCCACGGTGGCCCTCGACGCACCAAACGATCAGCAACGGTTCGCACGCATCTGTGTCGCCAAAAACGGGTAGTCTGGACTCACCGAAATCCCAGGAAACGCAAGGCGGAAGATGGGCCCGTATTTTCTGACCCAGTCCAACACCTGCTGGTGCACTGGCCGCGCGACAAGCTGCGGGCTGTTGCCCAGCAGGAATGAGGCTTCCGGTCCTTGTAGCCCCGACGCCTTTAGCTGCCGGTGTCGAGGCAGAGCTTGGATAGCAGGTAACACTGCTACCCAGAAGATGTAGGCAGCAAGGAGGAGTGGCGGGGCCAGAACGGTGGCCAACAAGGCCACGACTACCGACATCGCTGCGGCTTAAGGCCGAACGGCCGATCACAACAGGTCTGGACAGAACTGTTATGTACAGGCTATGTTGGGCTATGTGGGGTAACGCAGGATGCAGCCGGGGGATGAGCCCAGAGGCTCCGAAAGTTTCAAGGCGCGAGCCCTAGTTCCTGTCCAAGACCTTTTCAGCAATCGGCTACAGGTCGGCCGCTCCAGTATGGCGAAACCAAATGTTGCACATGCAGTCTCCACCGGCATGGCTTGGTGAATGAAGCTGATGCTCAGGCTGTGACACGTAGACTGTCGGGCCTGCTAGCTGTGACTCAGGCGCGCACAAGCAAGGTCTTTCAGGAACATAGCTATGGATCAACGCCGTTGCAGCGATAGCAACTTGCAACATGTAAACCTGAGACGCGAAGCCCGACAATCAGCCGACAATGGCCCTACAACCACCGGGACCATGCAACAGCACGATAGCAAGGTCTTTAAGCCTGCCGAAAGATCAAAGTGGCGCTCTAATTAGATGCATTCTGCAACTCTCGTGACACTGCTCAGCCAACCAAGCCTTGCGCGGTCCCATGGGTCTTGCTCAGCGGGGTTGCCGTTCCTTGCCGGCTGGACCACGGGCTGGACCTCAGGCCTGCGATGACAACCCGCCATCAAGCAGCAAGTGTGAATGTATGTGGTGCTTAGCTGGCACATCATGGTCCCTATCAACCCTGCGCAGTGGATTGGTGGCTCGCCGTCATGCATCAACACGCCGTCGACCTGACAGGGCTGGTCCAGCATGGGGACTGTTGTCGCGCTCCCAGTCGCACATACTCCAATACGGACACATTTTGTAGCAAAAGAGCAATACAGTTAGTCAGTAAGCAGCACTGAGCTAGCGGCTTGTCTCGACAGTGAGTCGGGAAGACAATCCTTGATGGGGCCCTCTCGTCCCACGCGCCGTGGCTGGCTGCCGGGTCGGCGGGTCGCCACAGCCAGCGTGTTGGCTGTGCTGGCACTGGCAGTGGCGTCAGCGGCCGTGCCCCCAGGTAAGGCAGAGCACATAGCAGTACATACATCCAGCAGCCTTTGAACACCCTTCGTTCCCTCCATGGCCAGGGCACGCAGCGTGGTGTAGATAACTCTGGCGCATCGCAGCTAACCCACAACCTAAGCAACGCACACACGGACGTTGACGGTCGCAGCCGCAGCTCAAGCGCCTCTATGCCTCGCTGCCCAGCATCGAGCCAAACCGTCCATACCCCTCAAGACTATAGCACTCACCACCGACTGTACACAACGGTGCTCCTTGTCACTCCCTGGCCCCACAGAAGATCCGGCACAAGAGCAACACACACGTGGGGTAGCAAGCGCGCTGCACAACCTTGCTGGCCTGCCCCGCCGCCTGCTGACCGGCGCAGCCAAGCTGGGGGCTCCCCTGCTGTGCGCCTCCGCCGCCATCGCCTGCACCAACACCGTGTCGTACAAGGGAACGTGAGTGGGCGTGTGCTTGCACGTGCGTGTTGCCGTACAGGGCTTGGTGAGGGGCCCGCCGTGACTGGTGCGTGTTGCGCTAGGGCTACGTGGCACCGTCCGTCCGCTTGCTGCTCTCCACATGGTTGGGGACCGGTCAGCAGTTGTCTACCTGGGCACCAAGAGCGGCAGACTAGGTGCATAGGAACCTAGCAGAGAGGTACTGCCCACGCGGCGTGCCGTCACTGTGGTGTGTTGGGACACGTAGCAAAGGGCAGTGCCCGCCGCTAGCACGTCACTGGTGTGGTCAGGGTCGGCACGATACACAGGGGCACAGAGCTTGGTCCTGGGGGTTACGCCCTTACACGCGGTGTGGGCGGCGTAACGCATTCAGTTGGCTCAGGCACTATGTACGGCTCTGTAGCCGCATGATTGCGTAAGGGGGGCAAATTGCCAGCCAGGCGTGTGCATGTCCACTAAGCATGTCAATCAGCCCCTTCCTGTCAAGCTTTGCTATCAAGTACCCAGCTGCCGGTCCTGTATGCGGCTCAGGGCACCGAAGGCACGACGCCCCTCATCACCCGCCCCTGCTTGTGATTCGGGAGGCTTTTGTGATGCGCGTGGGCCATCACCCACAGGTTTGTGTCCAAGGCGCTTACGGTTTCGGAGGCGGGCCCGGTAGCCGCCGCTGTGTCTTCCGCCGTCGCCGCCACGCCGGCACCCGTCGTCGCACCGGGGCTGGTGGAGCCCGGCCTGGGCGTGGGAGAGTTCTACGAGTACAATGAGTACTACTTCGGTAAGGCTTATTTACATACTGCTAGGCACGAGTTGATATCGAGTTTTTGACAGGAGCGGGGGCAGTAGCAAGTCTGGTAACGGGCGCGGCGTGACGGGCCAGAGTACCGTAGGCATGGCTGGGAACCCTCCATGCACCACACCTGCAAGAGCGCAATGTCTGCGGACGGTTTACCGGTGCACGGCACCTCTGTTCCGGTGCTAACCCCGTACTGGTACGGCAATGCTTCAGTGCCGGAGGCCTCTGCCCCCGGTCCCCGTCCTTGTAGTGCCGTACGTATTGCCTATGTGCACGGCACCTATGTACCCGTCCTGACTGCTCGTGACACGTGCATGTCGTGCAGGCCCGGCCACTGGGGGCGGCGTCGGCGGCGGCGCAGCAGTGGGACCCGAGACCATCGAGGGGCCGTTTGGAGGTGAGCGCTACCGATTAAAACCGTGTGGGGGCAGGGTCCGTGAACACCGCACCCGTGGCTGGCGGGGATCGCCTTACAATAGTGGACGCTTTGTCTCCGGGCCGGCATGGCACGCTTACACATGCTAGCGATAAAGCCGGGCAACATGGCTCACGGCAGCAGCGGCCCGATATAGTTTGGCCTTTAGAAGTTGATACTAGTGCTCAAACCCACGGACCCTAGCCCTCATCCCCGTCTCACATACGGTAGTGACATACATTCTATGCTGTCCTATGCTGAGGTCCCTTTCTGGCGCCCTGCGCTGCACCCCTTGCCCACTGCTGCCCCCACGTGTCACGCAAGGCACCTAGCCCTGGCCTGTGCCTCAGCTGTTTGCAACCCTCCTGCTGGCCCCCTTGCCCACTGCTGCCCCCAGGCGCCTCCAACCTGCCCGGCGCTGGTGGCCTGACTCCCGGGACCGGCGAGGTGGTAGCACCACGGACCACCACGGAAGGTGCGTGCGTGTGCGTGGATGGGCCCCTGCCTGGACGCACACACCTGTATGTGCTGGGCACCAGGAGGAGCGTGCTGCCGTACTTGCGCGCGCGGCATGATTCTTGTCTGGTACCACGTCGTGTGTAAATGCCGCGCTTGGCTCCGTGCCCGCCAGCTCTTACCGCATACCCAGTAACTACGCTTACAGAAAGATGTTTTCAACTCATCCCTGCCAACTGCAGGGGTGTTTGGCGGCACCACGCCTGCGCAGGGCATCGGCGGCGCGTCTGCGCCTGGCGGCACCTAGGCAGCGTTTGAGTGGCTGTCTCTGTGGGGATGGCGGCAACGAGATAGCGGTATGCATGGTGCGGCGTGCATGGATCCTTCAATACTGTGGCTGAAGGCACGCGTGCCTGCGCACGTGCAAGCAGTAGATGCCCTACCGAGCTATTGCACCCTGCCCAGCAGTGCTTTACCCACAGTCGGTGGTTGGGCAGGCTGCCGTGCCGCGGAAAGTGCTCTGCAGGCTTGCAGGACGTCTTGAGCCATGTATTATTGTTGCGTGCTGTGCGCTGTATGTAATAATGAACGCATGACGGTTGGTGCGAAGGTGCAAGCGTTGCGGATAGCTGCTTACATTTCACCGCCCGGTGCACCTTGCTCGTAGCGAACTTCGGTGCGCCCACGGCGCAGGCTGGGCCTGAATTGCCTCTTGCCATACTACGTCATGTCTTGGAGTGGTTTGTGTACAAGCTGAGGCACTTATGAAAACGATCGGGCGTAGTACGGTACTCGGTTGCAACGACGTTTGTCGGGCACTTGGAGTTACAGCTGCCGCACGAGGCCGCCGCCGTGCAGCGGGCGGCGGTTATCATGCCGGTAGCACGCCGCTGTAACAACGTACGGCAACTGATACTTGCAACGTGTACTCTGCATAGGCAGTCGTATTCCCTAGCACGCCGAAGGTTACGCAGAAGGCACTGCTGGTAGCAATGAGGCGTTTGGCGGGCCTGACCCATGGGTCGTCAGGGTCAAGAGCGCGGAAGTGTAGTACCGTTGTACCGGTAATCGGGGCCATGGAAAGTTGGAACGCCTCCGGTACTCTTACAGAATGACAGTTACAGTTGCAGACCCTAATGCGCGCATGCCATGCCAGCACGTGCCCCAACCAGCCGTACGTACGTACCATACAGCGATACAGCACGCGAACGGGACCAGGTCGAGGCCAGTACGCAGTACCGGTGCCTTCTTACTTGTACCTTGCTCCCAGTTCCTGAGTCGCACATTGCGTCCAGTTCAAGAGCGGAGCAGCTTGACCAGCACGGCTTGTGGCGAGTTCAATAAGTTGCATTACACACCAGCAGGACAGGACATGGTTGGAGTTTAGGAGGGGCGAGCGCGTTGCCTTCATTCGTTCATTATTCACATCAGCAACCTCAGCTCCTCCTCAAAAATTAGGGCTTAGGGCTGGAGGGAGCGTAGCGACCGTAGGTCTTAAGCCCGGTTTGGTACGGCAGCATGGAGCTGCCTTGCTTTTAGGGTTCGCGCTCTCTCTGGTTCGGCATTCTGCCTCACTGTTGAGAGCACTCACC
>VFQN01008042.1_pt1 | contig 10934 bp, 12 predicted proteins | sample 3512371 | NCBI WGS metagenome assembly VFQN01 (sample SAMN10412370, study PRJNA504923) | tailings metagenome | isolation source: Replicate 2 from Balatoc abandoned mine | place: Philippines: Itogon, Benguet | collected 2017-08-28 | reverse complement strand
AGCTTGCAGCCAGCACAGCGTTTACTGGGACCCCCAGGTAACTATCTGTTGCTTTTGGCTTCGACTTGTCAACCCACTTTCCCTTCGCGTGCAGGCACCAGCACTTCCGCGATTCCCTGACGCCTTACACGGTTTCTCGCGTTTTACGCGTATCCCCCACGTGCTGCGTTGTATGTGTACCAGCTTGTGGGCTCGTGCATGCGCGGCCTGCGGCGACGAACGATGAGCACGCCGCTCCAATGCGAGGGGACGCCCACAAAGTGCCCTAGCACGGAGACAGCGCCCGGACGGCCCAGCCCCTGCAGGTCCTCCAGGCTGCCCTGCGGCATCAGCTGCCCAGCGAGCAGGTCCACTAGCAGCACGCTAATACACATGCCCACCCACCGTGAGGCTATCCAGGCCCTGCAGGGTCTCCAGGCTGCTGCCGCCGTCCACGCCGCCCACCACCACCAGCTGCCCCGCCACGGAGCGCAGGGCCGACAGCGGCCACATGCCCTTGCCAATGTCGGCGTTGGCCCACACAACCAGGGAGCCGCTGCATTGAGGGGGGGCAAGGGGTCATAGGGGCAGTATACAGGGGTGCCAGTTCGTCATTGTCGTTGGCCTACACCGCATGAGAGCCGCTGCAGGCCAGGGGGTCAGGAGGACAGGGCCAGGGCAGAGGGGAAGCGACGCAAGGTCGCGAGCGAGCGGAACTTGTGGCTCACTGCGGGGCCCCACACGGACTGGAGGTCGGGGGGCTGCGTGCTGCTGGCAGAGCACCAGGGGTCTAGTACACACAGCCGGGTGACCTGTGCGCTGTTGCACACAGGTAGGGGTGGCCCCACCTGACGTCTGCCAGCTGCTTGGCGGTGTCGGAGTAGATGTTGACCAGCCGGGTGTTGGAGGTGCGGATGCTCAGGCGCGGAAGCGGGGGAGCGAAATTGTTGACCCAGGACTCCACGTCCGAGCTGCGGGGAAGTGGCGGAAAGTGAAGGAAGGCGGTTGGGAAGGTGTAGGGAGTTGTAAGGGTGAGGTTGTTGGTGCGCCTTGGGGGCAACTGGCAGCACAGCACCGTGGCAAGCCGCAAGGCTGGGCACGTGGGCTAGCCCGTCGTCAACAGCGGGCAGCAACCTCCCTTGTGATCGGCTTTTTCTCACATGGCGGGCGCGGTCCCAGAGTATAGCACGATGACGCTGGTGTCGGCCGAACGGCGGTCGCCGGAGTCGCGTGCAGCGGCGGCGGCGGCGGCGGGGCCACGGACGGTCACTCCCTGGACGTACGGCAAACAAAGCGTGAGTATCATGGCACTGATGTGTGTTAGTGCCAGGGGGGAGGCGACTCTTTGGTGAGTTGGCGTCAGAAAGTGTGAGTTAGGGGTGTGTTAGTTCCGGGGAAGGTCGAAGGTGTACGGCATTGCTGTCAGGCAACGTGCTGTTGCTCTGAGCTACGCAGGTGCCAAACTGCGGGTTAACTATGCCAAACTGCGTCTCCAGTGCCCAGCACAGCGTGTACCCAACCAACCGAAACCGCCATGCATGCCGTACGATACGGTTCAACCCACCGCAACCGCCACGCCGTCAGGCAGCTCCAGGCGGGCGTCGCCGTTGTTGACCTTGGTCAACGCTCGTCCAATGCTCTGCAGGCTGGTCAACGCCAGCAGGTCGGTCAGGACGCCGTTGCCCTTGGCCAGCAGCCCGCCGCCAATGGTGCGCAGGGACTGCGAAAGGGTGAAAAGGGAAGTCGGAAGGTTGCTATTATGCATTATGGCGTGTGTAAACCGCCGCTCGTGACGCCTTACGGCCCACCAGTACACGGGGGCCGCACGTATGAGGAGGGACTCCCTTATTTGGGGTCGTACCGGTAGTGCACTTGCTGCTATGCTGCAGGTGCCTGTCGAGCGCAATCCGCATCCTGGACCCGGGCGTCTGGTTATGATCTACTTGCCCCTCCCCCTCCCCCCCCCTGCCTTTCCTTCACGCCCTCCCTTCTCACCCCCAGGCCCTCCACGCTGGTCAACGCCATGTTGGACAGCAGCTGCAGGTCGCCGCCGATGGACTGCGGGCATGTGTATTAGCATGTGTATTAGCGGTGTGTCAACGCGGGCACGGTCGTACAAAGGGTGGTGAGCGCCATGTTGAACAGCTCCTGCAGGTCGCCCCCAACGGCTAGCGAGTGCGTGTACCAGCGCGTGTGTTAGCGGCGGGCGCAATAAGTTGGTAAGGGGCCGTGCTGAGTAGCAGCTGCAGGTCGCAGGCGAGCGTGCGCTGGCAGCACGTGAGCCCAAACGCCTTATCGGTGATGCATGAGCATATGACTGGATGAATTTTGGGGCATTGAGCGAGGGGTTGCACGTGCGCGGGGAATGCATCGATAGCATACATCCTGACTGCACGCACCCCCCTGCGCATCAACCGTGCTCAAATTACAGTTGGTCATGCACGTAGGTCTTGCTTGACACACGTGGCAGGCCCATACACACCCCCACCTGCAGGCTGTCCAGCCCCTGCAGGCTGCTGAGCCTCGCGTTGTCGGAGATGATGAGCTCCCCCGGCAGCTGGGCGATGGGGCCCAGCCCCGACAGGTCCGCCAGCGCGTCCAGGTTGTACAGCAGCAGGCTGGTGGCGGACTGCGGGGAACAGCAGGGGGCGCAGTGTACAAGAGAGAGAACTTGCTGTTGGACATACGCACATACAAGGACTGCCCGGCTGTTGCATCGCGTGGGCGGTACAATAACAGGCTGGAGGCGGGCTGCAAGGGGCGCAGGAAGCTGTGGTTGGAAAGGTATGACACCTTCGGGATGTTGTTTTGCTGCGTGCTGTGCTGGGGCCTCGCTCCGACAGGACAGGGGACGTGCACAGGTGGTGAGGGGATGGAGCAGGGACGTCGCGGACGCAGAGTGCAGAGCCGCACAACAGGTGACCTCTGTGACGCTCTCTGCGACGCTTGTACGCCCACCTGCATACTCCGTTCGTGCAAGCTAGGGGCTAGGCGGAGGATCCGATGAAAGGGTGCTTCCGGGTGCCCCACACGGGATTGGCACGTGTGTGACCTGCGCTGTATGTGTAGTGCTGCGTGCGCAAGATACAGGCAACTGGGCTCCCACGGCGTCCCTCGATCGCACCTAGGCACTAGGCCCCACCCGCCACCCCGCACCCCATAGGGCCCGCACCCCCTTCCTGTAAGCTGTAACCCACCCACGAACCACTACCATCCCCGCCCACCTTGATGTTGGCAAGGCCCGACAGGTCCTTCATCCCGCCAGCGTCCAGGCCCGACTTGCCGTACACCATGAGCGTACGGGCGACGCCCGCCAGGTTGGCGAGCGCGGGCAGGGCGGGCGCCAGCGTGCCGCGGTCGAACAGCAGCAGCGAGCCGGGCAGCGAGGTGATCTGTGGGCGCGGGGTCGGTAGTCGTTAGCGTGTGGGTTAACGTGCGAGCACTGCACGCCGAGGGTGGAAAGGGCGTGCCCGCACGTGCTGTGTGCGCATGCGGGAAGTGCAATGTGAAGCTACGGTACGCAGCTGACCGTGTACCGGTACCCACCTGGCTGGTGTCGCACCCCGGCTTCTCCAGGTCCAGCAGCACGGCCTGGCCCTCGGCAAGGTGGAGGAGGTCCTTGCGGTCCAGGGGCAGGGACGCGTACACCTGGTGTCGCAAGGGGTTGGGGGTACGGAGCGTAGCACGGCTGCAGTGGCTCAGGGGCAAGGTGCACGTGTGAGGCCGCACGGGGTCCGTGCAGGTCCTTGCGCTTGGTGCAGCAGGCACCGCATGATGCTCTTCAAGGGACAGCAAGTTCACCGTGCTAATCCATCCCGAGCATGGAGCAATTAGTGAGGGATAAGACATCCCTGGTGTCAAGACAGGCTCACACGCCACGGGCCGTGCAACGCAGGTCCACGGAACACAACCGCCACCTCGACCAGGGCACAACCACGGCTGATGCACCACGCTGCTACGGCATGTATGGTTTTACCGATTTGGTCCCCTACGTGCGTGTACTCCGCCACATCGCACAGTACCGGCGTACTGGTCCGTACCAAGGAGTATCATGTGGTCCGTACACGCCCGCAGTAGCCACACCTACCGTGACCAAGCCAGGTCAACGGCCCACGCACCTCCTGCAGTTCCGGCACGCCCCCGCTGCCCGCATATGCCACCACGGTGGGTGCCGTCAGCACGCCTGCGTGTGCAGCAGCAGGGAATGAATGAATGTCACGTGGCTCTCTGACAAGCGTGGCGAGTTCTGCGGTGTGTCCAAGGCGGTCGACAAAGCAAATGGTCAAGGCTCCAAGATCGTTATGTGCGGATTATCAACAAGTTTGCAGGCGGCCGTTGCAAAGAAGTAAAGCGGGAGCCAGCATGTGGTCCCTTGCGCACGCAACGCCGCGCCGAAGCCACTGCAATGCGTGTAATACACTACATCTGGGGTGCGTTACGACAACCGTACCCACAGGGAGGCAGCTGCAGCAGTGCACGCTGTTGGCCCCTGCTAAGGTCGCGGCGGTGGGTGGCAGAGGCTGGGGCTGCTGCTGAGCCCGCAAGCGTTGCTGTCGCCACCGCAGACGCAACCGCCAGCAGCAGTAGCAGCCTGGCGCGCAATGGCGCCGCACTGCCGTGCCCCATCTGTGAGCAACTGGGCTGGTTGAGTAGCAAACTAGTGTATGCTGCCTCCTAGACAACGTCTCTTAGCAACGCTTTGCGTCTGGGCGACGAAGGCGACCCGTGGGTCACCGTATTGAAACTGGTGAAGGCCTTGTTTGGCAGCACTTCACTTCGCGATCAAGCGCTTGGATGTCTAGATGTATTGTGGATTTGTACATGTGCGCAGGTTTGGAGGGAGCGGCCTCCTCGCAGGCGGTCTTGTCCATTTGTGAGGCATGAGAGCTCCTCGGTACTCTTCGGACAACCTCACAGCACCTTCTACGGACCCTCTGGCTGGAGCTATTGGGTAATGGATTGGCACACATGCTGCTTTTAACCTAAAATCATGATTACGCTGCCGCTATCATCTCCTTTGGAATCTGGTCCTGAGCGCCCCTGGACCCAGCAATGGGAGTGCTGAGCCATCATGGACTTTGGGACCGGAGCAGGGAGCACTGCTGCCATGAGGCAAGGCCGTTGGTTATGTCAGATTATGTGTACCATGGACACATGCGTATAACACCAGGTCCCCACTTCCCACTTTGGTTCAGGTGTTCATTTGGCGGCGCACATGCGGTTGGGCATGTGGAGTCACAGGCTGCCAAGAGGCCACAAGGGGCCAGCAGCCATACAGGGACCCCGACCTAGGCACCAGCCCCGATAATAAGCATAGGCACAGTCGTTCAGAGCTATGGCCCAGCATTAAGACGGACATTTAACCTAAGGGACGCATCCGGTACCTGTGCTCCTGTGGGTTAAGGCACGGTGCAGGCTGGTGAAGCCGCCATACCTGGCAGTCAGTCAGACCCGGGGGAGGCAAGGGTCCCTGCCTCTGCGTGCGTTCGCACTGGAGTCCAGAAGCCCACATCCTACGCATGTCGGACAACTTGGCCCCTCAAGATGGTCCATGGACTAGTCGCTTCCTTGTTGTTTAGGGTCGCTGGCCCGAGGGATCCGGGAGCCTTCGAGCCCCAGGCAACAAGGCACATGCGCGGCCCTTCAGCCACCAGGGAGCCTTTTGCTGGCTGGCCCAGAGTCGATGTCGCCTTGTAGGCAAGTGTTAATTTGTGTCGTGTAGTCGCGCGGGATGGGGCAGCAGCGGCGACGGGTAGGGCGTCGCGATGCCTTTCGGTGGCAGACATGGCATGGCTTGCCTACCGCACATTGGGAACTATGTGCAGGTAGGTAGCAGCCTGGTAGGAACAATAGTACAGCTCGTGCTTACTACGAGCCAAGACATGCCAAACCGGTACGACGCGCGATTTTGTGGCGGGCGCAACTGAGTCCGGTGAATACGCAGCCCGATGGCACCGGGCTAGGTTTCGCTGCACACACATCTATACAGCGTGCCTATCAACCTCGCTAGAGGCTTGACGCTGCTTTACCGGCTGAAGACTAGGCCATCGGCCGTTAGCGACAGACTTTCCTCTCTATTCATCGAGCTCAGCAGCCCTACACAACCCAAATCCATTCGCAGCATACTTATATAGAAGCTGAACTGTTCTTTGGACTCTGTTCTGGTTTCGCGGGTGGCAGTTATTTTGTTGTGACAGTAGCGAGGCACTCAGCGAGGCAGAGACAGGACCCAGATGCTCTCAACAGTTTGCTGCTTAATTCTTTATCATTCGCAGCAGCAACCCGTGCCAGTCCCTCGGTAGCGGCAGGGTACGTGCGAAGGGCCATGCGCGGGGAGGTGCAGGTGTCCCATCGCTCTGTGAATCGCGACAGACGCCTGCCTTACACGCCCGAAAGCATCCTCTTATACCCCGATAAAGATGTAACGTATGCTGTCTACACAGGGCTCACCAAGGCAGAGTGACACGTCGGCCGACGCACAGCCTCAGCCGTGGTGCCTTCGGCAGCAGCAGTGAGGCGCTTCACCACCCGGGCCTGCCAGGCGGCTTGCGTCACCTCCCTGCAGCCGCAAGTATAGCTAATCGTGTGGTCACGGCGGTCTGAGCATGGCGTCCGCGCCACACTAGCAGTGGGCTCGCAGCATCGCTCCAGGGGCCGTGAGGGGCCAGTTTTTGGCCCCTGGGGCCGCCCCAGGAGTATGGCGAATTTACAATGCAATAGCACGCTCACCTCCGCCACCATCTGTGCCACCAGCAGCGGGACATTAATACACACGTGCAGCCATGCAGCGTCAACAGCACAATGCGGGCGTGGGAGACGAAGGCGGCGAGGGGTAACAACGGAGGCGGGGGACGGTACGGAGGCAGGGCCAACAACGACAGCAGCCGCCGCAGCAGCAGCCGCAGCAGCACGCGGACGTGGGTTAGGCAGGGGGCTAAGATGGACTCTGGCGCTTGTGGTGGCGGTCGCGGCCTTGAGCTGCTTACCGTCGCCCGCCATGGGCTTGTCGCCCTCCTACTACTGCAACACGTACAACGGGGGAGGCTTCGGCTTTTGCCCAACCTGCATACCCGGGACAACGTGCGGGGTGAGTCAAAAGGGAATGGGGGGCGCAGGAGGGAGTAGAAGGGGTTCGGGTCGGTCCCTTTACGATAGGACCTCCGATGGGCGGGCGGTATCAACGTGAGGGCTGGGGCACGGACATGCAGCGGAACATGAGGCCTGGGGGAAGGAGCAACTAGGGCTGGTTCTCTTTCCAGAGCCGTTGTTTGGGGCCGACCAGGGGTCATCTTGGGCATCTCTTGCTTACCGGTAGTAACAGGCATGTGCGCATAAGGGAGTGGGCGCCGGGTAGAGGGAGGCGTACGGGAGGTTGACATCGCCCTTAGAGCCGTGGTGCCATCCAACCTAGCGGGCACGCATCTGAAGGGGAGGGGAGGGAAGGCGGCAGCTCCGCATGCGGGCCTGGGGCCTGACCAAGGGGCTGACGCACCAGGCTCGGGATCAACACCCGCTGGGCATCGAGCAGCTCCCCACCCTTACTCGGGATGCGTGGGGACGGCGTTGGCGGCAGCGGCAGCAGCAGCAGCAGCAGCCGACGCAAGGCGGTGAAGGGCAGCTACGTGTACCGCTGGGATTGGGCAGCAGGTCCAGGAGGCGGACCCGTGGCAGGGACGGGACAGAGGGGCATCCACGGGGCGGGGGTGTGGGGATGCAGCCCCCCGCCGCAGGGGGGTTGGGGTCCTCGCAGCCGGCGTGTTAGTAGGCGCCGCCGCACCGCCCCCTGGCCAGGGCACAATTCAGCGGTTGCTCCAAGTGCCTCTTGTGCGTGGGAGCCACGTGCACTCTGCTGCATGCCCTGCGTGCGTGGGAGCGTGGGGAGGCGGCAGACACTGGCGCGGGCCCCAGTCCGTCTACCGTATTTCGATCATCGGGGGACTTGCAAAGGCGTGGGGCAGGGCGCACCTCATGCAACAGGCAACAGGTGCCGCTTGCAATTGGCGATGCAAAATGACCATCCTTTCTCACAGGCCTGTCCAGAGCAGACCCATGCAGCGTATGGGTGAACGGCACAGCGAACCAACAACGCGCCCTCAACCCACGGGTACCGTCCTGTACGGTACTACACGCGCCCCGGCCCCTTCTTGACTCCCTCCCGGTCCCCTCCTCACGCGTTGCTACTCCGCAGAACATCACGACAGCGGACGATTTCTACCGCAACAAGGCCATCTGTTCGCTGCCCGACGTGCCGGAGCTGCGCAACATCCCCGGCCTGGACCTGTACCCCACCACCGGCATCTGCAACGCCATGTACGGCATCCGGTCGTACAAGGTCAAGGGGCTGCCGGGGGGACCGGCGCAGAACATAGAGGTGGGTGCGGGAGGGGTGAGATGGCCCCGGGGTGCTGCAGCGAAGGGCTGATTGCCCGGTCTGGGAGAGAGGGACTGCGTGCCGGACAGACTGCTATGAAAGGAAGAGCGGTTTGACGTACGTGTGGGCGCACGCGGGTCTGAGTTTTGTCGCTGGATGGCTGGCACGGATGCGGCTGTGTGATTGCGCAGTGGCGGGTTAGGCGTTAGGAAGGTGGGGTGGAAGCTGGTGTTACCGGTGCTGTGCCGTCAGCGACTCCACAAGGATGTACACGTGCTGGCCGGTCACAGCGCACAAGCGCCCTGTCACCCTCAAAGGCTCTACACCTTCCTACCTGAACGCACCCACACCCGCAATAGCTGCCCATTATATAACCAGTCCTCGCTTCCTCACCCCAAAACACCGTGCCGTACACCCGTACGACAATGTACTTCCAGGTCGGCGACGCGTACATCTTCATCGGCTACAACGGCCGGCTGTACATCACTCTGCGCCTCAACTGCAACTACATGTTCTCCACCAGCCCCGTCTTCTCGCCCGCCCAGCCCTTCGTGTCGGTGGCCATCTGGAACGGCTGGGACGGCCTCGAGTTCGCGCAGTACCAGGACGTCATCTACTCCACCGGCTACTACAGCTGCTACACCCTCTCCGTGGACCTGCACTCTGTGTGCAACCCGCACGAACGTTCCATCTTCAACCCCAGCCCCAACGCGCTGGGCCAGTGCATCTGCAAACCAGGGGTGTCCGCTCCCGGCTGCACGGGCAACCCGGTGAACCTCTTCCAGACCGACATGCAGATCTTCATCGACCTCAAGATCAAACTGGCCAGGCACGACAGCACGCTGCAGAAGTGCACATACCTGAACGACACGCTGGTGGACTACACGCTGTGGGGACCGGACGAGGCCTCGGGGCCCAACATGGACCCCTTCATCGTCCCCAACTGCCTCTCCCCGCCTTCGCCCCCGCCCTCGCCGCCCTCCCCGCCGCCCCCAGCGCCGCCCTCCCCTCCCCGCCCGCCACCCCGCCCACCGTCCCCTCCCCGCCCGCCGCCGCCCATGCCCCCGCGCCCGCCGAACCCGCCCCTCCCGCCGCCGGTCTCCGTCAACATCATCATCATGACAACAAAGTTCCTGGACGGCGCGATCATTTGCCCGTACATCACGCAGACGCTCATCTCGTGGATGTTCACCGTACCCGGGCCGTACGTGAACCCGGACTGCTCCATCGGCCAGGGTGCCGACACCTCCAACGTCTTCATCAACTACAACTTCATCCCCGAGTCCGCGCTCATGTTTATGAACACCATCTTCCCGCCCTCGCCCAAGCCCGCGTCCACGCAGCTCAAGTTCCTGGTCAACGGCCTCCTAGGCCTCCCATGCAGCACCAACATCACTGCACAGGGTGTTGGCATCCTTCGTCGCGTCGCGGACCGATCCCAACCAGGCGGCATCGACCCTGCCTGGCCCGAGCTGATCTGCACCCCGCCCCCCAGCCGCCCACCCCGCCCGCCATCTCCTCCCCGCCCCGCCACTCCTCTCCTCCCTCCTCCCTCCCCTCCACCACCCCCTCCGCCCTCCCCTCCCCCTCCTCCCTCCCCTCCTCCTCCCTCCCCTCCACCGCCTTCGCCTCCGCCCTCGCCAGCTCCGCCGCCGGGCATCATGTTCTATTTCCAGATGTTCTACGCACAGCCGGAGATCGGCCGGCCGTCGGACTGCCCGGCGGTTAGCTTTATCATGCGGTACAGCTACACGACAGCGGAGCTCATCCCGGCCTTCCCGGACCCGTTCTGCACGTACACCTCCCCGACAAAGCTCATCGCGTCGCTCATGTTCTTCTCCCAGGACCGCGGCGCAAAGGCCATGGTCGGAGTCTTCAACGAGCGCTCCATCGGCAACTTCGCCATCCAGTACAACCTGCCGTGCAATGCCATCATCTACTTGTCGTACGACGACGGCGCCGGTACGACAGTCGGCTTCAAAACCTTCTCTGGCGCCAACGTCCCCGAGCTGCGATGCAACCAGCCGCGCCCGCCTCCCCACCCACCGTCCCCACCAGGCCAGATCCCTCCCAGCCCCGCCCCACCCACGCCCCTCCCGCCCTCCCCTCCCACGCCTGCACCAGCGCCCCCCACACCTGCGCCAGCGCCGCCCACACCCTCACCCTTCAACCGGCCCCCAGGCAACTTCACCCCACCGCGTCCCTTTGTGCCCAGCATCCCTGTCGAATTCCCGCCTGGCAATTCCCCACCCGGAGGCCTGCCAGAATTCCCCACCCGCCCACCGCCCAGCCCCGGCAACTCTCCCCCGCCCCGCCCCCCAGGCCCCAGCCCCCGCAAGAAGAGCCCACCCCCCATCGCCTTCTCTCCTCCTCCGTCACCTACCCTCCTCCGGCCTCCTCCTCCCCGGCCCCCGGGCCCCAGCCCCCGCAAGAAGAAGAGGAGCCCCCCACCCCCTATCGCCTTCTCCCCTCCTCCCCGGCCCCCCGGCCCCCCCCCCCCCCCACAAAACACCCCCCCCCCCCCCCTCTCTCCCCCCCCCCCCCCCCCCCCCCCCCCCCCTCCCCCCCCCCCCCCCCCCCCCCC
>VFQN01008041.1_pt1 | contig 10935 bp, 11 predicted proteins | sample 3512371 | NCBI WGS metagenome assembly VFQN01 (sample SAMN10412370, study PRJNA504923) | tailings metagenome | isolation source: Replicate 2 from Balatoc abandoned mine | place: Philippines: Itogon, Benguet | collected 2017-08-28 | reverse complement strand
AGGCTGGTGCGGCTACAATGAAGCTCGACGGTTTGAAATGACCAAAGGTTTTGTGCCCATGCAAGGAGCGGCAGGCTGGCAATTAAGCACGCCCAACATTATGGCGTTGGCGGTTCATCGGGCATCGTTGTCACTCTTTGAAGAAGCAGGTATTGAAAATTTAAGAACAAAAAGTGTGGAGCTAACGGGCTTTTTAGAAGTCATCATTCAACGCATCAATCAAAAAGCAGGAAGGGAAAAAATCCGCCTGATGACTCCCTCCAATCCTGCCCAACGCGGCTGTCAGCTTTCGTTATTGATTGACAATGAAGGCAAAAAAGTTTTTGATTACTTAACCGCGCAGGGAATCATTGGTGATTGGCGCGAGCCCAACTGCATCCGTCTTAGCCCGATTCCTTTATATAATCGTTTTGAAGATGTGTGGAAAGTTGGTGAAGCACTGGAAAATTATGGGAAGTTTCAGGCTTAATTGAATTAGTTTTGTAATTAATGGTCTGACTACCTCTGACCATTAATTACAAAAAAGGCTTTGAGAGGATTTACCTTTCAAAGCCTTTTTCTGATCGTGCATTTATTTTCGCTCCTTACTTCTGAGCGCTTACTTAATATCCGCCAGTTTATCCAAGTCAATGTCATCCAAAACAGACTTGATTTTATCCATTTCAACATCGCGACCTTCTACCTGAACAATGTATCGATTGGCGACAATGACCGATATTTCACCATTTTTGGATTGTGTATTGTATTTCTCAAACGCTTTGTGGCCTTTGTATTCGGTGGTTTTTTCGTAGCCCGTTTCGGTTTCTTTATCAATCGAAGCCATCGACCATGCTGCCATGCCCATCAGCGCCACGCCCATTCCCGCCACGTCGGTGATATTTACGTCAATATCCTGTCCGTTGTCATCGCGGTAAGAAGCTTTGGCGGTCGAAACCCCAAAACCCATCGCAGCACTTTTTTCGCTCGATGCCTCCTTGCGTTTCAGGCCATCGGCATCTGCAGGTAGCAACTCCTTCAACAACTTAGGGTCAACCGTCTCTTTGGGGCCTTCTTTCGACATTCTTTCGGCTTCTTCACCCAGTTTTTGGAGGGCTTCTAGGCCATTTTTAGGTTCTTCTTTGGCCTCTTCTTCGGCATCTTTGCTGGCACAATTCCAAGTCAGAACCGCCAAAGACAGGAAAATCGCGAGGAGTTTAATCGTTTTCATTTGCTACTATTTTAGGTTTATGAATAAAAAAAGGGGGAACACATGTTCCCCCGAAATTACATTTTTTATGCGCCTGCTTTACGCCCAACAGGTTAAATTTATTGAGCGGTTATGATTTGGCCACCTGCGACTCTGCGCGGTTTGCCTCCTCGGCGGCGCTGTCGGTAAAAGTCACCTGCTTTTTATCTTTGTTTTTCAACGCATAGATTAAAAATATAACACCTAACAATACGACCGGAATACTCAAAATCTGTCCCATGTTATAGGCAAGTTCGTTTTCAAAAGCCACTTGATTTTCTTTGAAGAATTCAATCACGAAACGCAGCCCAAACACCCAAATCAGGAAGATTCCGACCAACATTCCCTGCGGCGTCTGCGATTTACGTTGGCTCCACAACCGAAATAATATAAAACAAAGCACCAAGCAAGCAATGGCCTCATACAACTGCGCCGGGTGACGCGGGTACTGGGTAAATTCATAGTTGCGGGTAAACACAAACGCCCAAGGAACGTCCGTCACTTTCCCTACAATCTCCGAATTCATCAGGTTGCCGAGGCGAATAAAACAACCTGCAAGGGCCACCACAATCACGATGCGGTCACACACCCACAGAAAACTCATTTTCTTGTTGCGGGCGTAAATAAATAACCCCAACAAAATACCGATAGCCGCTCCATGACTGGCCAAACCAGCAAAAGGAGGCGTAATGACTTGCAGTGGATTTTTGAGTAATACTTCGGGTTCATAGAACAAAAAATGCCCGAAACGCGCCCCTAAAACGGTGGCAATAACCATGGTGAGCAAAAGCGAATCCAACAACGTTTCTTTGATTCCTTCTTTACGGAAAACATGCGTCATGATGCGTTGCCCCACCAAAAAACCAGAGGCAAACAACAAACCATACCAACGAATGGAAAAACTGCCGATACTGAAAATTTCAGGATTTACATCCCAGATAATATAGCCAAACATAAGTGACCGATTTTGAATGAAGGTATCAATGATATTAAAACCTTCACAAAAATCAAGAAAGATTATTAGAAGTACATAATTATGAGGAACGAAAAGTTAAAAGTTAATTACAAACCACTGATAATCAACCATTAGCTAGCTTTTAACTATTTACTAATTTACCGTTTATCCCTAAAACTCCCATTTACCTTTCCGATAAAATTCAATTATCTGACGCTGAAGAGCGTATTCGTAGCGTGAGCGAATGGCATTTGCCTGCGCCCGTGCCAGATTTGCTTTGGCAAGGGTATATTCAAACACGTTGATGGTACCCGCATTCAGGCGGCTTTCGGCCGCCGAAAAGTTGGCCTGTAAAGATTCCACCTGACTCTGCGCGGCGGCGTAGCGGTCGGTGGTGGCATCTAGCTGCTGCACCGCCAGTTCGATAGACTGACGCAAAAGTTGTTTCACCCCATCTACCTGATTGCGGGCCAGCTCTTGTTGCGCCTTAACCACGTCCACGCGTGGACGAACCTGCCAACGCCCCATGATGGGAATATTTAGACCTAAACTTAGTGAGCCATTGCGGGTAGCATCCAATTGTTTGAAGTAACTACGCTCAGAGTTGGACGACGCATAAAAAGCGGCAAAATTTCCCGAAAGATTCAACGAAGGCAGGCTGTTTGCTTTCACCGCTCGAATCTGACTCGCAAAGCTGCTCAAACGCAGCTCACTGCTTTTCACTTCTGGAAACAACTTCAACGCCTCCTCATAGATAGCGTCGGCGGCTGGAGCCACACTCAGGGCGGTGGCCGCGTCGGCGATGGGTTCGAGCACTACGTCTTTTTCGGGTTGAATGTTCATCAACTGAAACAACGTCAATTTTGCCAACTGCTCGTTGTTGCGCGCAGTTACTTCGTCAAATTTATCATTGGCCAACTGCGCCTTTATTTCGTACAATGTATTTTGACCCACAGTTCCTGCAGCTACCTGCTTTTCTACCCGATCTACCTGTTGCTGCGACGACGCCACCTGCTGCTGCGCGGCATCGTATAATGCCTTGGTAGCCAGCACCTGTACGTATGCCTGAAGCACTCGAATGATTTGCTGATTAAGGATGGCCTCTTGGTTTTTCAGGGCCGCGTCGCGCAGTGCAATACCCTGCTGTACTTGATGCTGAATTTGAAATCCCTGAAACAACGGAACCTGAAAGCCTAAACCAATCCCGTTGGTATTGTACAACTGGTCGATGTAAGCATTGGTAAAACGGTCGATACTGCGACCGAAGTTTAGGTTTTGTCCAGCGCTGAATCCGATTTGCGGCAACTGCTGCGACCTCGTTTGTTGCAATTGAGCCCCTGCACTCTGAGCCTGCAACTGGCTTTCACGGTAGGTGAGGTTGTTTTTTGTCAATAATTCAACGCACTCCCGCAAGGTCAACGTTTTTTGGGCACTTGCATTCAAGGCAAAAAACAGCATCCCAATGACTGCAAACCGTATTTTAGATACCTGTAACATGAAATTTTCTTTTAACAATAAACAAATGACTATTCTGAAACCCAACCGTCTTTGAGGCGAATAACCCGGTTTCCGTATTCGGCGTTGGCCTCTGAGTGCGTCACCTGAACGATGGAAACTTTGTCTTTTTGATTGAGTTCTCTAAACAATTCCATGATTTCTTTGGCTTGCTCGGAGTGTAGATTCCCCGTTGGCTCATCGGCAAAAATGATTTTAGGCTCATGCACAATGGCCCGCGCGATGCCTACCAATTGCTGTTGCCCACCCGACAACTGACTGGGAAACAAGTCTTTTTTGGCAACCATGTTAAAACGATCCAACAATTCGGCCACCCGACTCTTGCGCTCTGACGACGAGGTTCCTTTGTACAACAGTGGCGTTTCGATGTTTTCGTACACCGTCAGTTCGTCAATCAAATGGTAGGCCTGAAACACAAACCCAATGCGGTGGCGATGCAATTCGGTGCGCTTCTTTTCGCTGAGTTTGTCTACTTTTTCGTCCAAAAACAGATATTCGCCTTCCGAAGGCTCTTCCAGCAACCCTAAAATATGGAGCAAAGTGGATTTTCCCGAGCCAGACGGCCCCATAATGGAGACAAATTCCCCCTCATTTATTCCCAAATTGATATTACGCAATACGTACGTTTTTCCAAAACCTGCTGGATAATGCTTTGAAATGCCTTTTAACTGAATCATGGACCTGTTGGTAAAATATTAAGGATAATGTAATGTATTTTGCACGAGTTGTGCCAACTTATCATATTACTGAAAATCAGCACATTGATTTATTTTATCTTCACAAAATCGTCCGAAAACGGACAATATTTGTACGCCTGCGGACGAAGCCAAAACCCCGCATCTGTGCGATTTTTTAAGCCGTAAAGTTACTTATTTTGGTTTTTTTTGGTTGAGAGCTATTGCGATATTTTGCTCTTCTATGCCATTATTTAGGCGGTAGCGGGAGGGGTGTCGTTGGAGAATGCGCATTTTTCACAAAAAAAGCCCGACGAATCGGGCTTCTTGTGAAATCACGTTAAGAGAGGCTAATTAATGCGCTTTCAACTTCTCCTTAAATACCTTCTTGAACTTATCCACTTTGGGCGCTACCACAAATGCGCAATAGCCTTGGTTGGGGTTGTTGGCAAAAAAGTTTTGGTGATAGGCTTCGGCTACGTAAAACTTCTCGGCTTTGGATACTTCCGTCACAATCGGCTTGCTAAAAGCACCTGAGGCATTGAGCTCTTTGATGGCTTTTTCGGCCAAGGCTTTTTGATCTGCGTCGTGGTAAAAAATCACCGAACGATACTGCGGCCCTACGTCGTTGCCCTGACGGTCTTTGGTGGTTGGGTCATGCACCCGGAAAAACACCTCCAACAGTTCGGCATAGGTCACTTTTTTGGGGTCGTATTTGATTTCTACGCACTCGGCATGGCCCGTAGCTTTTCCACAGACTTGTTCGTAGGTCGGGTTTTCCACAAATCCACCCGAATACCCCGATACTACCGATTCAACGCCTTCCATTTCCTGATACACCGCTTCGGTACACCAGAAACACCCCGTACCAAACGTGGCCGTGGCAAGCCCCGTGAGGGTTTTTGATTTTTCTTCCATTTGTTCAATCTTTTTGGCTGACTGTCCGCACGAGCTAAGTGATGACAACGTCAACGTGCCGAAAAGGGGTTTTTTGATGATTGTCTTCATATTTATTTCTAACAAAAAAGTAAGTATTAAGTTCTGATTACGGAGCTTTGCCGCTGCTAATGTGTTTAAAAACGATTCATTGGATATACGGGAAAAGCCATTCTTTTAACGAACTTTGCACCGAAAAGTTTTGTAATGCAAACTTTCACTTATTACTTTACACCAAATGTCGGGCATCCGACATCTTCCTCAAAATGATTAGAACTGAACTTGCAACACTAGGTGAATTTGGGCTGATTGAGCGTATAAATCAGCAATTTACGCCTGTGCTTCCCCAAACCATAAAAGGCATCGGCGACGACGCCGCTGTCATTGATACCGCCACCGATGAGTATTTGTTGGTCTCGACCGATATGCTCGTAGAGGGTGTCCACTTTGACCTTAGTTATGTACCACTCAAGCACCTGGGCTACAAAGCCATTGCGGTCAACGTCTCCGACATCGCGGCCATGAACGGCATTCCTCGTCAAGTGACAGTGAGCATTGGCCTGAGCAATCGCTTTTCTGTGGAAGCCATCGACGAACTATACGCGGGTATTCAGGCCGCTTGTGAAGCCTACAAAGTGGATCTCGTTGGCGGCGACACTACGTCTTCGCGCTCGGGTTTGTTGATTTCCGTGACGGCCGTGGGAGTCGTCGATAAAACCAAAATCTCGTACCGAAACGGTGCCCAGCCCAACGACATCATTTGTATCACGGGTGATTTAGGCGCGGCCTATATGGGGCTTCAACTACTAGAACGAGAAAAACGGGAATTTTTGGAAAACCCTGAAATGCAGCCGCAGTTGGAAGACAAATCGTATCTGGTAGGTCGTCAACTCAAGCCCGAAGCGCGGACGGACATTGTGTATGAACTTTTGGAAGCGGGGGTGGTGCCTACGTCGATGATTGACATTTCGGATGGATTGGCTTCTGAGATTCTGCACCTCTGTAACCAATCGGGAACGGGAGCGCAAGTTTTTGAAGAAAATGTGCCCATTGCCGACGATACGTTCTTGACTGCCGATGAGTTTAAAATCAGCCCGTTGACCATTGCCCTAAACGGTGGCGAGGATTACGAATTGCTGTTTACCATTAAGCAGTCAGATTACGAGAAAATCAAGAATTCACCGCACATCAGCTTTGCGGGATTTATGACCAACGACCCGAAAAATGTGGAACTGGTAACCAAAGGCGGCAGTCGTTTTCCAATAAAAGCCCAAGGCTGGCAACACCTGACCAATCAACAATCCTAAATCTTTTTTTTAACACTGCATTTTATTCATTTATACATAAACAACCAACTATGGAAATTCTTGTACGCGCCCACTCGGGCCTTCGCTACGTAGTTCTTGCGCTTCTGATTGCCGCAATTTACACCGCTTTTACCAAACGCAGCCAACCCAATGCGCCTTATTCTAAAGTATATCTGTTTGCCATGATTGCCACACATACCCAATTGCTCATCGGGCTGGTTCTCTACGCGTTAGACTGGGGAGTAAAAGTGCGTTTTGACATGATGAGCGATAAATTCTATCGTTTTTACACCGTCGAGCACATCGTCGGAATGTTGGTTGCCATCGTGCTGATTACGATCGGCCACGCGCAGGCAAAAAAGCTGAACCACGGCAAAGTTTTCACCTTTTATCTGGTGGCATTACTCCTTATTTTGATCTCTATCCCGTGGCCTTTCCGCAACCTAGGGGGCGGCTGGTTTTAAATATTAAAAACAACGAAGGGTTGCTGAAAAGCGGCCCTTCATTATTTTTAATGCTTTTTGCTAAATAATACCGTGTTTTTTTGCAACCCGAATTTCAAAACTTCGTATATTAGCCACACATTCAGGTCATTAACCCTGCCTACCCATGAAACACTGCTACGCGATAGTTGGATTGGTATGTCTGTTTGCATTGTCGGGATTTGGTCAGAGCAAGCTATTCCGAGGACATTGGTATGTCGGAACAGACGTCGGGATTTTCAGTAATCAAACGCGCATGATTGCGGGAGAGCTCAGCAAATATAACCCTGGCGGGTCGGGAATTATGCCCATGTACGGCATGAAAGTAGGCCGAGTGGTTAACCCTTATATGTCGGTCGAAACGGGCATCTATTCTTTGCCGCTCAACCTCGTTTATCTCTATCAGACCAACCGCGCGATTGGCACCAATCCCCTGCAATTTATGTCGTTTCCGTTGCGGGCCAATTGGCGCGCCCGGGTATTTTATGACAAACTTGAAGCCCATTTGGGCGGCGGCTTGCAATACGTATGGGCCAATGGCGAAATAAGTCAGAAAACATTCAACGGCGTAATCACTACCCGTGGGCATACGTGGACCGACTCTCTCGTTTATTCAGGCTCGGTAGGTGTACTTCGACAACACTCCATCAACGCGGAGTTGGCGGCTAGTTTTAACTGGGCCATGTCGAGACGGTGGACCTTGAGCGTATATGCCCGTCAGGTCATGGGCCTTACGAGTATTGCCAACGTGAAAGTATCGATTAAAAACAATCAGGAGCCCATTGAAAATGCCGAATTTGTGACGCGAGGGGCTGGTTTTACCGCTGGTATTGGAATACGATACAATATTTCTCCCAAGTGGCGCATCAAATAGCCCTCGGTGAATCTATGCCAACCGACCCCCTCCTTTTACTAGAACAACTGACAGCTTTTCCTAACCGAGGAGCCGCGAGCAAGTCCAATGCAAAAGCGGCAGAAATCATCGTCAATGAATTAAAAAAAGCAGAATTTTTGGTTGATTTTCAGTCATTCCGAACCCCTCCGACCTATCTTCCCGTTATTTATTGGCTCATTGGTGGGCTTATCACTGGGTTACTAACCATCCAATGGCTTGGGTGGGCTTCGGTTATTTTGGTCGCTTTCTTTGCCATCAACGGGCTGCTTTATTTTGATTGGCGTCCTTCTATCTTTCTTTTTCTGCCGCCTTTGGTCCAAGCCAAAAATATCATTGGAAGGCATTCGCTCCCAACTGCCAAACGTAAACTCATTTTGATGGCACATTACGACTCGGCACCCGTGTCGTCGTTGTACAGTCGTCAGTCCAAAGATGGGTTTCGCAATTCCATTCGGGCTTCTATGGTGCTGATGGCACTGGCCGTCCCGATTGTGGGCCTGAGTTATCATTTACCCCAAAATAATTATCTGCTGGTGATTCGAATACTGCTTTCGATGTATTTTGTTGGACAGGCGATTTTGGGAACGGCGGGTTTTTGGCAAAAAGGCTATACCAATGGTGCAAGCGACAACGCCACGGGCGTGGTAGCGGCGTTGAAAACGGCCGAACACCTCAAAACCCAGCTCAAAAACACCGAGATTGAAATCGTACTCACCAACGCCGAAGAAGTAGGAATGGTGGGAGCCTATCACTATTGGAAGTCCCTTCAGCGACAATCACAGCTAGCTGATGGTTCTTTGTACCTCATCAATTTTGACACGTTGGGCAGCGGGCAATTAAAAGTCATTACCCAAACGGGCAGCATGACCTTGATTGAATACGACAATATCGTCACACAATCGTCAATTAACATTATTCAAAACAATCGTCATTTCGGCCAAGTGGGCACGGGCAGCTGGCACACCGCCGATTTTGACAGCGCTTGGTTTGGGCGCGCGGGCATTCCCTGTGTCACACTGTCGGCATTGGATGAAAATGGGCTTATGCCCCACATTCACCGCCCCGAAGACACCCTGGACCACGTAGATACCCAACCCATGCTTATGGCGATTGATTTGGCCAAGGCAGTGGCCCTTGCACTTGACAAAAAAAGCTAGGGTTTTGCAACATCCTTTCCACTTCTTTTCGTGCGGCAATAAACCGTTGCTCCCAATTTCCTTCAATCAACACATACGGTAGCTCTCGTTTTTCTAATTCATTCTTAAAAAGGTTGAACATTTCTGCCCGCCGATCACCAAAGTCGCGCAATGAATCGGGTACCCAAGGCGTATCAATGTTTAGTAGCAAATACAGGTCGTACGTAATCTCTGCTTCGCATTTTTTCAACTCATCGGGCACGTAGCCAAAATACTGTTGGCAGTAAATTTGCGTCGTAATCAAGTCTGTATCGCAGAAAAGCACTTGATTGGCTTCTCCTATTTTTTGTTTGACCAACTCAGTTTGTAATTCGCCAATTTCGATGATTTTTTCTATTTCAAACTCATTGGAGGTGAGCACCTCCCGAGCGACTTCGTGCGCAAAAGTTGTTTGAAAATATTCTGCTAACTGCTGCGCCAGCGTTGTTTTTCCAACGCTTTCAGGGCCATAAAGGCAGACTTTTTTCGTAAAATACGGCCTTATCAGCTGCGGTATAAAATCCCAATGTTGATACGGATTGGAGCGAATGACCGTGGCAGAAATAGGAACTTGAACGCGGTCTAAATCAAAAAACACCACAGGACAATTCAAATGACGGGCCAAAGGAACTCCGTAGGCTTCTGAGCAGAAAACGCCCTCTACATCAGGAAAAGTTTGGTGAATAAAATCTGCCCACATTTTGGTAGCTTCTGTGAGAGGCAACCCCTCATCGGGAAAATCGTCTAGTGCTCGAAATAGCTCAATACGCGGATTTTGGTCAAAGATTTGGTGTAGCCAACCAAAGCGTATTTCGGCAGGAATAGGGTCGTCGAGGGTAAAACTCATTGAAACCATGACTTTATCACAGTACGACAACGCAAACTCAATCAATGCCAAATGCCCTTTGTGCAAAGGCATGAATTTCCCAAAAACCAACCCTTTTTTCATCGTTTATCGTAGCTGCGGTATTCTTTGGTCCAATGATACGCCCCAAACGCCGCAATGAAGCAAAACAGAAAATACAGCAGCGCGTACAGCTTCACTTCTTTGAGGTAATACATGTAAGTAGCAATGACATCAATCACCAACCACACGTACCACGCCTCGATTTTTTTACGAATCAACATAAACGTAGCCACAATACTCATGACCGTCGTGAATGAGTCCATGTAGGGAAAGGCACTGGGTTGACTAAACAGTACGGGGAAAAATTCGTGTAGATTTTTGGCAAAACTACCCATTGCAAACGTACACACCAGCCCACCTACGCCCAGCACCAGCCATTGTTGCAAGGTTAACTTACTGATTTTTAACTCATTTTTTAAGTTGGCCTCATTGGCTTTGGGGTATTTCCATTGCCACCAGCCGATGAGATTAGTGATAAAGAAAAAAACCTGCAAAAACATATCGGGGTAAAGCTGAATTTGGTAAAAAAGCGCAAACGCCAGCACCACATTCAACAAACCAATAATCCAACTCCACACATTTTCACGCGCTGATAGCCAAACGGCCACTGCACCCGTAACGGTAGCCCAAAACTCAAGGTGGCTCATTTTGTATCCCCAAGCCTCAAAAAGGACGGAGTTGATGTCGAAAAAATTCATATTCAAGTGGTTCTCGGTTTTGGAAAAGAGGCTTAAAGAAAAAGAAAAAGATTTTTTAGTACTTATAGTGCAATTTTGGCTCGAAAAAATCTATTTTGCACCATACAACCTATAATGAACCATCGCTAAACTCAATATTATGGCAAAATCAGCAAAAACTAAAACT
>VFQN01008040.1_pt1 | contig 10935 bp, 12 predicted proteins | sample 3512371 | NCBI WGS metagenome assembly VFQN01 (sample SAMN10412370, study PRJNA504923) | tailings metagenome | isolation source: Replicate 2 from Balatoc abandoned mine | place: Philippines: Itogon, Benguet | collected 2017-08-28 | reverse complement strand
GGTGTTAGAGGGATACCAGCAGGGAGGCAGTGGATACCTCACAGTAGGCTTTGTCTCTGATCAGCAACGACAGATGTGGCATGGATTTGATAAGAACGAGACCAATAAACTCTATTGTTATTATATAACGAATAAAGACACTGGCAGTGAATTCATTGTAAGTTATCATAATAATACTCCATCTCATCTCCCTTCTCTTTCTCACCTCTCATCACTCATTATCTTGAATATATAGGATAAACCAAAGACATTAGGAGTGGCAATCAATTGTCCAGTACTTTTAGATGAAGAAATGGGTCCTTTCATCTTTCAACATACTTTACAATTTGGGAAATATTGTCGACCATTCGCAGAATATCCTGTCACTGTCGAGATTCATCTACGACCATCCTCCTATCGTCAACAATCAACTGATGCCAATAATAATAAAGAGATTATCGCAGATTTTCGATCAAATCCATCAGAGATCCGAACAGTAAAGATGAAAGAGATGTCCCTAACAACCCCAATGACGGAAAATCGACCACATGCTGTCTGTACTGTACAAACCTTCCGTAATCCTTATTCTGGTGCAATGTTATATGCATTTGTGAAATATTATCAATTATTAGGATGGAGAGTGATTATCTATGATCGTTTTGGTTTCCATTATCAATATCTTCGTGAGTTAATATCATTACCAGGTGTTGACTATTATCCATTCACAGGTAAGGAAAGCCAAAATATATTACATCCAATCTAAATCTTTGTTATTGCTGCTGTTATATAGTATTTCAATTAGCAAATCCATCAAAGTATAATAAAGATTATATCTTACAACAAGGCATTGATTTAAAGATTTTCTATCAAATGGAAAAGAATTGGGGTTATACCAAAGGAGCAAAGGTAAGGAGTTATTATAAAACTTGTTTAAGTCCCTTTGATTAACATCTATTTCGAAAGCTTGCTGATACGGCCGATCAAGATGCTGATAAGACAAGAACCTATGACTACGCTCGATTAGAATATCGTCACTTAGATTCCATCCTATACTTAGACTCTGATGAATTCTTCTTCTGCCCTCAAGCATCACAATCTGTTCAAGCACAACGTCTCTATCAACAGAAGATACATCATGAGTTTATCGCGAGAGGTATTGAAGAGATGAGATATGTGCGAATCCCTTACTCTGGCCTGTAAGAATCCTCCCACCATCCTCTCCTCTTACCCCTGACGTCTCTATCTCTCTATTCCATTACATCAGAGCACCCCCAGGATTTGTAAATTCTCCTCAAAATCGATCTACAATAGATTTCACTGAACATACTAGTCGATGTATGCATCAAGCATATGAGAGAAAGAATCTTTATGAGTTAATGGCATGTTGGTCAAAAGGTTCTTCCTATGATAACTTTGCAAAGAGTGCTGACATGGCAGGTTGGGAATATTTCAATACTTCTCATCCTCTTCTTCCTTCTGATGCTATTTTATGTTAGGTGTTTGTCCCTTTCATTACAATCATTGGTCATGTGATGGTATGAAAGGAGGTGGTCGTGATTGGACAAAGGTTCGATGTCGTTGTAAAGTTGCATTAGATATGCAAAACTTTTATGAATATCGTCCAATATTAAAACGATGTCATATTATGCATTTTAATGATAATAAATATCGTTTTCAAGCGAGACGAAGTAAACATCAATATGATCGTGGTGATATTACTGCAATTAATCCTATTGCAGTATTATTAGGGAATGATAGAGCTTGGAATCAAACAGTAATAAGTGAGAGTAATCATCGTAGTAATAGCAGTAGTACTCATCATTAATAATGGTATTTTTAAGGGTAGTCACAGTGGTTAGATGTGTATTGTAAGTAGTTGAGACAAATTATTTTATTAACCTCTCTTGATATGTTTTCTCTCTAACAAGAAGAATTTTTCTATCACAATGTAAGAGTATCGTAGATTCTTTATGTTTATTATTCCCATTCAATCAGTTGAGTGTTTTGGGTGCCGGGTTTTCCCCATTCCCCACTCTAATTCCCTCCACCACACAAATTAGACAACACCAATAAGACTAAAACAATGTCTTGCAGCAATCGCCATGAAGATTTCTTTGCTGTACCAACGTTATGTGATCATAATGGAATATGCAAAACTCCTAATTGCCCTTATGGAGACGTTGGGCTACATCCTAGTCGTCCAGTTCAAGCAGGTATGGCTTTAGTCATTTGATATTCTTGATAACGTATTGTTTTCTTCCCTGATATTAAATTATTGATTGGTTCACAGTTCCTACACCAACTCCAGGTGAGTATTGACACTCTTTCAGTACGAAGTCAAAGATTTTCTTAATTCTTCATTCTTTCTTGTTCTTTTAGTGTTGGGAGGTAAAGAATATAATATTGTATTGGATTGTTTTTCTTTCTACTTTTTCTAACCACTTTTGAAATAGAGTTTATTAATCTAATACATCACCTCAGCTTGCGCCATAATGAGCCCACAATGTCGAGAACTCCAACAGCTAATGCTCATTTCTACCAAGATTTGATAGTTCGCAGACGCCCAACAGTGACTGAAAGACCGGAATTCTTTGGTTTAAATCTTGCGAAAATTCATTACCATGGACTTCGACGTCAACCAATACATGTCAAATTTTTTGAATCATTAACCCAGGGAACTGGTTCGAATGAAAATGCTTTCCGAGCTGCATGGTTTGCCAAAGATTGGTACAAAGGACTAAAAAGGAAATACAACATAACGTCTACTGTAATGATTGATGGTCATTGTAAACCAATTGAAGGTCGTAAACCAGATTGTGTCCATTGCATCGAAGGTTTTAGTCCTTCTGTGATGGTGATTCCTGTTGTCGGATTCACTGAAAAGGTTGCTTTGAAGGTTTTTAAATATCCTGAAGAGAAGATTGAAAGGGAAAGAGATGCTATCGATTACTTTCATAGAGTTCCTAACTTTCCGAAGGATAATATTGTTTCATGCATTGGAATGACGGATAGATATGAAGCTTTGATTCTTTCTCCTGTTGCTACAGACATTACTACCTTGAACTATTTCCCAGGATATACTCACGATCAACTTTTAGAATTAATTGATGTTATTGAAGCTATTCACTTCAAGAAACAAGTCTTTCGAGATATTAGACCTCAGAATATATTAATTAAACATGATTTGCATATCATGCTCTCTGACTTCGGATCTATTGTTAACATTACCCAAGGCACCTATCCGATTCCTTATTCGGGAACTTCAAAGTATGCATCTGGAAGGATTCTTGATTTGCTTTCAATAGATCCTAATGTTTCTATTGAACCTCAATATGCTGATGACATTGAATCGGTGCTGAAGGTTATTTATGTCTCAGTGATGCGAAGGGCTTATGGTGATTTAAGAAAGATTCATTACAGTAACTATGCTGGAATTCGTGACTTTTGGCGTCCTAGAATGACAGCAGCTGTTTGGGCGAACAAAGTAACCTTCACTGACTTAAGAACATTGATTGATGATTTAGGTTATTGAATGATAACCTAGTTTACCTATGCGAACTAACATTGAAACAAAGTTCTTCTTCCTTTTAAGATAATACAATAGAAGGGGTTTTAGAACTATCCTTAACTTCTCTTTGATCATTGAAGAGGATAAAGGGTGAGTGATCATAGTAAAGCAATCAATTAGAATGAGAGGTATTTGTCAATATAGTTTTTATATTTTTGTTATTATTTTGATTGTATGATGAATTGTAAAGAAGGTTTACATCACACATAGAATCTATCGTATAAGAGTCTACTTATTATTAGTATTATCTTATCTTCTCCTCTCCTTTAATTATTCATTTATTCCCTTCTTCTATTATTTGTGGAATCATTTCTCTTACTATTACTATTCCTATCACCAATACTACTATTACGATAATCTGTCTCATTGTTCGATCTCTTATAATAGTTGTTACGTTCTCTGTGAAATTTCATATATTTCCCGTGTTTATAATCCGTTACATTCGGAGCAAAGGCGGAGTTCTTGATAGAGATACAATATTCATTCGTTTCATTGAATTTCTTAAAGTCTCTCTCATTCTGTTCATTGAGGAAGGAGAAGTGATCCTTTGGCATGAATTTACAGAAGGAGAGGTCATAAGGATCGTAACCAACACCTGCCATCGCTAAGCCGGTTGATGGGAGAGGATAAGCAGTCAGACCCCTATGACAAAGAGAGAAGGAGGTAGAGAGAGAGTGAGAGAGAGTAAGAAGACTACTATGATGTTATTATATATTTTACCTGTTTTCAGCATGACAAAGATCGATTAATACATTCTCATTGAAAGGTTTATCTGATGGAGGTTTGATCGTGTCACTCGTTTGATCGTTTGGTGCAGTAAACCAACACTCTCTTAGTGCTGTGCCCTATCATAGTAGAGTGTTTTGATTAGATGAATAGTCGTTAGTATCAATCAAATGACTTACCAGAAGAATTCGAATCATTTTACGAACAAATCTTGAAGCAACAAGTTCAATAGATATCGCTAATGGTTGTGAGGTATTATCAGATATAAGACCATCTGAGTGAATAGATCGTGGATCAATCACTTTCTCCGTTTGTAGATCAATTAATTGTACTTTAGCAATATATATTGTACATTTATCACCTAATCCTTGACCACGTGGATCAAGATTCGAGGAGAAGGTAAAGAATGGTAATGTCTTGCATTGTAACCTATTGATAGACAGACAACATTATCGAGAAAGATCAATAAAGATAGACATAGAACAGTCAACAAAGAAGGAGAGGAGAGGAGAGGAGGTCAGAGGGAGGGGTCTACTTACTGGGAGAGGATTTTGTCAAGTTTCAAGAAGTCAACATAATTCGTGTGATTGTGAGTGTTCATGCTGGAGTCAGTGGATCTAGTGTGTTGATTATCGTCAGGGTTGGGATTGCGGGTTAAAGGGAAGTTAAAGATGTATCTTCTCCAAAGCGCTGAGGATCTTGGATGAAATCGTTTAGGTACTTGTTGACAATCATAAGCAAATAGTCGTTCTTCAGGTAAGGTCTTTAAACCATCGCGGAACCTCTGTAATACCTCTTCCGACGTGATATTCACTTCTGACGTCAGATAATGAATAACCTGAGATAATGCATGAACACCTGAATCTGTACGTCCAGCTGATGTCATCGCTTGTTTAAAGAATAATTTTAAATCAGATTCTACGGTTACATATGGTTTATTGGTCTTTGGATCGATACTCTTCCCTTGACTTTGCATACCAGAATACGCTGGTCCATAATAACCAACATCAAGAGCAAATGCTTTTAATTGATTATATCGAGGATCTTTAATTAATTTTTGTCCTCTTTGATAGGAACGGTTAATTAATTGAAGGTTCGTTAGACCAAAGCCATTTGTGTAGCCGCGATAATCACCTTGATCTGCTGGTAATGCTTGACAAGAACCACCTTTTTCATTAATTTGAAACATTTTATAATCTGTTGCATTAAAATCTAAAAAAATTTCATAAATAGATTCAGAATCACCACGGATATATGGTGGTAAAGTACTTCTAGAACGTTGTAACATTCTTTGCCAGAATTCATCTGATTGCTTCCAATAACGTGTATTAACATAATGTTCAAAATGTAAATTTGCTAAACGTTTTGGTGTTACTTCATCTGGAGAAGATTGAGGAAACTTCGATTGTTCTAATGGTTCGTTTGGTTGGACGGCTGTTGTTGACATTATTGCTCGAAGTTGATAGATCGGACGAGCTATCGTTCGTACTCGTAATGTTTGCATATTCTTCGTGAGTTTTAGGAATGGTAAAAAGGAGTATGAAGTGGTTGTTATGATATTATTGGTAAGGAAAGTTGTTAGTATAATTAAGGTCGTTGTAATAGTTATTGCAATCATTGCCTCTGATGGCAGGGTGATGTATAATTAAACAACACCCTATAATTCCTATATAATAGTAGGTTAGGCTGCCACTACTACAATCCTTAAAGGAATCGTCGCGATCTGATTCCTTTCAAGTATGAAGATGAGTTCAAGAAAAACAGAAGATAAAAAAAAGAAGAAGAAAAAAAAAAAACCGAAATTAGTATTATATTATAAAGAGACTGTAGTAGTAGAGAAGGCTATGATAGAAGGAGAAGCTTCTCGACGTTTTATCTCATTTCCTATTCTTTGGAATATCTGTCTTTCAGGTTCCTGTAATAATGGTTTCTTAGAGTTTGTTCCAAATAATCCAGGATCTATAGAAAGTTTTGCAAGACCTCGAACCTTCTTCCCAGCAAATGTTGTAAATTCTGATAGACCAAAGCCAAATTCTTCATTTCCTACGATCTGTCCCAGATCATCATCACGAGTGAAGATTGCACTCACTACTACTGTATCTTGACTATTAACCGACTTGGCATATGCTTGAGGAGTATAAGGGAAGAGGAGATCGTCAGTTGTAATCTCAAAGACATAAGGGAAAGATAGTTGAGATAATGCGATGCGCTTAGCAGCGAATGGCGGACCTTCCTTTCCCACGGCGACCAGGTACAAGGAGGCCTTATCGTTCTCTAATGCTCGATTATTATCCGAAGCACGAAGATAACCAAAAGGATATTGTTGTTTTGTTTGTTGGGAGAGAATGGTTATGGTGCCTCTAGCTATGAGATAATTATCAGGATAAGTGATAGCACGAGTGAGAGAAGCTTGTTCCTCCTCCTACAAACAATAATAAAGAAATGAATTCGAGGGATAAGAAGGAGAATCTTACTTGTACTCTTGTTTTCTGCTCAAGAATCTGTTCCTTTCGAATAGAGTCTAATTGAGTTCTTAGAGAAGGAATATTTACAGGTTGAGAGTATGTTGTAGAAACTTCATCAAATGTTGGTTCAATCTGTTTTAATGTATCAGCAAATACACTTTGAGATCCAAAGGTACCAATAGAAACTGTTAATAAAGTTGATATACTTGTTATCTGCTTCCAGGAAGTTTTCAAAGATTTCGAATTTGGGAGAAGATTCCTCAACTGATTATGGAATTTCCAACCACTTACATCACAAAAGCAATACACAAATAGAAGTAACAATAAAATCGATCGCGAATACATCTTCAATGAGGAATATTGTGCTTCGAAAGTCCTCTGACCTTCTCTTCAATACTATCGCACTCCACTCATAAGCAATTCCTTAACAGCGGAACATCGGTGAATTGTCAAAAGCCGTCTTAACCGTTACAATGGATGAGCGATTAGGAGGATTAATTTAGTTAGAAATACCTTCTGTTTCATTGCATTCGGAGTGAAGGAGAGGGAAGATGAAGATACTGATAGTCAATGGATATCAGTTAGATTCAAAATTAAGTCAAAAAAATTATCAATATTTTTTGAAAACAATTAAAGAAGCATTTGAAGGGAATGAAGTGATTGATAATTTTTATATTGAAAGAGAGATTAATGAATTAAGTGATTTTGTTGTTGATTGGGAACATGAACAATTAAATTATCAAGCTGAAATGAATTGTGAAAGGTTTGATGAGATTGATTTCATCTTTATTGGTGGTGATATGTCAATCCTACCTTGGGAACCAAAGAGTACTCAGGTCGTTAGTTTGATACATATGGCAAAGTATGCTAGAAAACCTTTAATTGGAATTGGATTTGGTGCTTTTGCTGTGGTATATACTTTTGCTACGAAAGGTGCCAGGTATCATATCCTCAACGGTCCGATTGGAGGAACCATTGAATCCTTACCAGACTTTCCTCATTATTCTGTTGGTACTGGTGCATTTCCGAGTGGATGGCTCGACCATGAGACAGGAGATATTTATTCTTATGATCGAACCATGAGAGGTTGGATGCCTGTGTGTAATATTGGCGTTCACTTCGTCTCAACGACAGGTCGTCCAATCTCTAAACAAGTTCATTCACGTGGTTTTGATCGTCCAATAGAAGATGCTTCACCAATTGCTGGTCTTCATGAAGTTGATGAAGATACATTAAAAGTAACCAATCTTTTCTTAGCTAGTCCTTTAATCAACAATGGTGTAATTCCTTTATCTAAAACTTTCCCTGTAAGATTATATCATAATTGGTATTTTAATCGTGATAGTGCTTTACCTACGAATGAAAATCTGTTTATTATGGCAGAGGGGAAATATGGACCATGTGTCTTAACAAAAGATCGAATGCTATTAATTTCCTGTCGTTTAGAAGCATATTTAAATGTGAAATATGTTAAAGCAATATTAAATACTTTCATAAGGGAGATGTTAGATCTATTACTTTCCAAAGAAAGTGGAAAGATTGATCATTCTTTATTTGTTTTCTTATTTCAGAAGAAAAGTTTAATGTCATCAAGCCCTTTAAAACAATCACCAGATATAGCGGAGGAGCAACTCCCTTCTCTTGTGATTGAGAATTCAAAACTTCAATCTGGCTCTATTACGAACTCGATGGTTGCTGAAGCGTTAAAAAAAGAAGTTCCATTACCCACCGAATCTCCTATCCCCACACCAAAATTACCTTCTCAACCAAGGAGCGGTTTAACATCAGCCAAAACAAGAATTCAAACGGCTTTGGTAAAAGAGAAACAAGTCGCAGATCATATGTATGACACCGGTCAAGATAGATTGAATAAAGCTATTCCCTTATCTAAGCAGTTTGTTCCTACACGATTGAGGAATGGTCCTGTAAAGGTTGATCCACCATTATTAGCGATATTTTATAAGCCAATACGTCAAAAACCAGACGAAACTGTTGACTACTATGCTCTTACTGGAAGTAGAAAAAGCAGCTCACTTGGAAGAAGGCCACGTCAGATTGTTCAAAATCCTTTATCAGCTCGACAAAAGAGATTAGAGTTAGCTTTTCAATCTATGGGGATTAGATACGATCCTAATGTTATTAAAAGAGGATTGGACGGTGTCACTATTGAAGAAGATATGCCTGACTACGCACGTGATCTTCTTTCAGGATTAGCAATGAAAGAAACTAGTATTACAACACGAAGACATCGCTTTCAACCTGGTGGAAGTAATTTTGGAACTTTATCCAAGCCTCTTAGTCCTACACAACAGTATCCTTCAGGCAGTTCCTCTCCTTCTGGCGGAGTGAAGTCATTACTTCCAATTACTACGTCTCTCCCTGTAGACGAAGAGGATGAAACCGGAGAGTCCAAAGACGAAGAGAAAAATGGAATCAACATTCAGAGTCGAGCAGGAAGTCCTCGATCGGCTATAACATCAAAGCCAGGTACCTCTGTCACCTTCAAAGAACCGCAGTATGAAGACGAAGATAAGGATAATTTCTCATTGTTATCACAGCAGCAACAGGAAGGAAGAAAAGAAGGTATTGGTTCAGCATCAATAGGGATTGGAGGACGGATAAAGGTTCCAGTCATAGCAGATTGGATGAAAATCTATGAAAATACTGATATTATTCCAGTATTAGTTTCAGAATCAGAAAGAATCTCTCGTGTATCGGATGGAAGAAGTAGTCCAATCACTTCATCATCTAATTCTGCACGTGCTCCTTCTACTCGTCAACAATCTCCTGTTGCACTATTAACTTCCAAACCCAATACTGGACCTATACCAACTCCCATCAATACTGCAAAGCCTCCAAAACAATCGAAAGGATCAATTTTAACACCAAGGACATTGCGAACGACTGACACAGCGAAGAATGTCACATCCATTTTACATGCAAAGAATAAAGATTTCTATCTTCCTGTAAATCATCCTAAAGCAATTGCTAAACCAAAGAAAGAATATATTATTGATCATTCATTAATTATTGCTCATGATGATGCATTTGCTAATTCACCATGGAGAAGGTATGAAGAAGTCCATTATTTAAGTACTCAATCAACAACTAGTAATTTCTCCTCACCTGAACAACAACGAGAGAATCTCATTGAAACAGGCAAAGTTATCTTTTTACCTAATAAAACGATTCCTATTCAAAGTAATTATTTAAAACTTCAACATTCTTTCCAAAAAGAAGAAGAAGAAAGAAGTCAAGCATCATATCAAGGTTTATATGAAGAACCATATTTGAGTGCAAGAGAAAGAGAGATTAAAGAATATAATCAAGCAAAAGAAAAATTTATTGCAGGAAATTTTAATACCATGTTTCATCATGATACATTAGAATTAAGGAAGGAAGGTGGAGTTAGACCTCATGGTGAATATCCTAAGTATCCTGGACCAGGTTATGAAAATCTTACTGCAGCTGATTGGAATTTTGTGAAAAGAGATAATAAAGAAGAATTTCTCTTTGGTGCATGGAAGAAGTAGTCAAGATTCGATGTAGTTAATATATAAGTTTAAAATATTGTAATGATAAGAAAAGCAAAAGAGTCAATGTATCTTAAGAAAAAGGAACTTGAGCGTTCACTTTTCCGCTTAAATAAAGATTTTGTTAACACTTTGCTGGGTATATACTTTAATTCCACAGTGTTTAATGATAGGAATATCCAAAATTATACTCTTAGGTTAATTCATATGTACAAAGAACCAGCTGATGAAGAATTATTAAGCGAAAGTGATGAATTCAAAAAAGAATTTTGAAAGGAGATTCACTCTCGAATAATTGACTTTGAAATGAATAATAAGACAATAGTTGTAGAACTTCGAGGTGTTGTTTTAATAAAGCTAATCCAACCTCTCTACGGCTCATAATGAAAGCACAGAATTTTTGGAAACGAAGTAATAATAAGAGAGTAAAGGTTGGATGAATTTTGCGACTGTACTTCTTTCTTTTTTCAAACTTTTAATCTCAAGAGTGAAGTGTTTATCTCTCGTCAATTACTTCAATTTCCATTCAAATTGTACCCCAAATCGAGCATTTGTGACAATTTATTTAATAATATATCAATTCTCCGCGAATGATTACAACTACTACATAAGAAAGTTGAAACAAATGCAAAAGCATATTAACTAGTATGTGACAATAACAGCT
>VFQN01008038.1_pt1 | contig 10938 bp, 8 predicted proteins | sample 3512371 | NCBI WGS metagenome assembly VFQN01 (sample SAMN10412370, study PRJNA504923) | tailings metagenome | isolation source: Replicate 2 from Balatoc abandoned mine | place: Philippines: Itogon, Benguet | collected 2017-08-28 | reverse complement strand
TAAATATTAACAGTTGTTAGTTTTCTTTTTTTTCGTTTCTTTGCGCCAAATATAGAATTATGACAGCAGCACTTGACATAAACATCACGAAAGTTGAGACAAGTAAGTTACTAGATATGACGCTGGAAAATATTCCTTTTGGAAAATATTTTACAGATCATATGCTGGAGGCAGACTATGAGAACGGAGAGTGGAAGAATGTTGAGATCAAACCTTATCAACCGCTGTTATTGGAGCCTTCTGTAGCTGCATTGCACTATGGCCAGGCTATTTTTGAAGGTATCAAAGCCTATAAAGACCAAGAAGGTAATGTTGCTATTTTCCGTCCACAGGATAATTTCAAACGTTTTAATATTTCAGCAGAGCGTATGCAAATGCCTGTTGTTCCAGAAGAAATTTTTATGGAAGGCATGCGTATGTTGATCGATCTAGATAGGAACTGGGTGCCTTCTATGAAGGATCATTCTTTATATATCAGACCTTTCATGTTCTCATCAGACCCGGTGATTGGTGTAAAACCTTCTGAGTCATACAAATTCATGATTCTTTTAAGTCCTACAGGTCCTTACTATACTGCACCTATGAAAATTTATGTTGAGGAAAAGTATACAAGAGCTGCTCCGGGTGGGGTAGGATTTTCAAAAAATGCAGGTAACTATGGTGCTAGTATGTTGGCTACAGCATTGGCTAAAAAAGCTGGTTACGATCAAGTGCTTTGGACTGATGCTTTTGAACACAAATACTTGCAGGAAGTGGGTACTATGAATGTGTTTTTCATTATTGGAAATACAGCGATTACTCCTTCTTTGGAAGAGGGCACCATCTTAGCAGGCGTTACCAGAGATAGTGCTATGACGGTATTAAAAGATATGGGTTTTGAAGTGATAGAGAAAAAAATCAGTATTGAAGATCTGATGGATGCGCATCGTGCCGGTATTCTCTATGAAGTATTTGGTACAGGAACTGCGGCTACCATCTCTTTGATCAAAGAATTACGTTACAAAGATTATGTAATGCACTTTGATACCGATAAGTGGAAAACAGCGCCTGAACTAAAACAAAGATTGAATGACATTCGTGAAGGCAGAGCAGCAGACACACATGGCTGGATGTTCCGCGTTTAATGATTTAGACCTTTATAGAAAGGGGCTCATGAAGCCCCTTTTTTTGTGCTTATAATTTAATGAAAGTACTAGCTGCAAATTTGTTGCCACTGTGTATTTCAAGAATGTAGGAGCCATTCAATAAGCCATTTAACGATACCTGAAAACTTCCTTCTTGCTGTTGCCCTAATATTTGTTTCTTGAGTATTTGTCCGTCCATATTTTTAATGAGTATAAAACTATGTCCGGGCTTATAGGCTTTAAAGTAAAGGGTCAAATGATGTTGAGCGGGAACAGGTGATAGTTTCACAATAATGGGTTCTTCTTGTGGAACGGGTGGGATAGGAGCTCTTAGTATGAAACGTCTTTCTCCGGCACTTGCAGTATCTGATGTTACCTGAAAATGGTACATACTATCCTGTTTGATTTTTATCACATTTCCTGTAAAAAGATCATGTAATTCAAGTTGAATATTTCTGGGTAGCCATACCCTGTTAAATCGAATACTATGAGATCCCGTAACCTTTGTTTTAATGCATAATGGGATATAGGTCTGCGTATTCATCACTCTTGCATCAATTGCCAGAGCAATCTGATCATAACTAAGGCTATATAGATTATAGTCTCGGTTGAAAATTTTTTCAGCATCATCTTCATCATACCGAATACTTGCAGTATCGATATGAATCAATAAAAATCTATCCAAGAGTTGATCTTCGTTATAAAAACTCAATGCAATTTGATACCTGTTTTCAATGATATCAGTAATGCTGTCAGTTAAGGGTTCCATGATTTTTGATTGTTCTGAAAATCTTATAGAAGCATCGGATCCCTTTTTGCTTTTGATAATAAATCCTTGCATGGGTTCAATGATATGATTGCCTTCAAAAGCTTTAGCAGCATAGCCTCCAGTGTTGGATAAGCTGTTATCCCATATCCAAAAATGATGTCCAATATCGCCGCTGCGACCAATATTTTTAGACAATACGCTTGCCATGTAAGGGTTGCCCGTTAAATGATATTGAGTATCTGTAGTATTCACGAATGAAATTTCTTCATCACCAATAACAGGACGACCCGATAAGCGAATATGTTCCCTTTTTTTATTTTCAAATGGTATGAACGTACTTAAACCGGATGATCTTTTCCATACACTGAAAGATTGATTGGATTCTTTGTCCAAGGCTTGCCAATTGAAGGTCTTATTGAGATAGAATTGATTTTTTAACGTCAGTAGATCAAACTCATTTTGCTGAGTGTTTGGGTCTGTAAATATTGCATAAGCACTATCTATTGGATGAAAAATAGTGGCATTGCAAAAGGCCGGAATACTTTCTTTGAATGGATTTGTGGTCCAATTATTTTTGGATGTAAAAAGTTTCGTTATTCGACCCACCAATTGAGTTCCTGTTGCATTCGGTGTGATGACAGCCGAAGAATCCAGTACTAAATAATTTTGAGTGAAAAGTTTTCCTTTTATTAACTGTAATGATTGCTTGAGATACAAAGAATCTGACAAGAATAGTTCGGCACCTTGTAAAGCTAGATGATCCAGTTGATTGTTCTCAAATACTTGTGCAGGTAGCCATTGCGAGACTTTTCCAACTGCCAATAAGGTTCCATTTGCTGATCGAATCGATTGATGCCCCGTGATACCATTTTCATATGTCAATACCCCTGAAAGCAATAATCTGGTTTGATCCAGCAGTTGTAAGGATTTGCAAAATGCGCTATCGGTTATTTGTACCCATGATCCGTTTGTTTGAATTACGACATCGGTTTGCAGATCCGGGATCATAGCACTGCACCAATTGCTGGGAGTATGCCAACTGTTATTTTGCTGTCCAAGCCATAATCCTTTTGTTTTTACATCAATCAGTATAGATTCCGATGTGTCAACACAACCGCCTGAATGAACAATTCGTCTAAACCAAGAGGGTTGTTGTAGATGCCCCGGTTGGAAAAAAGAATAGTTATTGTTTGATAGTGGTTGGAATAATTTTTTAGGATCTTCTGTTGAGATTTGCCATTGATAACTATAGATTCCATTTCCACCGAAAGGTATTTCTCCATTGATTCTTTCAGGAATTGTACCACTGCAAATAATTTGGTTTTTGTAAAGATTGTTTTTACCGATCTCGGGAAAGAATTGAAATTTTAATTGCTTAATGATAGTGTTAATTCCATCCGAAACTTGTATCACACACTCATCGGTTTGTTCTTGATCAAAGCTGTTGGTGTAAATGATATTTTTTGGTTCTTGTAGTAATATTGTTTGTTTACTACTAAAAGGGGTTCCTGAAATAAAGCCATACTTCGGATTTACAAGGATCTTCCATTCTAGACCACCTGCTTTTTCCTCGTCTTCTATTTGCAAAAATTTATCTAGGGTGAGATTTCCTTTTTTGCAAACAGGGATGTATATGGATGTAGTATCGATCCATTTTGGAGGAACTCCATCAACATCAATGTTGCTAAGTGCTCCCATATTTTTCAAGAACGGGATAAGCGGGTTGCCGTTTTCATCTGTTACAGCTTTTGTATTGAATAATTGATTGGATAATCCCATTCCATTTTTATCCAACATCCCTTTTTGAACGGCCGTTTTAAAAGATAATTTATTACCCGGAGCCCCATGACTGTATGGTATTTTATAAACCATATTACCCATTACAACTTCAAGAAAAGGAAATATTTGATCTCGAATATGAACTGTCTCAGAAAAAAAAATATCAAATGATAATGTATCGTTCAATCCGTATAATCTTCCATTCGGAGTAGTTACTCCTGTTATTTCAGGAAGAGTAGCATCAATTAATAAATCTGAGATGACGCCTGTATTCGGAATATTATTTACTAAGATATTTCCTGCAGGATCTTTGATAATACTGTTATTCAATGTGATGCTATTGGCGATTCTTATACCATCTGCATCGAGTTCATCCGGTTGAATGATATAGGAGAATTGCAGGCTCGTATCTGTTAACGATGTGAGTGCCGGATTACGAATCCGTGTGCCAATGGTGACAGATAATAGGGGTTTGCCAAATATTGTATCACATTCAATAGACTCATTACTGATCAACGTAAAGTGTAATGTGTCACCTGATTTATATTTTTTTCTTTCAACAGTTTGCAATGATTTGATTAACGGTCTTGTATGATCAATGGCATCTTTATCTTGTATGATTTTATAGGACGTGTTAGTATTTTTATTGTTGGCGCTGTCTTTTATTACCATAACAATGATATGGGGCTCATTGCTTTTTAATTCCATTCCTCCTGTAGTAATGATGGAAATCGCTGAATAGATACTGTCGTTTTGTTTACGAAATTGTGTAATCGGATAACCTGAAACAGTTCCTTCTAAAAAAAGAAATGATGTGGTATCCGGTTTAGTAAATATGCTTAGGTAGATAGTGTCTTTTACTTTGTAAGATCGATTCGGGATTCGCACACCTACTATCTCTGGGGGTGTTTTGTCAAATATTGTTTTACTTCCTTCATAAGATATCGGCAGGATATGTGGAACCTGTTTTTCATGACGATGGAGCATGGGTTGTATGATGGCGTCCTTAATGCCTGAGTGGATTTTTATTATGTAGCTTGTATCATTTTGTTTTTCAGCTAAAATAATTTTTGCATCGTTGGGAGGGATACTGGTGATGCTAAAATGTGAATCAATGATATTGTCTACAGGTTTATGAAAACTTAGTTGATATAGTAGAGTGTCTTGATTGCTATAAGTACTTAAAGGGCCGAATGCTTTGATGGAAACTTGCGATTGAAAACGTAAGGGTCTTCCATATCCGATACCTTTTTCATTGGTTGCATACGATCTGATAAATATAGTTGTGTTGATCGGAAAATCTTTCAGTGAAGCCATTAGCAGTGAGTTGTTTATCGATACAGGTAGTCGATTGTTTTCAATCAATGGGGTATCATTGACTTGCCAACAAAAACCTGTTTCTATAACGGGGGCTCCATTATCTGATAGTAATCTTCCTTCAATTCTAAAAATACCAAAGCCTTCCCGAATCACAGTATCAGTGTGAACCTCGGGCTTAGTGATGATGGTACTAAATGAAGTTGTATCGCTAACCGTAGTTCCAAATGAGTTGGTAGCGATGGCTCTGATAAAATATTTTTTACCTGGTTGTAGTGTGTCAAGCAATAATGTAGCATTGATATTGCCAGAGCCGGCTACCATATTGTTGGGAACCGAATGAGTAATGGTAATAGGATGGTGTAATTGAGCAGTTGTATCATATTCAAATTTCAACGCTGTATTCGACAATCCATCATTAATCGTTGTTTTGATCCGAGCTAGTTTTGTTCCAACACTATCAATAGTTGGTTTGCTGAGGATGGGTGCGGATATTTCTGCCGTTGCCGTAAAACTAAAATCATCTATTGCCATGGCATCATCATTACCGGTCTCATCTTGATCATCCCATCGCAGGATTAGTTTTTCTCCCGGCTTCCAAACAATATCCGTTAGAGTAACTTGAATCGTATACTGGTTGACCGGAAGATGTCCGTTCAATGTAGCGCTACCGGTGGTAATATGAATGGATGTGAGATCAGCTCTATTGTCACTGATCAGTTGATTGGTGTCAATGCTGTTCAATTGTCTGGTCTGATAGGAGAAACGCCAGTTGTTTATATTTCCTGAACCACTTTTACGCCATTGAGTCGCCAGTAAACGAATATTTATTTTGTTGAGGAGTGATCCGGTGAGATTTTCAATTACAACCCCCAATGCATAAGTTCCGGAACCTGAGGCCAGCGATCCCAGGGCTCGATTTGTATTACCTGAAAGCCCAAAGCTATAGATCCCGCTTCCGGTCCCGGATCCGGTACCGGTAAGAAATGAAGTATTCGGTTGATTACCTGATAGTTGTAATACTTGCCAGCCTTGAAGTGATGTAAAAGACAGAGGAGCTTGGTCAAGTGGATGGGGACCTTTTCCGGTAAGTGTGAAAGTTCCTGAAACAGGTAATAGGTCAAAATTTTGCGTATAAATGGAGCCTGCCGTATGATAAGGGACTGTGGAAAATTGGGAAAATCCATTTGATTGGCAGCATAAAAGGATCAAAAAAGGTACATATCTACTCATGGGGTGACCGAATTAGGTCCTAAACCTAAAATGCTCATTGGTAGAGTATACCCTTGGAGGTGGATTCAAGTAACAATTCAAAAAAGGAGAAAGTATTTTTACCTGATTGATAGAAAAAATAGAAGCAGGGAGGCTTCTCAAGTCCTTTATTTACCATGAAATTGAGTTCAAAACCCATGCTTATCCACAATAAGAATCAAAACTTTTGAAAAGTTTTTGATTTTTCACTTGCAGCCATTACCTTTGCCGTCCGAAATTTTAAACGGTAAATAATGCCTACAATACAGCAATTAGTAAGAAAAGGTCGCGAAATTATCAGGGCCAAAAGTAAGTCAAGGGCTTTGGATGCTTGTCCGCAGCGTCGTGGTGTATGTACTCGTGTATACACAACTACTCCAAAGAAGCCTAACTCAGCTCTGCGTAAAGTAGCGAAAGTGCGTTTGACCAATAAAGTAGAAGTTATCGCTTATATCCCAGGTGAAGGTCACAATCTTCAGGAACACTCGATTGTATTGATTCGTGGTGGTCGTGTGAAGGATTTACCGGGTGTACGTTATCACATTGTTCGTGGTAGCCTTGATACTGCCGGTGTTAAGGATCGTAAGAAGAGTCGTTCTAAATACGGAACTAAGAAAGAAAAGGCAAAAAAATAACCTAATAATCTGTTAATCAGCTAATTACTATACGTCATGCGTAAAGCACAAGCCAAAAAATTACCTCTTGCACCAGATGGTCGTTTCAATGACAAACTGGTAACCCGTTTCATCAATAACCTTATGTGGGATGGTAAGAAAAGTACTGCTATCAATATTTTTTATGATGCAGTTGATAAGGTTACTAAAATGACCGGTGAAGATGGTTATGAAACTTGGAAAAAGGCCATTGCCAATGTAACTCCTTCTGTAGAAGTAAGAAGTCGTCGTATCGGTGGTGCAACCTTCCAGATTCCATCTGAAGTACGTGCAGATCGTAAGATTTCATTGAGCATGAAATGGTTGATCCGTTATAGCCGCGAGCGTAATGGTCGTACTATGGCTGACAAGCTGGCTAATGAGATCGTAGCTGCAAGTAAAGGTGAAGGTGCTGCTTTCAAGAAGAAAGAAGATACCCACAGAATGGCTGAAGCGAATAAAGCCTTCTCTCACTTCAAAGTATAAATAATCATATTTTTATATGTAAAGCTCCCTCTGGGAGCTTTTTTTATGGATTATAATTCCATTAAAACCTGTTAGTAGTGCTTTTACTACACGTTTATAGTAATATATTTGCAATACAATATCCAATCCTACAAAGCACCAAAGCTTTTAATCCGCGCCTTGACACCAAATGAGTAACCCCTCATTTGAATCCTACACCTATCCAGTCCTTGAAAAGCTGTACGCTTATGTATGCGAGTAATTGAAAATCAATTCTTCGCCATTTAAAAAATCCTATTCTCATGAAGACAGTGTTGATAAAACGCCGCCGATAAAAGGCTATTATCATGTCTGTCTTGATCCAATCCTTTGAAACCGAACCAATCCAATCCATCCACGGCTTTTTGATCTGTATGGTTTACTCGGTTGTTCCAACAACCAACCAAACAGAAGACAAATAAGACGTTATCCTCTGCAAGGCCCATTCAATTGGACAAACCAATTCGGATGCAACCCAAACTAATCCCAAGGAAATCAACAAAAGATGAAACCAGTTCAAAAAATGAAGGCATTTATTTTGACTACCCTATTGGTGTCAGGTGCTTTGTTTTTTACAGGATGTGGTAAGGAAACTGTAATTCCTAAATCGGAACATGAAAAGCTTTTTGATTATCTAACCAGTGAGTTAGGTAATAAAAAATGGTTTTTGAAAGCAATTTATGTAAATGGTGCGCTGCAGCCTTTAACAGATGCACAGAAGAGGTACTACAAGACTTACACAAGAACTCAATCTCCCTTCACAGCTACTTTTTTGGATGATGACGGTAACAGAGGTGAAGCCTATCTGTTAAGTGTTATTCAATTGAAGGAAGTCATTAACAACGGCCCAACAGGAGCTGCTACTCGTGACTATGTTGTGAAAGAGCTTAGCGAAAAAACCTTGGATATACAGATCACTAACCCTCCGGGAATGCCTGCGCAGATCGTGAGAGAAGTTTATTATGCCAATTAAAAAGTTCACATATTTCATTCTGATTCTGATGCTTAGCTGCTTGGCAGGTAAAGCGCAGGTTTCTGTTATGGGAACCAGCTTTTTGAGCGGGAATGGAGGAATTGTGACCACACCAACCGTATTGGTATCCGGATCGGGAAAATGTCTTGTAGTAGGAGGAAGTGCCTCAGCTTTGGATATTGCCAATAACGGAACGGGTTTATTTGGATCTGCTTGCTCAGAAAAGCCACCGGTTGCAGATACTACAACTTTTTCTTTATCGTTAAATGTGTATCCAAATCCGACTCGTGGGTCTACCATGTTGAAAGCTACAGGAGATTTCGATGAGAAGCTTTCTTGTTTGGTGAAAGTAATCGCAATGGATGGTAAGATTCTATTTGGTCAAATGGTTCCCATGAAAGACGTGAAGAAAGGTTATATGATCAATGGAAATGCATGGGCGGCAGGAAATTACACAGTGATGGTTGAATTGATGAATAAACGCTATAGTTTAAGGTTAATTAAATTGTAGTTATTCGGTAAAGGGCTGATTATGTGGTACTTTTGTAAGCAGAAATAGTCGTAACTTACTAAGTATCAATAAATATAGAAGACATTGACATATCCTATGAAAAACCAATTTTAAAGGTCATGTCCTCTGAACAACTATTGAAAGCCGTATCCTATGGAAAACCTTTAAGTCTAAAACTTATTGGTAACCGTATTTTAAAAAAACGTGTATGAAAAATACCATCTTAAAGCTGAGTATTTTCCTCTTATTAATCACAGAGGGTTTATTGGCGCAGCCTCCTGGTGCATTTTATCTGCAAGGAGTTGCAAAAGATAATCAGGGTAATCCTGCACGTAATCGTACCATTCACTATCAAATATCTATTTACCAAGCTCGACCATTAGGAGGTCCGTTAGTGTACCAGGAGTCACATGTCGTACAATCAAACAATGATGGTGTGTATGAAGTAGTAGTTGGCAGAGGTATAAAAAATACAACACCCCCATTAAGAGATTCATTATCTCTCATTGATTGGGGTAATGGGCCTTATTTTATGAATCAGAAAATTGCAGTTGCGCCGTCTATACCTGCTCCATGGTGGATCGCCGCTAATAACTATGTAGATCTTGGTACACAACAAATATTAAGTGCTGTATACGCGTTGTATGCAGGTAATGCGAGTGTGCAAAATGTTACTACAAATATTCCTGCAGGTCCGCCCAATACTTTTTTGACGACAGATAGTTTGGGTAATGTTAACTGGACAACGCCACAAGCAGCACAAGTGAATGTAACACAGGTGACGAACGTAAACTTGTCGCTCAGTATTACAACAGGACAAAATGCAAGAATACCTGCTAATACAACAACCATTGTTACGATACCGGTACCTGGGGTAAAGCCCGGTGATCCTATTTTCGTTGCGCCGCAAAATGATTATAGAGATTGGGCTGTGTATGCGGCATGGTGTAGCACTGATGGAGTCGTATCTGTTAGGTTTGCCAATTTTACAGCTTTACCAGTAGATGTTTTAGGAAGTCAATATAAAGTGGTCATAATTAAATAAACAAGAGTTACTAAGTGATACCTAGCGTTAATGCATACGAGAAAATGAGAAAATTGGTCAAATTCATAGCAATATGTTTACTGGCTCTTTTTGCATTTTTATCTTCAGCCAAAGCTCAGCGCTTTGGTGATAATCTAGGTGATCATAGAGCAACTGATACTTTGCGTATGAACAATTTTAGGATTGTGAATGCACAAGGTATTGCAATTGGTACAGCACGAATCCTCAATAATAATATCGCTTTACAGATTGACGGACTTGATAAAGCATTGCTTTTACCAAGAGTTTCTGATACACTTGCCATTCCTGATGCAAACGCAGTGAATGGTATGTTGGTTTATAGTTTAGCTGATGATAAGTTTTATGTACGTCAGGCTGGTTTTTGGAGAACTTTTGGAAGTGTTGGTAATGGAGTTGCTTCATTGAACGGACAAGTTGGGGCGGTGAATATGAATGGTGATGATGTGACGATTACCGTTTCTAATTCAAGTGGGAATGACTGGGTGATTTCTGCGAAGAACACGATGGCAATATGGAATGCCAATCGACTAATGGGTAGACAACTTTCAGGCACTGTACCTGCTAATGGACAAGTGTATGTTTGGAATTCTACTACCAGTGTTTGGGAACCTAAATCAATAGGAACTTTAACTGCACCAACTGTAAATGGACAAAGAACAGATTCCTTAGTAACTACACTTAATGGAACACTTAGAAAGATCGCTTCTTCGGATATTCTTTTTGTGGCAGATACTGCAGCAATGTTAAGTGGATATGTTAGAGAAAGAAGATTCTTAGATTCGTTAGCTGCTATCAGGGCTAGTATTTCAAATCCAACTGAGTTTACGAATATAAAAGTTACTGGAACCATTACCGGCGGCACATTCAGTGGCACCTTGAATACTACTTCACAGAACTCGATCACGAATCTTGCAAACATTGCAACGATCACTGCTACGAATGCAAACATTACGAACTTAAGTGGACTAAATAATTTAACAGCGAGTGGAAC
>VFQN01008037.1_pt1 | contig 10940 bp, 13 predicted proteins | sample 3512371 | NCBI WGS metagenome assembly VFQN01 (sample SAMN10412370, study PRJNA504923) | tailings metagenome | isolation source: Replicate 2 from Balatoc abandoned mine | place: Philippines: Itogon, Benguet | collected 2017-08-28 | reverse complement strand
ACATCCTAACCATGGATCCTATCCAACTCCAAGAAACTCGCCGAGCCTTTTACGGTGCCGCAGGTCAAATACTACTTTTAGTACGTGACGATATCACTGAACTCTCAGAAAGAGTAGGCGGATTGGCTCTTCATACCATGCTTACTCAAGTAGTAATATTCTGGGAGAATGAGGGGAAACTTGACAATTTAGGATAATCAATAGTGGCCAGCTCAGTGCTGGCCACCCAATATTTACTATACGTCTCGTGGAAACACTAAAGACTTCAGGCAAAAAGCTTACGAGTTGAGTAGGCATCCACGAAAGCAGGTAGGTAAATAGAATATACGTCTTAGTGTGGAGGTATTTTGTCTTAATGATTGAGGTGAGAACTGTAATTTTACTAATAATATAGCCTTTATAAGGCTTAGCTATGTTAGTACTCTGTACAGATTAGCCAAATGAGGCTTGCTGTGTTCTGTATTTTTCCAACAATTGTAACCGTACTAAAGCTGTTTTATAAAAACTATTGGCTTTGAATTTTTCTCAATGTATCAAGAAGGTCTATGGGTACAATTTCAACTAAGTCATCAACGATTTTAGTTAATATTTCCATCTTCAAAGCAGATTCACTATCTCTTTTTATTTCATTTAATTTAGAGTATACTCTTAATACCAAACTTTCCAGTTTATGACCTTGAATTTCAAGGTAGTTACTAGGTATTTTTAAATTCACACCTTTAACTATTCGGTAGTCAATAAGCTCTCCTTCTATAGATAGTGCATTGGAAATAAAATCAATAATCTTCTGGAGCCTTTCTTGGGAAAAAGACTTTAAGTCTGTGTAACTCTCTTCTTGGGTAAGCCCTAAGTCAGTTTTGGATAGTAATTTTTGGCGAAGCAGCAAGGCTCCCAATAAAAGCGGGTCAAATAGATAATTTTCGATACTGTATCTCTTACCTTCTCCTAAAAGAATAATTCCATCTTTTTCCTTATGAGATTTACCATCACCGTCTACAATTCCGAAAACAAATTTATTGCCTCCCTTCCTTAAAACAGATGTAATATTTTCTACTTGATCACAAGTTGATACTTTTCTACCATTAGAATCCTTTCTACTTTCACCAGATGAGATAAAAGTTAATGATATTTCAGGAATAAGATAATTTGAGAATTTTTTATAAAGTTCCTCATAGTAAGATACGTCATTATGGCTTTCAACAAATACTTGACGCCTATTTTCGTAGTTTATACTAAATGAAGGAACTCCTTCAGTTAATGCCTTCAGAGCTCTATCCCTTGTTACTTTAATTATTCTTTGAGAACCTTCTTTAGTAACTAAATGTATAGAATCTTCTGGTGCAAAGGCTACTACAGAGGGCGAATGAGTTGCTAAAACAATACTAAGTCTATATTCATCTATAAATGTCTCCTGAAGTATTTTTAAAAAATACTTAGCCATAGAAGGGTGTAATGAGGCATCTACTTCATCAAGAAGAATAATACTTGGTAATCTGAAACCTAGAGTTAAATTATAAATACCAATTATAAATGACATAATGATTTGTTCTCCTGAAGACAAATCTTTAAAGTCAATAAAAAACTCCTTATTGACATCTTTAAGTTTAGCTTCAAACTTCATATCATAGAAGTTGCCAGTAGGGTAAGTAACACGATAAGGTAAATTGGAATTTTCTAAAATGTCATTTATTACCTTCCATGGCGGCGGCCCTAAAAAACTTGTAACTTGATCCTCAGTAATAGGGACATGACCTTCTTCCTGAGATTTTGTATAATTCATATAACGAATTTTATCCAATCTTTTATGGTACGCCCTAAATAGGTAACTTAAAGTATGTTCGTAAAAGTTTGATACTCTAGGTGAGATATCCAGAGGACAATAAATTTCAAAATCATCTCTATCCAACGACAAAAGATCCTTTTTAGATAAAGTTGCTATTTTTGATATCTTATCAAGATACTTTTTTTCTATATGTAAGTTTTCAAAAGATGTATTTCTATTGCTAACATAATACTGCCACAACATAGAGATGGTATCATCATCGTTGTTATAATATCTGTCACTCTTATCGTTAGGGCTTAAAGACCCATTATTAATGAGTATTTTTTCTATATTTATAAACTCACCTCTTAACTGTCCCATGAGCATGGCTTCTAAAATTTGGGTTTTACCAGAACCATTTAAGCCAGTTAAAATTGTAAAATTTGGTAAGTCAATGTCTATTGACCCTACTTCCAATGATTTATATTTGCTATGAAGGGTGAATCTCATTATTTTTTTATTTGTGCAAAGTATAATTATAGAGATTTATACTTAATTTATTAGAAATTAAATCGTGATATAAGTACACATGTTTGCCCGTTAGATATGGGGAAATATAAGCTATAAAGCCTATAAAGTATAAAAGTATAAAGCCTCCAAATCGGAGGCTTTATAGAACTAATTAAGTTAAACTTAAATTATAATTCTCCCAATTTGAATAGTTTGCGTCAGTTTTACGAAAGTCACTACCTTCATAATACTTTTTCTCTTCCGAAGGGAGCTTTTGCGTTCGATTCCAATAAAATACAAAATAATCTACTACCGCAGCGAATATCTCTTTTGCATAATGTAGTTTAGCTTGTTCACTTACGGCGAAATCCCATAGAGCTATTTGCGTGCCAATCGCAGTGAATTTATGCGGAGTTGAATCGCCTTCTATGATGTAATGAAAAACGACTTCGGTTCCATCCAGAGATGAGTGACGAAAGCTAGCACGGAAAAAAAATATTTTGGTCATATCTGATTTGATTTTTATTGACGTGCAAATGTTGGCCTTTTTTCTATCGAAATCAAATAGCGTAAATAGCATTACTCATATCAATCCAATAATTTACGAACACTGATGCCTTTTTATCACTACCAATGTCTCATTCCTGGCTCAGCTACAGTTATATGAACATGGGCAAATTTATCTCTAGACATATTAATTATTACACCTCTATGTCTTGCTTCTTCAATTGCACTGGCTAGACGTGCTCTATATTGAGGGTTTTCTATCATGGTTAATCTTCTCTGTACATTTAAACCCCTGAGTACAACATCTCTTTCATAGTCATTTATAGGTTCGGCCAAGGCGGGTTCTGGCATTTGCATTAATCTATCTGAGGGAGTAATAGTATCATAGCTCATTTGTTGGCTCTCATCTTCTCCATAACTATGGGTGTAATCTCCTCGCCTTCTAGAACCAGTCCTATTAGCTTCCTCTCTCATAGCAGATTGGGTTCCATAACGTATGGGAAGTCTAGGTAACCCTAGTCCATAAGTGCCACGAGGTAAATCTTCAATAAGGGATATTAAGCCCAAGTTAATTTCACGAGGGCCAAACTCTGCCCATTCATTAAAGGTATGTCCCCCATATCTAGACAAATCTACTGCTTGCAAATGGCTATGAAAACTATCGCTATCTCTGGGTCTAGCGATGCTAAAAATTCCCATGGGTGTTCCTCTCCTTTCTGACGCACGTGCAAGAGCAACTAAAACTGGCAGTATATTCAATCTTGGAATAGCCAGTTCTCCTATCCGTTCGCCAAGTGATAGCATATTTGTACCTAATGGAATATCTCTAATTCGTTCTAGTTCAAACTGAATTCTAGGCACAGAAGTACCTCTAGCATAGACCCTAGTGTTTATAGTTATTACCCTTGTAGCTATGTAATCAAGTAGTAATTGAGCATTTGCTGAAGCTTCTCTACTAATATGTAAATTAGCATAAAACTCACTTTCAAGGTGTACTTCTAAAGGATCAAAATCATCTGAGACTCTATAATGTTGAGCGAGATAACTCTCTCTTATGCGAGGGAAATTGAATTCATTCGCCAAGTCATATTCAGAGGCACCGGGTTCTAATAACCTAAAGTTAGGTTCTCTAATATGGGAAAACAGCCAATTAGCTGTAGTCCCTGCTACTGGAGCTTCTGCATCTTGCCTGGGACTCCTCCTACGACGCCCTCTTGTAATAGGTCTTCTAGGGGTTCCAAATAGACCCTCTTCATTTTCAAGCAAGCTATATTTATGCATATTGATAAAATTTTAAAAATGATGTGGAAACTATTCACAAAGACCATCTATTTCAATAAAATTCTATCTAACGGTGCTATAATTTAGCCTTTTACATAATTAAAGCCTCCAAATCGGAGGCTTTCGCTTTTTCAATAGTTCCACGTCAAACACTCAATCTTCGTCTTATTCTCTTTCCTGCGGCCGTCTACGGCAAGTGTTTTTACATTGTCTTCAGTTTTCCATTGATGCTTATTTCGGTACTCAGTGAGAATAGCTTCAGGATAGCTTGAGAGTAAAAACTTACCCTGCATCGATACGCAAGCATCAAGGAGCTGCCTAAAGTTGTCTTCTGTGTACCCTGCATAGTGCCCCTGATTCGCCGATACGTAGGGCGGATCGAGGTAGAAAAATGTGTTTGGCGAATCGTACGCTTTAATCACCTTCAGTACGTCGTAGCATTCAATCGTTACTTTCTTCATACGGAGCTGGAAGGCATCGGTGAAGGCATTCTTTTTGTTGTGGAGCTTGAGGGCGCACTTACCTCCGCGGTCATATCCAAAACCTGACCCTATTTGGGAGCCAAACGACATGTTAGTTTGTACCCACACTGCCCAGGCCATCGCCAATGGGTCTTTGATGATTTCCTCACCAGAATCATACTCGAGAGAGGAATCCTTGTGTTGCGCTCTTGAGTGGAAGGTTTCATCAATCTTCTCTCGAAGCTCCTCAAAATCGTATTTCAGTGCCCTGTAAAAGGTAACAAGACGATGATTAATGTCGTTTACGATTTCTGCGGCTGAGGGTTCCTTCGCAAAGAACACTGCTCCACCCCCAAAGAAAGGCTCAACATAGATATTGTGAGCTGGTATCTTAGGGAGAATGTGGCTTAACATCTGTTGTTTGCCACCGTAATAAGTAATTGGCGTTTTCATGGTTGTCAATTTTAAGTCACGAAAATCCTTTGTATGTGGGCATATTAAAAGGACAAAAAAACGCCCAATTATCTGGCAAAAAATTGTACGTTTGTAAAGCTGCGGATCCAGCAGTTAAAACACGGAATATATTATGCAAAATGAATTCGCCCGCGGAATGGAGCTTGGGAGAAAGCACCTATCCGCCATCATGAAAAGAGGGGCTAAATGGCAAAATCGTCATATCCCTATCTACATCAGAGAAAATTTGATGTATCCTTTTTTTATCACTGAAGTAGGTACCGAAGAACATCTATATGTTATTCAAGCCCCCCTAAATGATACCGAAAAGGTGCATTTCCTTCAGTTCGCGCGGCGCCCTCGCGATGAAAGTCATCCCCAAGTTTCTAATAACACACAATGAAGCAGCTTCTCCCGGTGTAGTTTATATCGTCCATACTCAGTCTCCTGCTTATGTAGCGACCATACACCGATTTGCTGACATTCCATCACTTGAAAATTTTGTAGCAACGGTCAATCATACCAACTTTTTCTACCTCAAAGACCAGCTTATCGGTATTGAAGTATTGCATTTTCTGACGGAGTTTTCCCAAATCCCGGCACGTTTTAACTATTCGTTGAAACGTGCCTTGAATTGGTATCTCCACTCTCAAGAGGAGGGTTGATTATCAATCAGTTAAAAAAGTTGCACCCTTTTTTCTCGACGGCCACTGCAAATCGCCAGATTGACAGTGTGTTGACCGTGGCGGTCATCATTTTTGCCCCAAAAATCCCTCTCGAAAGCCCGCCCTTTAACATTTTGGAAATTTCCAAAATCAAAATGGCGAATAGCTGAAAGCCATTTACATAAAGTCGATATCGAAGCCACTGGAAGCATAAGCGAGGTGAGGCTTTGAGATGTAAACGGCATAGTAGTCAACGGTATCACTCAAGTGAGTCGCGTTCTCTTGGGCTACACCGGGCTTGCTCTCACTGCCCTTGTCCTTACGGTAGTCGCCAGTGATGGGCGTCATCTGTATCGAGGTGGTGGTGCTACGGGCGTGTGCCTTACTGAAGCGCAGTACTACAGGGGTGACCTCACTGTTCTCTGATAGCATATCACTCATAAGGGTATATATCTCATCCTTAGGAGGGTTATAATGAATGGGTGCTATAATAGTATCCCACCCATGGGTAGAAAATTCTTCCCCAAATTGCTCAAAAAAAGTCTCCCAAGTACCGTCAGATTTTTTTACCGAACCCGCCGATTTATTATTCCCATTTCTATCCCCGGTGATGATAATTTGGCGTTTTTGATGACCCCTATTTTCAAGCTCCTCCCGTAGCTTGATAGCCAAGGTCTGCGCCATGGTCTTGTCATTGTCCGGCTCTTTGACGAAGCTATCAAAGGCGCACCGATGTAAGTGGGAATGAGGGGTGTTTTGCCAATTGGTGCAGCTGGTAAAACGCGCGTTGAAATCCACTACCGTCACAATGCCCTCAGCGGGGTTGTATATTTCGTCTTCGTCAATATCCGTATGCCGCTCGTAGTCAAAAGCGGGATAATAGCAGTTTGGCAAACGAGAAATCCGTTTGCCTTCTACTTCCACCGCATACTCAATTTTAAGGAGCTTCTTTTTGAGGTTTTCGATAAAATTCGGCGGCAAAAACAAGATATTATCCCTTGTAGTAATGGTCGTAAAATAATACCTGCCTATTTCAGTGGCCATCAATTTTTCGACTTCGTACATCCAATCCCCTCCGCTCCCGTAAGATGGGCTAGAAAAAAAACAGAAAAGGTGGTGCCAATTGGAGTGGAATTTTCCAACGTTTGCGCGTAAACGTCCCTCCAAAATTTTGAGCCATTCTCGTTTAAACAAAAGTGCCTCATCCATGAAGGCAAAATCGTCGTTACGTCCCCGGTGCAAATCCGCGTTCAATTTATACCCACAAACTTCCATCACCCAACCGTTCGGAAAAGAAATACAGTTTTCCCAATCGTCGGGTTCTTGCCAAGGTCGGTCCCAATCTGCGGGTGGCTCTTTCCACAAACAATAATCCCCTTCGCCCGTCGAAAAGTCGTAGGGCGTCATGTTAAAATGTTCGCGCCAAACGGATTTGACGCCTGGGAAAATACTCCGCTTAAACTGCTTTACCGTATTGCAAGCAAATTGCCCCTTGGCTTTGGACAAATCTTCTTTTGAACACAGCATCGCAAAAGCCATGATAAACGACTTTCCTGAGCCGATACCGCCGACGATGCCCGCCGTCTTCACCCCTTTGGCGTTCAAATCATAAGTAATAGCCTCAATAAAATCGGCTTGACGGTCATTGAGTTCAAACTCGACCGTTTCATCATCAATCCAATTGCTCATATTCAGCTTCTTCGTCTAAAACATCCTTTTTGACATCCCCATTGACGACCGTCGTGCGGCGTTTGACCACAATTTTGGTCGGTTTCTTTTTATCCCCAATCGACCTTGAGGTATCGTAAGCCCCATCAATCACCGCTGCTTCTTTCATCAACCGCGTGTATTCCCGGAGCAACATGGCCACCTCTTTTACCGTAGAAGTATCAACATTCATTTTGATGTCCAAAAACACCACATCTTCACTCAGTGGTGCCCCTATAATCTCATTGATTTTGTCCATCACCATCTTGGCGGCTCCCCGAAACTGCTCGGCGTAAATGTACTTGATACCGTCTCGATTGCGGAGCTGACGCAGCTCGGCAAACACCTCATAACTCATCGCCAGTATTTCCCGCGCTCGCCGCTCCATTACTTTGCTCGTGGGGTGATTCTTCAGCATTCGGATCACTTCCGTATCTGAGTAGCCATCCTTGAGCCAAGCTCGGCAGATATCCATTTTCTCAAAAGTCTCTTCCTGCGTTGGGGTAAGTTCGTGGCCATGCAGCAAATGTTTACGATACACGTCCATTTCACTATAGACTTTCTCCAAATATTTATTGTGTTGTCTCATATTTGATTCTCGTAATTTGGGTCTGTAAATCGGTTTTATGAGCTTTCATCCGTGCAAGTTCTTCTTCCCACTGAGTCGCTTTTTTGTGTTCCGGACTTTCGGCCAATTTCTTGGTGTATTTCACAATATTGACATTGAGCCGTTGGAGCTCCAGCCGTAGTTCAGCTTCAGAGCCGGAAACGGGTGAGTGAGGCTTGGCCGATGAAGTCTCTGGAAATTTTCCATATTTCTGAAAATGCTCAATCCGCAACCGAATCGCTTTCCACGCTTTCCTTCGGTCCATTATCTGGTCAATCACCACCTTGGCACCCTCCGCGTCCTGGTCTTGAAACGTATGCAACTCATTAGAAAAACGAGCAGCTTCTTGATGCAAGCGTTCGGCCTGCACAAGAAGCTGCTCATACTCATCCAGCGAAGCGTTGACTACGCCTCCGTGTTTTTTTTTGCCTGTTCTTCTTCGGTGGCTTCCGTTTGAGGCTCAGTCTCCGTGGCTTGCGGTTCTTCAGGAGTGCTTGGCGGATTGACTACTACCGTTGGCTCCTTCTTTTCAGGCTCCACTTTCTCCTTTTTAGGGGCAGCCACTTTGTCTTTTTTAGCCTCCTTAGCAGGAGTGCTTTCCGCTTTGGTTTCCTCCAGCTTTGCTTGAGTCGCTTCAGGGGTGGTAGCTTCTTCCGCTTTTGCTGCTTTCAAAACCGCTTGGGCTTCCTCCAGTTTTGCTTTGGTGGCTTCACTCTTAATGGCATCGTGGCGCATCTGTGCAAACTGCACATCTGCCTCCAATCGTTGAATATCTTGCATTAGATGTTGTCGGCGTTTTTAGGTTTTACCTCGTTTTTCTCGGTTTTGGTCGGCGTTTCAAATAGCTCTTTGTATTTGTCGCCTAGACCCCATACCCACTCCAAATCCTTTTGGGGAGTATCGTTAGACAGCACGATAGACTTATCTGAAGGAGTGGCTACCGTGGCACCGATGTGTTCTTTTTTTACCTTGAGCATGATTTTTTAAACAGAATAAAAGCCCAGAAAAATGCCCTCAGCGAGCATTTTTCTGGGCAGATAAGACTAAACCGTTGGGAGAGCTTCTACCAAAAAGACCACATCATCCGCCATTGGGACGGGCATCGTCGTCAAACCGTCGTTTTTAGCTCTGACGGTGATGTCTTTACGGGCATTTCCTTTTTCGGGTGAAGCACCCACTGCCTCCAGCATGAAGGGTACGTGTTTTTGTCCCAAATAATAACGCGAATCGTCGTTACCTTGAATCACGATATTGACCGGAACCTCGTACAAACGCGTCAAAAACTTCACGTTATCTTTGTTGATACCCAAGATTTTGAACTCAAAGCCTTGGGTAAAACCCGCGCCTGGTTTCATCTCAAAATCAAACTTGGTTGTATCATACCACGCCTGTACTTCAATGGCTTTCTTGCCCGTCACCAACGGAATCGCCGTTGGGCCCGCTAGTTCTCCTCCGGTCACTAGCATATCATAAGTGACCACCTCGTTTTCCAAATCATCGCAAAAGATAATCCACAAACGTTTCGAGCCACCCAGCTCAGGCTTTTGGTACTTGCGTTTGACCCCAATCAAAGGCGTAAAAGCCAAAATAGGAGCCGTCAGCCCCAAGCCCGTCGGATCACCAAACACCTCCGTACCCACCACAAAGGCCAGTACCAAGGCGAGCATCCACCCCAAAATAATCCCTAGTTTTTTCATTACTGTCAATAGTTGATGTTAATTATTTAAGTTTTAAATGCCTATTATGCACAGACGCTCCTAGTCAGTACGGTTGTTCATAAACAAGTACTTGCCTACGCCGTAGTTGACATCCGCCGAAAACATAAAGTTGGCTTCCCAACCCTTCACGTTTTCAATCATCTTGGCATTGAAGTTTTGGTAATTTTCGTTGAGTACGAAAAACAAGTTCTTAGGCAAACTGATGAACTGAAAGCGTTTATTGCCCAAACCTTCCTCTACCTTGATTTTGATGTGCGGAAAGTCATCCAACTGTGCTGGTTGTTCACTCAACGAAATCGTGTTAGGTGATTTTTCCCGACGCGTCGCTTTGTACTTACGGTAGCTCGGTGCCGACATATACACCGTCATCGGGCGTCCTGAGATGTCGGGATTTGATTCCGTCAACTGCGCCAACTCATTGGTTTGGTCATACACATCGGCATCAAAATCGTTGGCCGTCATGGCCGCGATATTCTTGACGTTTTCGGTCGGGATATCTCCCCCGGAGCCACGACCTTCGGCAAACTTGTAAATCAAACCATTCATGACCGTAAGCGAACCTTTCACCGCCGGGTTTTTCACCCCTCTAAAGGTCGAATTGTAAGCCAAATCACGCCCGGCTTTTTCCAAGATTTGCTCCGCAAAAAACAACGGCCAAGGGTTAGAGATAAGGGCATCAAGGCTTTGAAACGCAATCACGTTTTTCAAATACGTGCGATAAAAATTAATCAAGTCACTTCTACGAAGCGACAAGTCAATATCGATATCGTTGAAAGTAGGCAAACGCGCCCCAAACTTCACGGCGTCGGCGGAGGGATCGAAGTCATCACTCGCCACGCGCATGATATCCATTACTTCCATCGAAAGCAAGGGCGTACGGTCATCTTGCTCCCGCACCTCAAAATCACTCCGAATCTTCCCCCAGCCATTGGCCAAGTACATATTCATGATTTCGGGCGTGCTGCTGATGGTGTCGGCCAGCTCGTTGGGCAAGTTGTCAAACTTGACCGAGTTTACTAGATTGTTAGCAATAAGTGCCATTGGTAAAATCGCTGTTAAAAAGGTTGAAAAAAATCAAATCGTCACAAAAGCGTCGCAGCTCTTAGGCTTGCGGACGATTACGCTTCCAAATCTCCGCTGCCACGCCCATGGGAGAGTCGGCGGCTGCCTTGGCCAAGGCTTGAGGTACCCGGCTGGGGGCATCAGCTTGAGGCAACACTACCCCAGCATTCGGAGCCGTGTGGAAGTAGTTAGCAGAGGCCGCCTGTT
>VFQN01008036.1_pt1 | contig 10941 bp, 10 predicted proteins | sample 3512371 | NCBI WGS metagenome assembly VFQN01 (sample SAMN10412370, study PRJNA504923) | tailings metagenome | isolation source: Replicate 2 from Balatoc abandoned mine | place: Philippines: Itogon, Benguet | collected 2017-08-28 | reverse complement strand
CCGCCGACAAACTTGAGTCCCCTCGCGGTGGGGGCTGCGATGTAATCCGGTCGGTACCTACATGTCAGCGAGAGTCGGCGCGGAACGGGTCGGCGGGATAGACGCCGAGCACCTTCACATCGGTGGTGAAGAAGCGCAGCTCCTCGAGCGCCCGCTGCACGCCGAGGTCGTCGGGGTGCCCGTCGACCTCCGCGAGGAACTGGGTCGCGGTGAACTCGCCGCCGACCATGTAGCTCTCCAGCTTGGTCATGTTGACGCCGTTGGTGGCGAACCCGCCGAGCGCCTTGTAGAGCGCGGCCGGCAGGTTGCGGACGTTGAAGATGAAGCTGGTGACGACGGGGCCGTTGCCTGCGGGCGCCTCGACGAGCTCGGGGGAGAGGACGACGAAGCGGGTGGTGTTGTGGTCCTCGTCCTCGACGTCCTCGGCGAGGATCTCGAGGCCGTAGATCTCGGCGGCGAGGGGCGGCGAGATCGCCGCCATCGTCGGGTCGCCGAACTCGGCGACCTCCCGGGCGGCGCCGGCGGTGTCACCGGAGATGACCGGCTTGAGGCCGTGCTTGCGGATCACCTTGCGGCACTGGCCGAGCGCGTGTACGTGGCTGTGCACCGAGGCGATCGTGTCCAGCGTCGCGCCCGGGATCGCCATCAGGCAGAACCGGATGCGGAGGAAGTGCTCGGCGATGATGTGCAGCCCGGAGTCCGGCAGGAAGTGGTGGATGTCCGCCACGCGGCCCGCGATCGAGTTGTCGATCGGGATCATCGCCAGCTCCGCCTCGCCGGACTCGACGGCCGCGAAGACGTCCTCGAACGACGCGCACGGCAGGGCCTCCCAGTCGGGGTAGTGCTCCATGCACACCAGGTGGGAGTTCGCGCCGGGTTCGCCCTGGTAGGCGATGCGTCTCGTCACGCCGTTCATGGTCCCACGGGGCGGCCGGACGCCGGTCGTGCGGCCCAGAGTGCGGCCCGGCGCGGTGAAAGGACACTCCGGGGTCCGAAGCTCCCTACCCCTCGCACCCTAGTCTCAGAGCGTGGAGCTGCTGTCCCTCGTCGCCGTCGTCCTCGCCGCCGCCGCACTCGTGCTGGCCGTGCAGGGGCGGCGTACGGCGAGACCCTCGGCCGGCGGCGTCGACGCAGTGCCAGAGGACGTGCAGGGGCTCCGCCAGGAGGTCGCGGCCCTGCGTCGCGAGGGGGCGGACGCGCTGCGGCACCTGGCCGTGGTGCGCTACGACGCCTTCGGCGACATGGGCGGGCAGCTCTCGTGGTCGGTCGCGCTGCTCGACGACGGCGGCGACGGGGTCGTGCTGACCTCGATCCACGGCCGCAGCGACGCGCGCACCTACGCCAAGAGCATCGCAGGGTGGACCAGCGAGCAGCAGCTCTCGCCTCAGGAGGTCGAGGCGATCGACCACGCGCGCCCGTGACCGCGCCGCTGCTCCGGGTCCGGGGTCTGACCAAGAAGTACGGCGACGTCACGGTGCTCCGCGATGTCGACCTCGACGTCGCCCCGGGCCGGGCACTGGCGCTGCGCGGACGCAACGGTGCCGGCAAGTCGACGCTGCTGCGCTGCGTCACCGGGGCCGACGAGCCGACGTCAGGGACCGTCGAGCTCGATGGCACACCCGTCGACGAGCGGTCGGTCCAGGTACGCCGGGATGTCGCCGCGGTGAGCGACGAGCTCGACTTCTTCCCCGACCTCAGCGTGATCGAGCACCTCGACCTGCTGGCCCGTGCCCACCGGGTCGTGGAGGCGGAGGCTCTCGTTGACGAGGTGCTCGAGGACGTGCGGCTGGTCGGGCAGGCTGCCCAGCTGCCGGGCACGCTCTCCTCGGGGCAGCGCCGTCGGCTGGCCCTGGCGACTGCCTTCGTGCGGCCGCGACGGCTGTTGGTGCTCGACGAGCCCGAGGCGCGCCTCGACCAAGCGGGCCTCGCCTGGCTCGTGGAGCGGCTGCGCCGGGAGAAGGCCGACGGCCTCGGGATCCTGCTCGCCAGCCACGACCCGGAGCTGGTGGCAGCGGTGGCCGACGACGTGCTCGACCTCGACGACCTCGAGGACCGCGAGCCCGAGTCCCACGAGACGTGAGCGCGGAGGTCCGCGAGCTCCGTCGCCAGATCCGCTCGTGGCGGCGCGGTCGCACCGACACCACGCTGCTGGAGGCGTTCCAGGACGCCTACGTCGTGATCTTCTCCGCGCTCGTGGTCGGCGCGATGGCCACCAACGTGCTCCTCAACCTCCGCGTGATGAGCGCGGAGGCATGCACGTCGGGGCGCTGCGCCGACGCTCGCGGAGCGCTCGGCTGGCTGCTGGGCCTGGCGGGGGTGACCGCGGTGCTCGGCGTCGGGCGTCTGCTCGGGCCCGTGCTGGTGGCGCCGGCGGTCGGGAGTTGGCTGTTGAGCGCGCCGCTCGACCGCGCCGCTCTGCTGCGCGGCCGGCTGATCGTGACCCTGGCCGTCGCCGCGGTGGTCGGGGCCGGTCCGGCGGTCGTCGGCGCCCTGCTGGGCGGCTTCGCCCCGGCGGCCGTGGCCTGGGCCGCCGCGCTGGCCGCCCTGGTATGCGTGCTGCTCCTGTCCGTCGCCGCGCGAGGCCAGACGGGGCCGGGCCGCGGGATCCGGGTGGTGGCGCACGGCCTCGCGGCGACTCTCTGGGCCGGACTGGTGCTGGTGGCTGCCGGCCGCGCGCCCGGTGACCTCGGCAGCCCCGCCGTGCCGGTGCTGATCGCCGCTGCCGCGGCGGCGGCGGTCGCGGCGGCGGCGTACGCCGCGAGCGCCAACCGGGCGCTCGCCCGCATCTCCCGGCGCCGCCTGACCGCGGGCGGTGCGCTGCTGCCGGGGATCTCCGGCGCGCTCTCCAGCCTCGACCTCACCCTGCTCTTCGACGTGCTGCTCGCGCGGCACTGGCGGTCGCGCAGCTCGGTGCGGGTCGTACGCGGCCGCGCCTCGGGCAGTGCCGCGCTCGTGTGGCGGGAGGTGGTGCGGCTGCGCCGCAACGGCGCTGTGCTCGTGGCGCTGGCGGGAGCGCTCGTGCTGCCCTACGTCGCCGCCGCCCTCGGCATCGGCCACCTGATGCTCCTGGTCGTGGCTCTGACCGGATTCGTCGCCGGGGTCGGACTCTTCACGGCGTTGCGGGTGCTGTCGCGCACGACGAGCCTGCTGCGCTGCTTCCCGCAGCCGGCCTGGCTGATCCGACTCGCGTGCCTGGGAGTGCCGGGGCTGGTGCTGGTGCTGTGGGGGCTCGCCACGGCGCCCGCGGTGAATGCGGCCGTGGGCGGGCCCTGGTCCGACAGCCTGCTGGTGGCGGGCGCCGCCGGACTCGCGATCGTGGCCGGCGCGGTGCGCTGGACGAGCAGCTCGCCACCGGACTACCGGCTGCCGCTGGTCGCCTCGCCGATGGGAGCGGTGCCCACCTCGCTCTACGGCAGCGTGCTGCGCGGGTTCGACGTACTGGCGCTCGGGACCATCCCGCTCCTCGCCGCGCCGACCGCGGTCGGCGCCGCCTGGTCGGCTGCGCTGAGCGCGGCGGTCCTCGGCTACCTGGTGGGACGACGCTGACCGCGGATCCACCGGTTCCTCGCCTGCTCACGCGAGGTGCCTCTACGATCCGCCCATGAACCCGTTGCGGTGGATGGCGGTCAAGCTCGGCGCGCAGCCGTGGCTGCCGCGTTTCTCTCGCCTGATCGTCGGCACCGACAAGGCGCTCCAGCGACTCAGCCGGGGTCGGGTCACGATCATGCTCGCCACCGGCCTCCACGAGCTCGTGCTCCAGGTGCCGGGACGCAAGACCGGCGTGCTGCGCACGACGCCGCTGCTCACCGTGCCCCACGAGGGCGGCTGGCTGATCGTCGGCTCCAACTGGGGCGCCGCCGAGCCGCCCGCCTGGGCCGGCAACCTACGCGCCGCCCAGGACCCCACGATCACCTACAAGGGGCGCACCATCGCGGTCGACGCCCGCGAGCTGAGCGGGCCGGAGCGGGACGAGAAGTGGGCGGCCGCGGTCGCCGGCTGGCCCAACTACGCGAAGTACGCCGAGCGCACGGGGCGCGAGCTGCCGCTCTTCTGGCTCACCCCGCGGTAGGCGAGGGTTTCCTCCGCTCTCTTCCTGACCTCAGCCGCGAGGCCGCCGACGGGTCCGGTGCCTCCCCCGCCACGATCAGCAGGGCGAAGAACACGGTCGGCCTTGAGGGCCGCAAGCTCTACAGACTCGACGATCTCAAGGCCTGGTTCGAGGGATGGGAGGACGCACGAGTCGGCTCGTGCTCCTCTCGGCCGGTCGGGCGGCTACGGCGCCCCGTGGGCGCGGCTCCGGACCCGAATGCCTTGGCTGGGAGGTCAGAAGACCCGGAGCCCCCACAAGTCCGCGATCTTCTTCAAGTCCGGGTCCGAGAGCTCGATCGAACGCTCGTCGACGATCTCGATGTTGGTGCCCTCGAAGATCGCCCAACACTCCCATCCGGACTTGATGCGACTCATGTACCTCATGCCCGAGTAGGTGGGCGTGCCATCCGTCTCCGTCGCGGTGTAGGCGTGCAACGCGATCGCACGACTGAGGCGGCGGTCGTGGTTGCAGATGTCGCTGAGGTCTAGGGGGTCGTCGTATCCGAGAGCGACGAGGTTCGGCGCTAGAACCTCACTGAGGTAGTCGTGCGTGGCGGGATCCTCGACATCAAGGAACGGCAACGGGTTCTCGAGAGTCAGGTCTCCCATGGTTCGCTGGAGACGCCAGTCCTGCGGAACCCCGCCAGTTACCATGAAGTGCTCGTTCTCGTTCTTGAGCAACTCCCGGATCTTCGGCGTTGGCCGAAAGCGAGCAAGAGTCTCCGCGTAGCAGGCCTCAGGTGTGCTGCCGGCGTACAGGACCCCGCCGCCGACGACGTCGAAGCGGTTGCCGGCCTTCGGTAGCGCCGCATCAACGGGCGAGATGGTGGAGAAGCCGAGGAGCCCGCGCCTGCGCGCCACCCGATGGATGACATCGGGTGGCGTGGCAGTCGCGGGCTCCGTCACGGTCAGCCTCCAGCCAGGAAGGCGCGGGCCGCAGCCAGCGTCTCTCGGTTCAGGCCGTCGTGGATAGCCTCGGCAGGTGACATGTCATCGAGCTGCGGGTTGCTTCCCATGAACCAGGCCCGGATGGTGGAGGCGGCCTCCTCGCCCTCGAGCATCTGGACGACCTGGTACGTAATTCTCAGGGGGAGCAGGTTGGCTTCGCCGACCTCACTCCCCTTCTTCCACCGAGAAATGGTGGAGACGTCTCGATCCACGATGAACGCGACCAACTTGGCGCCTAACTTGGCGGTGAGGGCCTCGATGAGGTCCACCTGGCTGACGACGACGGACTCGCGGTGCGCGGTAGTCCTTGCCTGGTCCTGTGTCCGAGTCACACCTGTTTTCCCTTCCAGATGCGGCCGACTCGCCTTGACGCTGCTCGTCATCCCCATGTGGTGTGGCGATTGGTGGCGGGTCCGCGGTTCTTGGTGATGATGGTCTTGGCAGCGAATCTACCCACAAAACTCGTGCAAAACACGTGCATTTGAGATTCGCCAGGCTTGCATACCTATCAGCGGTATCGCGGGGCATGAAGGGACCACCGTAGACACCCCCGCCGACAGCCGCTCAGAGCGAGGGCGAACAGCTGCATGCGCCGACCATGGCCCTGCTCGGGTCGTCGTTCGTCGCGGCGCGGAGGTGGGCGGCTGGTATGAGTCCGGCCGGGAGATCGCCGGATCCGAAGACGAGGTCGTCCACCAGGTTGTCTCCGAGCTCGAGTGCCGAGAAGGACCGCAGAATGGTCGCTCGAGGGGGGCCTCGACGCAGCAGCCGTTCGGCTGGACGATGAAGCTCTCACGGCTCCAGCGTGTAGCCGAGCCCCGGTGAGGTGATCAGGTGCCGCGGCTGCGCCGGGTCGTCCTCGAGCTTGCGGCGCAACTGGGCGGCGTACACCCGCAGGTAGTGCGTCTCGTGCTCGTACGCCGGACCCCACACCTCGCGCAGGACCTGCTCGCGGGTGACCAGGCGGCCGACGTTGCGGGCGAGCAGTTCCAGGAACGACCACTCGGTCGGCGTCAGTCGCACCTCGGTGTCCGCCCGGGTCACCCGCTTGCGCGCGAGGTCGATCGCGAGGTCGCCGGCGACGACGACCGCGTCGGTCGGCGCGGCCGCCTGCCCTCGGCGTACGGCGGCGCGGAGGCGCGCCATCAGTTCGTTCATCGCGAACGGCTTGCTGACGTAGTCGTCGGCGCCGAGGTCGAGTGCCTCGACCTTGTCCTCGCCGTGCTGGCGGGCCGAGAGCACCACGATCGGGACCGCGGTCCAGCCGCGCAGGCCGGCGATCACCTCGGTGCCGTCGAGGTCGGGCAGGCCGAGGTCGAGCAGGACGACGTCGGGGTGCTCGGCCGCGGCGGCGTCGAGCGCCGACCGGCCGTCGGCGGCGGTGACGACCTCCCAGCCGTGCGCCCGCAGGTTGATCGCGAGCGCGCGTGCGAGCGCGGGCTCGTCGTCGACCACCAGCACCTTGCTCATCCGACGCTCACCCGACCCTCACCCCCGACGCTCATCCGGTCGCCCTCGGCACCGCCAGCACCATCGTCAGCCCTCCGCCCGGGGTGTCCTCGGCGGCCAGCGTGCCACCGACCACCTCGGTCAGCCCGCGCGCCACGGCGAGCCCGAGGCCGAGGCCGCCCGGCGAGGTGTCGTCGAGGCGCTGGAACGGCTCGAACATCCGCTCTCGCTGCGCCGGTGGTACGCCGGGGCCACGGTCGACCACGAGGATCTCGACGGTCTCGGGCAGCACGTGCGCGAGGACCCGCACCGGTGTCCCGGCCGAGAGCCGGACGGCGTTGCCGACGAGGTTGGCGACGATCCGATCCAGCAACCCGGGGTCGGCGTGCACGAGCGGCGTCGACTCCTCGACCTCGAGGGAGACGGCGCCGGGCCGGTGACCGGCCACCGCCAGGGGCAGCACCTCCTCGAGGCTCAGATCCCGCAGCACCGGGTGGAGCAGGCCCGACTCGATCCGGGAGAGGTCGAGGAGGTTGTCGATCAGCCGCTCCAGCTGCTCGGTGGAGGACTCGACCGCGGCCACCAGCTCGGCCTGGTCGGCCGGGTCCAGCGATCCGGAGACGAGGCCGTCGACCGAGGTGCGCATCGTCGCGAGCGGGGTCCGCAGGTCGTGGGAGACCGCCCGCAAGATCGCCGTACTCGTCGCCTCGGCGCGCTCCAGGGTCGCCGCACGCTCGTCGCGCTCCCGGAGACGTCGGTACTCCAGCACCAGGCCCGTCTGCACCGCGAACGCCTCCAGCACCCGCCGGTCGGTCGCCCGCAGCGGGGAGCCGCACAAGACGATCACGTGGTCCTCGTCGACCGGCACCCGGGTGTCCCCCTCGTCGGGGGCGCCGGCCGGATCGACGCCGCTCGCCGCGAGCATCGACCATCCCACGGCGCCGCGCTCCAGCAGCGAGACCGAGCGCTGGCCGAAGGTCTCCTGGAGGCGGGCGACGATCGCCTCGGCGGTGTCCTGGCCGGTCAGCACCGACCGGGACAGGGAGCTCATGGTCGTCGCCTCCGTGCGCGCGCGTACGGCGTCCGCGGCGCGGCGCGAGGCGCGGTCGACGACGGTCGCGACGCCCACGGCGACGAGGACGAAGACCAGCAGCGCCGCGAGGTTCTCCGGCTCGGAGATCGTGAGGCGGCCGGTCGGCTGCGTGAAGAACCAGTTCATCAGCAGGAAGCCGAGCACCGCCGCGACGAGGGCCGGCACCAGCCCGCCGACGAGCGCGACCAGCACGGTGACAGCGAGGAAGAGCAGCACGTCGAGCGGCAGCTGGTCGGGATCGTCGACCTGGCGCAGCACCAGCGTCAGCAGCCCGGGCAGCGCCCCGGACAGCGCCAGCCCGGCGACCTGGCGTCGCCTGCTGAGGGGCGAGGCGTACCACCGGGGCCGCCCGACGCCGCCGCCCTGGTCGTGCGTCACGAGGTGCACGTCGATCGAGCCGGCGAGAGAGGCGATCCGCTCGCCCGTCGTACCGGTGAACAGGCGGCGCACCCGCCCGTGGCGCGAGACGCCGACGACGATCATCGTGGCGTTGGCGCCGGTCGCGAAGTCGACCACGGCCTGGGAGACGTCCTCGCCGACGACGGAGTGGAAGGTGCCGCCGAGCGCGGCGACGAGCTGCTGGGCCCGCGCGATCCGCCGCTCGTCCGCGTGGGCGATCCCGTCGGAGGCGATGACGTGCAGCGCGATGAGCTCCGAACCGGCGGCGCGCTGCGCGAGCCGGGCGCCGCGGCGCAGCAGCGTCTCGCTCTCGGTGCCGCCGGTGACGGCGACCACGATGCGCTCCTTGGCCGGCCAGGGCTGCTCGATGCGGTGTGCCCGCCGGTAGTCGCCGAGTGCGTCGTCGACGCGGTCCGCGAGCCAGAGCAGGGCGAGCTCGCGCAGTGCGGTCAGGTTGCCGACCCGGAAGTACGACGTGAGCGAGGCGTCGATCTGCTCGGCGCGGTAGATGTTGCCGTGCGCCATGCGGCGGCGCAGCGCATCGGGAGACATGTCGACCAGCTGGATCTGGTCGGCGGTACGCACCACCTCGTCGGGCACCGTCTCGCGCTGGCGGACGCCGGTGATCCGCTCGACCTCGTCGTTGAGCGACTCGAGGTGCTGGATGTTGACGGTGGTGATCACGTCGATGCCGGCCCGGCGGATCAGCTCGACGTCCTCGGCCCGCTTCTCGCGCGCGCTGCCCGGCACGTTCGTGTGCGCGAGCTCGTCGACGCAGACGACGGCGGGTCGTCGCGCGATCACGGCCTCGGTGTCCATCTCGGAGAAGGTGGTGCCGCGGTAGGTGACCTCGAGGCGCGGCACCACCTCAAGCCCGTCGACCATCTCGGTCGTGTGTGGCCGGCCGTGCGTCTCGACGTACCCGACGACGACGTCGGTGCCCCGGTCCGCCCGGCGGCGGGCCTCGCCGAGCATGGCGTAGGTCTTGCCGACGCCGGGCGCGGCGCCGAGATAGACCGTCAGCCGCCCCCGGCGCTCCTCCATGGTCATGATCCTGCCAGCCGCCGCACCGCGAGGTTGAGCTCGAGGACGTTGACCCGCGGCTCGCCGAGGACGCCCCAGGTCCGGCCGGACGCGTGCTCCGCGACGAGCTCCCGTACCTCGGCCTCGCTGAGCCCGTTCTCTGCCGCCACGCGCGGCACCTGGAGCTCGGCGTACGCCGGGGAGATGCCGGGGTCGATGCCGGAGGCCGAGGCGGTCACCGCGTCGGGCGGTACGTCGGCCGGGTCGACGCCCTCGCGCTCGGCGATCGCGGCCCGGCGCTCCTCGATCGCCACCACCAGGTCCGGGTTGTTCGGGCCGAGATTGGAGCCGTAGGTGGAGAGCAGGTCGTAGCCGTCGCCGGCCGCGGACGGCCGGTTGTAGAAGAGGTCCTCCTCGTCGCCGACCTGCCCGACGAGGGCCGAGCCGACCGCGTCGCCCGCCTCGGTGGTGGGTGACCCGGTCGCGGTGACGAGCGAGCCGCCGGCCCGCCACGGGAAGACCGCCTGAGCGACGCCGGTGACGGCCAGCGGGTAGGCCAGTCCGAGCAGCACGGTCATCGCGACGAGCACGCGCAGGCCCGCCAGGCCGTGGCGGTAGAGGGCGAAGATGTCCACCATGTCAGATCCCCGGAATCAGTGAGATGACGAGGTCGAGCAGCTTGATCCCCAGGAAGGGGGCGATCAGGCCACCGACGCCGTACACGAGCAGGTTGCGGCGCAGCAGCGCCGTGGCCGAGGACGGCCGGTAGCGCACCCCGCGCAGGGACAGCGGGATCAGCGCGACGATGATCAGCGCGTTGAAGACGACCGCGGAGACGATCGCCGACTCCGGCGACGACAGCCGCATCACGTTGAGGACGTCCAGGCCGGGGAAGGCGACGACGAACATCGCCGGCAGGATCGCGAAGTACTTCGCGACGTCGTTGGCGACCGAGAACGTCGTGAGCGCGCCGCGGGTGATGAGCAACTGCTTGCCGATCTCGACGACGTCGATCAGCTTCGTCGGGTCGGAGTCGAGGTCGACCATGTTGCCGGCCTCCTTGGCCGCGGTCGTACCCGTGTTCATCGCGACGCTGACATCGGCCTGGGCCAGCGCCGGTGCGTCGTTCGTGCCGTCGCCGCACATCGCGACCATCCGGCCGCCGTCCTGCTCCTGGCGGATCAGGGCCATCTTGTCCTCGGGCGTGGCCTCGGCGAGGAAGTCGTCGACCCCGGCCTCCCGCGCGATAGCGGCGGCGGTGAGCGGGTTGTCACCGGTGATCATCACGGTGCGGATGCCCATGGCGCGCAGCTCGTCGAACCGCTCGCGGATGCCGTCCTTGACGACGTCCTTGAGGTGGATGACGCCGAGGAGCCGCGCGGGCTGACGGCCCCACTGCTCGGCAACCACGAGCGGGGTGCCACCGCTGGCGCTGATGCGCTCCACGATCGCGTCGAGCCCGTCGCTCGGGTGACCACCGGTGCTGTGCACCCACTTGGCGACGGCCGATCCGGCTCCCTTGCGGATCCTGACGTTGCCGGTGTCGATGCCGCTCATCCGGGTCATGGCGGAGAACTCGACGAGCTCGGCGTCGGCCGGCACCGGCCGCCGCCCGCCGACCAGGTCGACGATGCTCCGCCCCTCGGGTGTCTCGTCGGCCAGGGAGGACAGCATCGACGCCTCGGCGATCTCCTCCTGGCTGACGCCGGGCAGCGGCAGCAGCTCGCTGGCCTGCCGGTTGCCGTGCGTGATGGTGCCGGTCTTGTCCAGCAGGAGTACGTCGACGTCGCCCGCTGCCTCGACCGCGCGGCCGGACATCGCCAGCACATTGCGGCGTACCAGCCGGTCCATGCCCGCGATGCCGATCGCCGAGAGCAGCGCGCCGATCGTGGTCGGGATCAGGCAGACCAGCAGCGCGGTCAGGACGAGCAGGGATTGGT
>VFQN01008032.1_pt1 | contig 10943 bp, 14 predicted proteins | sample 3512371 | NCBI WGS metagenome assembly VFQN01 (sample SAMN10412370, study PRJNA504923) | tailings metagenome | isolation source: Replicate 2 from Balatoc abandoned mine | place: Philippines: Itogon, Benguet | collected 2017-08-28 | reverse complement strand
TTCCTGGATTAACACCTGCTTGTTCAACCTTTTCATATTTATTCTCTTTTTTCACATTATGCTCTATCAATAAATCATACATAACGAATCAACAAATATACAATATGAAAGAAAATAACTCACCGTTAGAAACGACTTTATTACCATAGTAACATAACGCAATACTAAGAATCAATAAAATCAATAATGCAGGGAAAAAGGTTGCATAAAAGATATTAATATCACTTAATCTTTCAGATCTGGAAGATGTAGGAGAGGTAGTGTTCAGTGGAGATATGGAGGGTCGAAAAGAGGGGGAAGAAGTTAAGGGCTGAGAAGTTACAGAGGGTGAAGTAGTGGGAGATAAGCTTGAAGTTGGAGAGGTAGTGGGAGATCTTGAAGGGACAGAGCTAGTCGGAGATAAGCTTAAAGTGGGTGAACCAGTGGGAGATAAGCTTAAAGTAGGTGAACCAGTGGGAGATAAGCTAAAGGCAGGTGAGAGACTTGGAGAAAAGGTTGGACTCTGAGAAGGTGTGATATATTTTCGAACAATATTCTTTTCAGAAAAAAAGAGTTCATCCTTCCTACTGAGTGCGAGTCCTGTTGGTGCACTAATTGCATCAATATCGAGAGTCCTCTTTGCTCCTTGTTGTGTACCACATGAAGAAGATCCGATATAAGTATTGACGCCAAGTACACCATACTTCATTATATGACAAGGTTCAGAATAGTAAAGGAAGTGAGAACTATCGAACACAATGTTTGTAGGTTGATTTAGACCAGAAAGCAATGTTTGAATAATATTGGATGATAAATCAAGCATTCGAATACGATTATTACCTGTATCCGCAGAATGTCACTATCGATCCACACACTTGTAGGTTTTGAGAGACTTGCGGAAGTAGCTGGACCTCCATCTCCTGAGAAAGCTGCAATTCCATTTCCTGCTACAGTGGTAATGACATCAGTCTCAAGATCAATCAGGCGAATGCGATTATTCCCATAATCAGCAAAATAAAGCCCGCCAAAGCCTCGATAGATTCCCCGAGGTTGATTTAAGATGGCTGATAAAGCCGGACCACCATCTCCCCCATATCCTCGAGTAGCTGGAGTCGCTCCTGCAATTCTCAAGACCTTATTTAACTTGTACCGGTCAAATTTCCAAATGAAATAATTTCCACTACTCACATACAGATCGCTATTATACTCGAAAACAGAATACACCCCATCAAAGTTTACTGAAACATAACCGTCATCAATCCCTGCATCACTTTGTTGGCCTGTTCCAATATAAGTTCTGATAATACTTGCAGGGTCCACGAATCGTACTTTAAAATTACCCGAATCAGCAATAAAAAGAAAGTTACCATCCCCGCTAAAACAAATACTGGTAATGTTATTGAGTCCTGATAACGTGGCTGGAACGTTTTGAACAGATTCCGTAATGGTTAAATTCCCAGCAACAAGCTCTAAATAAGAACCGGTTACCAAAGATGTAACAGTCGCCAGAACAACAAGGATGGAGAAGAAAGGCATTCTGTTTTCTCTTTTAAGATAAGTGGGATAAAAATATGCCGAGACTAAATTTGAATGAACTCTGACCGTTGGTAGTTGACAATTGATTTCGCCCATTTTTCGCCCATCATGTTTAAAAGGTTGGATTGACCCAGTGCGACGATGTTCGAAGACTGACTCGATGACATCTTGATTTCTGATAACTTTGAATAGGAGTTATTCTTTTCATGAACGGAAAACTTACAGGTACATTTGATGAGATCGATGACGACAGTGAAACAAATATACTCCAGACGAAAGCTATTGCTGTTTATATGTTAGAAGGGAACTTATTTTCAGTTTGGTAGTGATAAACTCCCTCAAAATGATCCAAATTAGTCCAATTATTTCTATGGATCATCACAGTTAGATTCTGCATCTTACCTGCTGACAAGCATTCGAGGTCATTTACTCCTATTGAGTCGTCTACTTTTATCTTCTTTTGGAAATTATTTGCATCTTTAGCTTCTACTATATTATTCCCATCACAGCTCACTGTTGATATATCCAACGCACTTCATAAAGATATCTTCCAGTTAAAGAGAAAATAATCATTATGAATAAATTCATTTAATAATAATAATAGAATTTATCAAATCTTTCTTTTCTTGTATCAGATTCAGGGAATAGGTGATTTTTTGTGTTAATATTCCTAGATTTAGATTTTAGGTGAAATGAAAAGGATTGTCAATTGCTCTCGGCAAAAGAAGTGCATGGTCCGATAGGAATACGATTATTTTTGACAGAGAGAATTCTGTTAGTATTAAGAGACTACCATGATAACCAAAACAAAGTTTTTTACCTTATCTACTTGTTAAACTAATTCACTCAGTTATAATTACACCACCCAAATTCTCAGTTTCGTTTTTGTTCGTTTTCTATCGTTTTTCAAGAAAACTCTAAATTATGAAAAGTCGATATTTTTATTGAATTTATTGATTGTTTCGTTACTTTAGTTCTTTTTCATTCATCTGATATGGTGCAAATTTTAGTTCAATCAATCATATTCTCTGACCAAAATCAGTCATTGGATACTTTACAGTGTATTGAAGTGGAGAATGGAGATTCTTTGCACTCTGGTTTCATAAATTCATTACAATCACAATTCGAACTTCCTTCGAATCAATCTTTTCTTATCACATTTCCCAATGGATTATGCATTGAATCAAGTCATTTAACTGAAGAAACATATTCTTCTATTGAAGATTTATTTCCTTATGATGGGATAACCATTGAAATCTCCCTCCCTTTGCTTGGAGGTTTAGATCGACAACATCGAGAGGGTGGGAAGACAGGTACTGGAGGACAAATGTCTGAATCGCAAGCAGCATTAGAAAGAAAAGAAAGATTAAGAAAATTAGCCTTAGAGACGATAGATATTACCAAAGACCCTTATTTCATGAGGAATCATCTTGGAACCTTTGAGTGTAAACTGTGTCTGACACTACACCCGAATGAAGGCAATTACCTTGCTCATACACAAGGTAAGAGACATCAATACAATCTTGGTAGACGTGCTGCTATGGAAGCAAAGAATGCTGCTCCAAGAACAATGGTGATTAAGGAAGCTCCAGTGAAGAGAGCGATTAAGATAGGAAGACCAGGTTACAAGGTACGTCACCTCACTCTACCCCACACTCCTTTTAATACATCTGTTCGATCCCTACTATATCTCTATAGGTGACAAAGTCGAGAGATCTCATCACAAAGCAACGATCTATCACCTTTGAGATCGACTATCCCGAGGCCGAGAGTAACAGTCAACCACGTCATCGCTTCATGTCAGCCTATGAACAAAAAGTTGAACCACCTGATAGAAACTATCAATATATTCTATTCTCTTGTGATCCCTATGAGATCATTGCCTTTAAAATCCCGAATCATCCTGTAGATAAACGTGAAGGAAGATTTCTCACTCACTGGGATGAACAGACAAAGAAGTTCTCACTACAATTATTCTTCGTGGATGGTGCTGTCAATATCCCTAATAATGGGAAATAATAAGAGAATTAATAATAACTATGATTATTATTATTATTATTTGATTGTAAGATATATGATATTCAAGTCTATTTCTTCTTCCTTTTTATTCGTCTTATTGTTATAGTTTCCCTTCTTCATCTCCCGACACTACCTCTCCCTCTTTCTCCTTCTTTCGCTCTCCACTTCCCTTCACTATCTCGACGATCTTCTCAAACACATTTTTCACAACCTGGACCCTGTCCTCTCGATTCCCTCTTTCTCCTTCTTTCGCTCTCCCCTTCCATTCACTATCTCGCCGCTCTTCTCAAACACATTTTTCCCAACCTGGACTCTGTTCTCTCGATTCTTCCCTTCCAGAAATACTCTCATGATTGGAACCTTCGGATGCTTCGCTTGATATAATCTCTCGATCAACTGCGCCTCTCTCCCTAACACTACCTTGTTAGAGGGGATGAAGTGCTGATCTACCAGTAACAGGAAAAGCAACACCTCGTCAGTAGCGACATCAGTGATATAGATGGGCATGGGTTTAATCTTGCCCTCGAATTCTATGTACCACAGTCGTGACATGACGTGTAGCTTGTCTGCCTCAGCAGTCACACTCTCATTATGTTGTAAGACCTTCTCATCGATGTCAGCAATCAGTCGATAGATATGGCGCGGTGCATTATCTTTAGAAGATGACGATGCTCGAATCTTCTGCCCACTGGATGGCCTGGATGGCTCTGACATAACTTGAGAGAGTTGTTGCACCTCTTCCTCTCTCAATAGGGAGTGTGTAAAGGAGGTGGGGAGAGTCTTCCACCACTCTAAATACAACGCCATGCTTCTCTCCTCCTCTATGGTCAATAGTGCAAACTGCTCTGGCTGTACTGCGAGGAGGTGTTGAAGGAGTGTTTGATGGAGTTGATTGAAGATCGGATCTTTCGTTTCTTCCACATTGACGTCATAGCTCATCACAGCGAGTGAACGGAAGAGAGAGGTCAGGTCCTATTAAAAAGATAACACGTCATGGCTTCGAGATTGACGTAGGACGCATAATGTTTTACCTGTTTAGAGAATGCAGAAAGATGCTGACGTAGGAATAGAAGCATCTCTTTCCTCGTCTCTCGTGATAAATCACTCCAACCTACTTGAAGCTGCTCTAACTGACGTATTACTGTAGTGAACGAGGTAGTGTTGGAGGTAGAGGATTTAATCTGTGCGATGACATGTCCTAGGATTGCATGACGTAACTCTGTCTGAAGATATTGCCAGCTCAGATTCAACTCAATCATTCTATACAAAGGCATGTCAGAGAGTGTGTATGAGGTCATAGTAGATAGTATTTACCTTGATAATAGGAGAGAAACGTCTGTCATATTCTCACTTCTGACGTATGTCTCTAATCCTTTACGTAATCCTGTTCGAAGACTTGATGACATCATCTGCCAATGAAAACCTAAATCCTTTGCTGACGTCAACAATTGAGGTAGAAGATGCCCTGTATTGTTATCCTGGCTTAATACTTGAGGAAGCTGACGTAGTACTAACTGCATCTGTTCAGTGAGATTAGTTCTGACATCAGCATGTTCCTTCAAGTTAAACTTCAGTCCTTTCAAGGCTGACATCATATCCACCAGCCCTTCAACTAACTCGACGAGATCGACTCCTGCAGTCGCGATAGGAGGAGCAGAAGTTGCGGTCGAATTTGTAGTAGGGGCTGGTGATGGTGTAAGTAGTTCTTGAGAGAGGTCGAGGTAGCGCTGTAGAATAATCTTCTGCAAGGAGAGAGGAATATTGGATGACGTCATCTGAAGAGAAGCATAACTAAACAAAGTAACAATATTGAATCACAGAATAAATTAATCTATAGTATATCTTATCTGTCTTACCTTTGAAGGAGTTTAATGACATCAGAACGTTTCTTCCATTTTGGTACTGACTGCTCAACAACTTGACGTAATTTCACTCGAATACCTTCTGATAAAGTGGCATGCGTCACCCCTAATCCCTCTAATGCCTCTAAGAACTGTAGGAAATGATCAGGTGATGACATCATTGCATCAATATTACTCTGACGACGACAGTTTAAACGAATGACTCGTTCAATCCCTCCTTTAAACTCCTCTGACATCACCTCCCAATGATAATCCAACCCTACGAGAGCATCGAAGACTCTTGCTAGCTCTTGGAATGACGTCATAGACATCTTTTGATTGAGATTGGAGAGCATTGCCTTCCATACATCAGGATAGAAATGATGCTGATAGTGGAATCCTAACTCTCCCAAACTATTAAGAAATGACGTCAGAGTGAATACCAATAGTGCCAGAGACTTACCTTTCTAGAGTGATACATTGCCAATAGATCATCATCCATTTCCAGTTCAAAGAAAGAGCATTCATCATTGCCTGAATCTCTTCTGATGTCATATTATCCGCTGACGTAGGCTTCGTGGCAGCTAATTGAGTGACGAGACTGTATAACAACTGATACGAAGATATTGAACCGGTCTTGTTTCCCACATGTTGATTAAGGTAGCTTTGCTTCAGTGATGTCATTAGTAAAGTGTTATAGAAGGAGGTGACGTGTTGAGGAAGATGATCATTCTGAACGATGAGCAATTGACTAAATGCAGTCACGAGTCTTTGAAGGTCCTCTAACTTCATCTCTTGGTTTTCAAAGGACGTCAGTGATGCTAATAGTGTCGAGGATGACGTGGTCGGAGTGTCGTGTATGTCATCCTGTTCGATCATCTGACGCCAGGGGATTCTCAGACTTCCTAACATCGCGAAATAACTCGAATAAAGAGTGAACGAGGAGATTATAAGCTTAGTATCTTTTAAATAATAAACAAGTGTAAGAAGACGTTGTTTTTCATCGTTAGAGGTTCCTTTCCAACCATATCCTAACGATCCAAGAGATGTTAACACTTCAATAATATTCGGAATTTCATTTGAAGTAATAGAACGATTATAAGAAGAAATCATTAATTCAATAAAATCTTTTATCCATTGTGTTTTTTTATAGGATAATTCATATTTTTGGAAAAATTGTATTAATTGTATGAGATCAGTATGAGGAAGTGTTATCATATTAGATGGTAAAAGCTTTGAAAGAAGCTCTTCTACAATCACTTTATCTAATGTAATAGGTGGAGATAATTCTGGTGCAGTTTTCAGGAAGTTGAGAAGAGCTGGAAGGGATGTTATCTCGTCGTATGGGATGGGTGGTCGCAACATCATATCATCTAAAACTGAGTATAATACATCTGTACGAACCTTTTCATATCTTTCCCCAACTCTCCGATTACTTGAATTTGGTAGTACTGCATAGCGTTTCTTTCTTTTCTTCTTACTACCACTGATATCAGCAGAAGAAACTTGTTGTGAAGGTTGTATTGGTGGTTCAGGTGTTTTCAAATTTAAGAAAGGAATATAATTATCACGGCCACTCAAGAATCTAAATGCAGAACCAAATCGAATCTTTTGCAGTAGTTGCAAACTTCTCTTTCTTCCGAGTGAGGATAACAACATATTCTTTTATTATTCTACAATTAAAGAACTTTTTTCACGGGTTTCAGTAATTTCACGTTGTAAATTACCTTAAGTAATTAAACGGACGAATTATACGATTATCTTTTGATTGTTATTTGTTATCAATTAGGGTCGTTGTAAACGAAATGTGTTTTATGACTTTCGTGTGTTTTATACCCGAAATATCGAATTTCCGTAAAAACGTTTTTTATAGTCGCGTAATCAAAACCGAATACAATTTATGGGATCATTTGAAATTTGAAAGATATATTCAAATCTTTTGAATTGCAAATGATGAAAGAAATGTTTCAAATAATTGAAATTAGCTCTGATGAATCTTCTGAAGATGAAGAAGAAGATGAACGTTTGGAATATAATCTCTTTTTCTCGAATTCATTTCGAAATCCAAAACTCTATCGTAGAAGATGGGATTCTAACTACTTCATGCTTCTTGCATTACAAGAAAATTCTTTCATTACCGAGTATAGAATGGACTTTGATAGTTTCGGCAGCTTAGTGACTATGATTAGAGATAGTAATTTTTTAAATATTCATCATCAGAATGCAAAGAATTCAGTGAGAGGTGCAGGAAGTGATATGATAACATTGGAGTCTCGAGTCGGTGCGGCGTTGATCGTATTAGGAGGTGGAAGAATCACAGAGGCAATGAGAACACACGGAATCTCTTCTTCCCAAGCATATTGCAATTTGCGTCGTGTGGTTCGAGTGATCAATCGTCTACCTGCTCTAGCTATTACATGCAGCAATGATGTTGAAGCTTTAGAGAAGCGCGCAAGTAGATTTGAAGAAAGGAGCAGTCACGATATGTTTCAATTCTGCAGTGGTGCGATAGATGGATTAGCTATTAAGATTGAAGCACCAAAGAAAGTTCTTAATCAGACTCAGTATTACTCTGGAGGCAAGCAAATGTACTGTCTTAATGTTCAAGCTGTATGTGATGCGGATGGGAGAGTGATAGCCTTTTCTTGCAAACATGCAGGTTCAACAAACGATGCTATGGCATTTCAAACCAGTGATATTATCTCCCTATGTCAAGCTCAACCATTTCCTTATCATTGGGTGGGAGATTTAGCTTATCCTCTACTACCAACTTTAATGACTCCTTTTGCCGGATCACAATTACCTCAAGATAAAGATTCTTTTAATTTCTATCTTAGTCAGATTCGTATTACTATTGAAAGAGTGTTTGGGATGATTGTTAAGAGATGGGGAATATTATGGAAGCCTCTACGATTTGGTCTAAGTTTCGCAGTTGAAGTTGTACATGCTTGTATGAGGTTACATAACTACTGTTTACGAAGCACCGCACCAGTCCCTGCAACTGAAACTATGTTGAGAGAAGATGGCACTATCGCAGATGTAACGTTTGCAAATACTGGTAGAGAGACTTGGGAAGGTATTCATGTTAATGTCTTAAGAGAGGCTTTAAGAGAACGAATCATAACTGAAGAATTATTTCATAGTCGTAGTGTGTAAGTAGTGGTACTTCCAAATGCTCTGCCTATTCATTCGTCATATAAACCTAACCGTTTTTGATATTCAATATACTCCACATGTTATGCTTCGCATATGGTCAGTTGGCTAGCCCCTCTGCCTATTCATTCGTCATATAAACCTAACCGTTTTTGATGTTCAATATACTCTAACCATAAGACAGCATCGATACCCGAAAGGCTATTGATGCTGTCTTATGGTTAGAGTATATAATAGACTAAACACACATGGTTACATGCAGTTTTTTTAAATTTACAACAGAATAAAAAACGGTCTAAATAATGAATGTACAAACTGATACTAAATTAAAGAATTGATACAAATTACTTTCCAGGATGCTTCTCAATAAAACATCCTTTCTTCTGGCCGTCGCGGTTATTCCGACCACATCCCTTGTTGATGTAGCGACTTTGGTATCGCTCTGGAGGAGATGCACTGTAGATGGGGTAGTTGAAGATGAATCAAAACCTGCAGGGATAATTGAACCACTTTCACAAAAGGTAGTGAGGTCAGGATTTCCAAGTTTCACAATCCAATGATGTAAATATAACACATCACAATCATTTCCACAGAACTCAAAAAAATCGTTTCCGTTCTGCCCCGATGCGTGGAACCTTCTTTTAGCTTCGGAATATGACTTTTTTACATTCATAAAGATTTTGTATGCTTTTTCTGTGGTCAACTCTCCCTCATCTGCAAGATCAGGATTAATTTTCTTTTCTGCATATGCTTGATGCACTTGGACTAGACCCCTTGAAGAAAGTGTCTTGTCGTTGAATTTTTCAACAGCATCAACGAAGATCCGCTGCTCGTGGTATACTTCACCACTATCGAGCTGAAATCTAGATGCGAGGAGTTGAACACGAGCTAAAGCATCTGGTGATTCCATCAAGAAGTTGCATAAACGAGGAAAGGTATTCAACGTGCGACGATGTCCCGCCCTTAATTCACTAGCTACCTTTATTGCTTCTTGGTGATCTTTAAACGCAAAAATCATGTCAGCAAGTTCTTCTTTCGACTTGTTTGATCCACGGAGGTTTAGTGCCTTTGCTGCTGCAAGTAACTGATCCTTACTGACACCAACTCGCTTTGCCGTACAGTTCTCACGTCCCATCTCCCAAATCGCTTCGGCCAAGGATCTCTCGCTGGTACCTACATTGTCAGTCATCTTCCTCTACACCTTAACCTTTCGAAAAATTACACAACCGATGTAAATTCGTTATGTTTGATGTGATATTCTATAAGTTGTATCTAAAATCTATAAAGCATTTGGTCCATTTTCGGTGATATGATTTATGGATTATAAAACACGAAATTTTGGGTTTTCGTTGCGTCTAAAACCGAAAAAGTCCATTTTCGATTCAGGAAAATCGGAATTTCGTCTATAAAACACACGAAAAACATAAAAAACGTTTTATAGCTTTCGTTTACAACGAGCCTTATCCTATAGTTAGATCTCTTCTCCAGTAACTTCTTTAAAAGTCACTGACTGCCGTAGAAGAAAAGCCAAGACCTATTTTCACAATATTACAAGGAGGATACAATTTCAAACAAACACCATAGCAACAAGCATCGAGTGAATGTACGCCATAAACAATTATGATGAAGCTAAATGGGCTTTGTATGAGACTTGTAAATGGGAAGGTAGTGGAAATGAAAAGGAAGCAAAAAGAATCCTAGATGAATATCCTTCCTTAATAAACGAGGTATTTCATTGATGGATATTATTAAGATAACAATATCTCATCATATGACGTTATAGAGTTTACATTATGGCGTGCCAGTATTAATATCTGCTTCTATGTATAATCATATTAGAGTTGCGAAATTAGTATTATCTTATAATAATATAGATGTTAACAAACAAAGCGAGGCAAGGGATCTTACACTATTTATGATGGAATATGATTATCGTATGTGTTGATAGAATGGTTCAACTGCTCTTCATAGTGCCTGCATTGCTGGTCATAAAGGGATGGTAGAACTATTATTACATCAGAGTAATATAGATATTAATAAACAAGACAGTGTAAGTGATTTGAATCCTCGTTTATTTGTAAGGGCTTTTATGATGATATATATTGCATATTATATGTTGATAGCAAGGTAATACTCCTCTTCACCAGGCATGCAGCTTTGGTCAGACAGAGATTGCAGAATTATTATTATCTCATAATAATATTGAAATTAATGTACAAAACAAAGTAGGTTTAGGCTCATACTATTCTGTTATTACTGGAATTGTTTGTTTGTTTGTTTGTTCTGATGTACTATGTGTTGACAGGATGGTTTGACTGCTCTTCACTTAGCATGCACTGCTCTTCATGAAGACCTCATAGAATTACTCTTATCTCAAGAATATATACACATTAATATTAAAGACAAGGTTAGTGG
>VFQN01008030.1_pt1 | contig 10950 bp, 12 predicted proteins | sample 3512371 | NCBI WGS metagenome assembly VFQN01 (sample SAMN10412370, study PRJNA504923) | tailings metagenome | isolation source: Replicate 2 from Balatoc abandoned mine | place: Philippines: Itogon, Benguet | collected 2017-08-28 | reverse complement strand
CAGACATACAGCGGATCCTTGCCTAGGCCCCGCTCACACTGCCCCTTCACGCAACGCAACACGTACAAGTTGTGGCACGTGGAGAGACCAGCTCGCGACCCTGCCTGCCACACGCACCGCAGTCCGTGCTGCTCACCGTAGCTCGCCAACCGTCGGTCCAGAATGATTGCATAGCACTTCGCCAACGCGCCTCCGACCGCAAGGCCCCGGTGCCCCCCAGGGTCGAGGGGCTCCCCGCCCCGCTTGGGGATGGGCGTAAGGGCAGACACCTCAAACTGCTCCGGGACGTCCCCCGTCGAACGAATGTACTCAAGCAACTCGCACAGGACGGGCGCAATCATGTTCATAGATGCGGTTAGGTGCGTCCTTTCAGCCTGCAGATTGCCTGTTGCCTGGGCAACAGTTGCCTGGGACCTGCTCGGAACGAAGGCTTGCGGTTGGCATGGCTGTTTGGAGGTTTGCGGTTTGGCACGCACGGGCAGGGGCTAGGCAGGTTACGGTACCGGTACTCATAAGCATGGCGCATGCGCCAGGGGCAGGTGTGCTACGCACTGGCCAAAGCGGTCACCGTTACGAGCGCCCCAAACCAAGCTTCCTTCGTGAGAGCGCTGTGTCTACCTATTGAGTCCTCGCAACAGATACGCTTGGAAGTAGCGACGGTATCGAACGCACGTTGTACCCTAGCGAATCGGCTCCAATGCACCATCAAGCAGATGCACAAAGCACTACACAGGAATCAGCCTGGAAGAAAAGAACGTACCTCAAAGGCTAGAACGTCCTGCGTACGAGTGCTGCAGTGCGGCACACGTTGAACCCCGATGGCCCGTTGACATAAAAGACACTCCAAGACGCCTGCATGTACCTTCATGCACCTCCAGCACACATCCTCTTGCACCAAGGCCCGCACGCTGCGAAACGGCAGCCAAGGAGTCCCGCTTCTGACCCTCGATCTCAACGGTACATATGCAGCCGTACCGACAACACTTAAGTGTCCTCCCCGTCAATCATGTCCAAATCGGCAGGGAGGTCCTCCCCCAGAGAGCCCTCCTCTTCCTCCTCGTCCGCCTGCTCCCCACCCCGTTCATCTACATCCTCATCACCGCCGCCGCCACCGCTCCCAGACATCCCCGGCCCGCTGCCGTCTCCCGCACCCTCGCCATCCCCGCTCTGGCCCCCAGCCCCATGAGCTTCCTCCTCTTCCTCGCCCCTCTCCTCCGCGTCCCCATGCCCCTGTCCATCCCCACCCTCATCCTCATCCCCACCAACGGCCTCCTCCTCCTCCTCCTCCTCCTCCTCCACCTCACCAGCCCCATCCGCGTCGCCCCCTCCGTCCCCGCCCTGCATGCTGCCGTGGTCCTGCTCGTACCCGTCGTCCTCCACCAGCTCCTCGTCCGCCAGCTCCTCATCCACGTAGTACTCAGCATCCGGGTCAGGCACATCCTCGTCCTGCACCACCTGTCGCTGCATGGCCTCCCTACCCTTCATGCTGTCCCGGCTCCCGGAGCGCCCCCTGCTTGACCGCGATCTCGAACCTGACCGAGACGGTGACTCGCGCCGTGACCCATGGCCTCCCTGACCCCGCTCACGGTCCTCCCTCCCCGAGCCGCCCCCACGGCTTGCAGCAGCGCCAGGAACAGGAGCAGCGGCCTCCTTGCCACCAGCGCCACGGCCCCTATCACCAGCGCTGCCGCTGCCCCCAGCCTCCGTGGCCCTCTCCTGCTTCTGCTGCTGCTGCTGCTCAGGCCGCCTGCCGTGCCGGTCAGAGTCCGCTCCCGGCCGGCCGCCGGCCTCCCCTCCCCTCCCAGGCCTGCCCCGCAGGTCCACCTCACGGTCCCGATCTCGGTCCGCGACGGCCCGCCCCCGGTCGTCACTGCTGCCCTGCGCTCGTCCGCCAGCTTGCTCTCTGTCCGGGTGCCTCTGCCTATCCCACTCCCGCTCCCGCTGCGGCTGCCTCATCAGCTGCATGTACGATGGGATCTGCGGCTCACCCCAACCATCCGGCCCCATGTGCACGTCCGACCGCTGTCGTACATGCGGTGGCGAGCCGTGCTCCTGCCGGTCGCCGTACACTCCCGTACGGGCCATGTAGAAGGCGTCCGGGGCGTACGACTGGTAGATGGGGTCGCGCTGCCTTCCAAAGCTGCTCTGCCCTTGCACCTGCTGCTGGTGCGGACGGTGGTGGTGTGGGTGGTCAAAGGGGCCACCTAGGTCCGGGCCGTATGGCCCAGCGCGGCCGTCGTGCATTCGAGGGTGGTCCCGCATTGGCGGCAGCGGCCACCCGCCAGGTGGCTCCCGCTCCCGGTCCGGCTCCCGGTCCCAGGCCCGCTCCCGCTCCCGTTCCCACTCCCAGGGCACGTCCCTCTCCCTCTCCCGCTCCCAGCCAGCGGGGTGCTGAGGCCCCGGCGGGCCAGGGTATCCGCGCTCCGGGCTGCGGCTGCCGCTGCCTCGCCAGTCCGCCACGTGGCCACTCTCCCTGCCGTACGGCGGCAGATTGCCGTACTCCCTGCCGCCGCGCAGCTGCTGCGAGGGATGGCCGCGGTCAGGGCTCCTGCTGCGGCTCCTACTGCGGCTGCGCGGCGGGCCAGCTTCCCGCCCACCTGCGTCTGCCCTCTGCTGCTGCTGCGGCTGCCGCGACGGCTGCTGCCGCGCCGGCTGCTGCAACTGCTGTTGCTGCGCCTCGCGCGCACCGCGGTCACTCACGTCCCCAGCCGCACGCGGACCCGCGTCTCTAGGCCGCTGGCTGCCCCTGTCACCAGGCCCGCCCCTGCTGGCAGCTGACGTGGAAGCCTCCTTGCCGCGGCACTCACCTCTCGCCGGGTGGTCACGGCGCTCCTGGGCCCTTGCCCCTGCCGCCGCCCCTGACCCTGTCTCTCCGCCGCCGTCGGCCGTCGACCGCGAGCTCTGCCGCTGCGCATCCCGCTGCACGTCCCGCGGCCCGGCAGTGCCGCCGCCCGTCGCGGCAGCCCTTGGGGCCTGGTCACCCGGTCTGGAGCTGGGAGCTGAAGGCGCAGCTGTCCCCTGTGGCTTAGCGCCATCCCTGGGCGCCTCCTTGACCCCCTGGGGCGGCACGTGGCCTTGCCGCTGCTGATCCTGGTGCTCCTGCTTGACCTCTCGCTGCTCCTTCCTTACAGGCTCCTGCTCCTCCTTGGTACGCTGCTGCTGCTGCGGCTGCTGTGCAGGCGGCTTTGGTGGGCCCTTGACCACCCGGCTAGGGTCCAGGTTGCCCAGGCGCCTCACCAGCTGCTGCAGCTGCAGCAGCCGCCTTCTGACTGCCGCCTCCGCCTCCCTTGCCGCCGCCTCCTCCATTGCCTGCTCGTCCCTGCCATCAATGCTGCCCCTCCGCTGCCGCTGCTGCTGCCGCTGCTCGCCGCTCTTGCGCATGAACTGCTGCGGTAGCGGCAGTACCTGCCCTGCCTTGAGGGAAGAATCCAGCCGCTTCTGCAAACGCTTACGGAACACCGTACGCTGCTCGTACAGCACCTCGCTCCCGGCCTCACTGCCGCGCCGCTGCAGCTGGCCCCTTGCCCCAGCCCCGGCCCCGCCGGACCCGCCAGCTTCGCCCCCGTCATCGCCGTACCCGTTAGCCTCGTCGTAGTCGTCCTCGTACACTGAGTCGCTGTCGTACGAGTAACCCCCCTCGATGTAGTGGTCGTCGCTGCCGTACCCGCCCGCCGCCTCAGCGCCATCCACGTCATCCCGGTAGTACCTTCCGCCGTGCCTGCCGTCGTAGGCGTCATTCTCCACCAGGGCATACCCGTCGTCCATTATGGGCGCGTTTGTGCCGTAGCCGTGGCCCTGGCCTGCGCCCCACCGTCCGCGCCCACGCCCCTGGCCAGCACCGCGGCCCGCAGCGGCGGCGCCCCCTCGCCCAGAGTATCCCCCACGACCAGCCCCGGCCCCCGCCGTCCCCACCGCCCCTTCGTTGCTGATAGCGTTCTTCCCGCTGCTGTACACTAGCTCGAACTTCCTGTTTGAGTTTGCATTGTTGGCGTTGCTGTTGATGTTTGCTCCATAGCCAGGCTCCTGCGGCTGGTGCTGCTGGCGCTGGTGTTGCTGCTGCTGCTGCTGGGGGAAGTACTTCGTTGTGTATTGCTGCTGGTGCTGCTGTTGGTTGGGGTAGTACTTGCTGCCCTGCTGGCCATCGCTGCGCCCCCTGCCGCCTGTGGGCCCCCTGCCGCCTGCGGGACCCCTGCCGCCTGTGGGACCCCTGCCGCTTGTGGGACCCTTGCCGCCTGTGGGACCCTTGCCGCCTGCTGGGCCCCTGCCGCCTGCAGTTGTGGTGTCCCCGAGACCGGTGCCGGCAGGAGCCGAGGTGTCTCGTTGTTGTTGCTGTTTCCTGCACAGAGGTGGTTTAGCACGGAAGGATGAGTCTCAGTGGACCACAAGAAAAAAGCCTGTGCCTCAGCAATTCTTACATTCCCAAAACGTGCTTGCCGGCGGCTCACTGCAGGTTGAGGCTGGGCGCTGCACTTTTACTCGCCAATCGGCAGGCAAGGCAGGACCTCGACTTTTGCTCCCCACTGCTACTGGCGCCTGGCACCAAGGCCAAGGAAGGGCAGCGTAGGTGCACGCAACATGGCCAACCTCCAAACGTGGCTTATGGGACCACCATTGCAGTACTTCAAGTCCAAGCCCCCGTCCCTGTCCCTGATGCCCGCACCGGCACCGCACATAAGGCAAGCCCTCTCGCAACCCAGCCAACGTCCGCATGCCCATACAGGTGGTCATCGCATACCCCTTTCCATCCCTCGCCGGCCTCATCCCCCTATCTACCTGCTTCCGGTGCCTAAACCCAAGCCACTCCCCTGCGCGTTTAGGCACGCGACGCAAAGACAACATGCATTTCCGGCACCAAAACGCATGCCCTACGCATGCAGCACGCGGGCACCACCCACCCTGCCGCCGCCTTGGCCTGCGCCTGCTTGGCCAGCTCGTCCAGCGACATGCTGAGCTTCTTGGTGGTGGGCAGCGGGGTGCTGTCGTCCACGGGCAGGGAGCGCTTGCGTGACACGGGGGCCTGAGGAGCTGCAGCAACAGCACCAACAGCTGCAGCAGCAGCAGCCGGGTGGTGGGCGCCTGGCACCCTGCCGCGCCCACGGCCGGGTACAGCGCCCGGCACGCGTGCCCCGCCCCGCCCGGGGCCAGGTACAAAGCCGCGGCCTCGGCCTCTGCCGGCATCTCGACCTGGGGCCGGTCCACGGCCAGGAGCAGCGGCACCAGCTCGGCCAAAGGCGCGACCTGCGTTCGGGGTTCTGCCGCCGGCTCCCCGGCCAGGGGCTGGTGCGCGGACACCTCCTGCTTTGGCATTCTTCTTGATCAGGTCATCTAGCCCTGAGGTCAGCTTCTGCTCTAGTGTCGCCATGGTGCAACTGTGATGGGGGTGGTGCTAGGCCCTTCACATAAGTCATAAATCCTGAAGGTCCAAGCCGTAGCAAGTTTTATCTTGGAGTTGAGGGAAAGGGATAGGCCTAGTGGGTGATCGGGCTGATGACGTCCGTGAGGCCGCATGGGCAGGGATACTGGGGCCGCATGGGCAGATACTGCAAAGCGCAATGACGTGGTGCTTTAAACATACATGCTTAAAACGTATTAAGGTGTTAGGGTTGTGTACTGAGTGGAATTGTGCCAGCGACTTCAAACGGTGTGCCGACACACAAGGTTGACGCCCTGAACCTTAAGCCTTCAATAATGTCTAGCTGTCTGCGCGCTGGTGTAGGCGCTCCATGTGTGGTGCAGCCAAGGCGGGGCTGTGTCGCGCTGAGGAAGGGGTGCGTCACTCGAAGGGGTGCACAGCTGGTTGCCAGAGTCGCGGAGCCTGACGTGCATGTCCCAGGAGCGTCCAATTTGGCGTTCCGCTTTGCATCACAACGATTGCAGTCCCTTCTAGACGCAGCCTCCTGGTAAGTCCCGTTCCTAGCCAGGGTTTCGGCAGGTCAGTTCTTTTTCGCGACAGGTTGCGTAAACGCGTGCAACACCTGGCCAGTCACCTAGAGTTATGGGGTCATACTGCTGGGTGCCCTTGTTAGACGTACGCTACGCGTGCGCACCTCGCGACCGGACGACTCCCGTCAAACGCGCGGGAACACCGACAGCACAGCCGTTTCACTGCAAAATTGTGCAAACAATAAGCAATTCTGACAATTAGCCAATAGCGGTTCTCTGGGCCCAATTAGCTCAAATCTCAGGGTATTCTGGTACCAGTAGACGAGACGCTTTTCCATGTGCGCGTGGCAAGCAAACGGTGTTCAACCATACTGGTAGACAGGCCCCATCATGTATCTTCTTGACATGTTAGGCCTGCTCGTTAAGCTTTCAGGTATTTGTCTGCTGCGCCTCCATATGCCACGTGGCCCGTAGGCTGCCAACGCCTCGCCCTGCCTAACGCGGCGCTTGCGCTCTTCCCGCTTTGTCGTCCGCAACAGGGAGTGCGACGACGAGGCCATTCGTCATGAGCTGTCGCAGTACACAGCCGAGATGAAGCTGACGCTGGCTACAAACGTCGGCTCGCTCCTGGCCCTGGTTGCTTTCCTCGTGTCGTGGCTCACTGGGGAGGACCCCCTAGGTGAGTGCCACGACCCGGGCAGGGTGACAGTTTGGAGTCCGGCTGAGGAATAAATGGGAGCACTGGAACTCTTGATTAACGTACTCCAGTGGGTGCATGCTGGCCATGGGACCTGCCACATGGACAGCTGCGGGCTGACGGTGCAGCTCAGCTTGTATGCGATTTAAGGCCTGCGTACCTACATAGTGACAATCCGGGGCTCCCATAAAGTTTGGTGTCCGGCGACTGCTACCGAATTTCCGTTAAGTCAGTGGATGGCGTGTGAGATGGGAGAACTGATCGTGTACAGAAAGCACAAGTGTTTTGTGTGTAAGTTGGCCAGGTTTGGGAGGTTCCCGTGTCCCATATGGGTGGTGGGTGTGGTAAGAAAGCCCGGCCGAAGGAGGTACCCTGTAATTACCCTGGCCCATGCACAAGACCCAGGTGAGGTATTCCTTGAGGTTCTTACAAAGTGTGCTGTTCCGCCAACTGCCGTGTCTGCCCTCGCGCGCGCTGTGGCTGACTCGTCCTCGTATCATGCAGCGTGGTGGCACCTATAGTGCTCAAGCAGGTGCCACGAGTGCTGGGGCTGCGTATCAATGTCTTGGGTGGTGCCTGACGCCTCAGGCTGGCACGTGGATGCCATGCTGTGTCGCTTGCATTGTCCCCACGCACTAGGATGCGACTGGGCGTGGGCCCACGTCCGCTGCGCTGCGTTAATGGCTGCGGTGGCACGGGCGTACGTACTGTTTTACAAGGGCTGTCTCATTGCCCTCTTGGGGTGGTGCGTGTGGTATCCCGGCCTGTGTGCCGGGTTCTCTACAACAGTTCGCGAGCCAGTCTGAGCGCAATGCCAGCACGGCTATCCAAGCCCCTGAACCTCTCATGACTTCCCAGCTCTCCAATGCGCTCCCCAGCCCGCCACGATACCCGTTCCGCCCAGCCTAGCCCACGTTCCTGCTCACTCCCCTAGTACCAACTGTGTTCGAGAGCAACAGATATAGGGATTTGTAAACCTGTAGACCGTATGCAAATGCTTTTTGCATACACTCCCCGCAGGCGGCTTCGGGCTGTCCGACGGCTCCCTGGACGCGGCCGCGTGGGGCGCCGCCTACGCGCTGCCGCTGCTGGCCTGCAGCGCCGCCTCTCGCCTGCCCGCCGTGCGCTCCGCCTTCCCGGTGCTGGAGGAGCTGCAGGACGCCACGCGGGACGTGGTGCGGCCGCTGGTGGCGGGTGGGTGGCGGGAGTGGGGCATGAGGGCCGGGGGAAGGCAGCGGTGGCGGTGGAGGTGGCGGTGGTAAGAGATTGGGGCATAAGGATCGCAGCTGGCAAGGGCGGGTGGAGGGCCCTGGTCGTCATGCAGCATGGCTTTGGGGCCTGGATGCAATGTTGGTGGGTATAACGCTTGAGGGAATGCATAGCAGAGCACGCGTGGGCAGCGGTGGCACCACAGCATCTCGCTTCCGGTTGCCACCAACGCAAGAAATGGGTCCGTCACGTCCTGAGACCCTGTGCGCTGCCTTGTGCCGCCCCACAGACCTGACCCCCTCCCAGCTGCTGGTCCTGTCCTGCGCCGCCGTGGTGCCCTCCCTGCTGCTGCTGCTGCCCGCGCTGCACGGCTGCGTGGTGGGGCTGGGCCAGCTGCTGGCCGCGGACGTGCTGCCGCCCCTGGGGCAGGGACTGGGCCTCACGCACACGGGCGCGCACCTGCAGCTGCACCTGCCGTACATTGTGCGGCGGGAGGCGGCCATCATCCTGCCCGCGGTCACAGGAGCATACGCGGCAGGTGGGCGTCCGTGGGTTAATGGCCGAGGCTGTCACGGCCAGTGCTCGTATGAAATTGGCGAGTCGATGTGGGCTGGTCAGGACCACGACAGGATGGATACGGTATACGCTACCAGTGCTGCATGTAGTCGTTCGGCGCTTTCTGTACTGCGGTTGCATCTTTCCATCGCCATGCCCTTTTGCCCCTCTTCGCTTTCCCCCCTCTGCGCAGCCTGGGTGCTGTCCCGGCAGTTCGACGTCAAGGTGCCCCAGGTGGTGGCCATACGGGAGGCGTGGAGCAGCAGCGACAGGTGGGGGCGTCCCGGCGGGGAGGGGTTGCTGGGGGAGTGGGGGCGGTGGGCTGGGTGCGGACCCTCGCCGCGGAGCTTCCGCCTTGCAATACCCGTAGCCATGGCTTCTCGCTTGCCTTCACTTTGACCACGTGTGGGAGGTCATGCCGCACATGAGCAAGGCTAGCGCGCTGTACTTATGGCCAGTGGGCTGGAGCGCTGGAGCGCTTGCCGCCCCTGTCCCAGGCCTACAACAGTAGGGCTTGTCACGAAGAGGAGCGAAGCCTTGCTTGGCTCCAGCCCTCGGTCAAACATGGCTTGCAACACAGCGCTGGATGCGGCTACCCCCGCCGCAGGTACTTCCTGCACGCCGCCGCTGAGCGCATGGCCGAGCAGCCGGAGCTGCTGCTAGCCCTGCAGCAGCAGCAACAACAACAACACGGCCCCAGCACCAGCATCCCTACTACCACCACCAGCAGCAGCGCGGGCGGCGCCCTGCTGGGCTCCAGCCTGGCATCGGGCGCCGTCATGGCCAGCAGGGGGGACGCGGCCGCGGACCCCGCCGCGCCACCCGCGTCCCCTGTCTCCTCGACTTCGGAGCTGGCTGAGGAAGCCGCCACGGGGGGCCTGCTGCGGCGGCTGGGAGCCGAGATGTCGGACGCGTTCAAGACGGTGAGCCGACATGCAAATTGCCACGTGTCTTAGCCGGCTTACCACGTGCCGTGCGCCCCAGGTGCCCACTAACCCCGTGTTCGGCCTACACACATTGAGCACGCATCCATGCACCAACCTTGAGCATAGGCGGTATCGCACTGGGTCGTACGGAATGGCTCGAGGTAACCATTTAGACTCCGTCTTTGCACCTGATATTACGGACTTAGTCACTCTTTTAACCCGTACTGCACACGTGCCACGCCCCTGCTGCAGATGTCCATCACGTGGCTGCTCGTACGGCGCCGTACCGCCCGCCTGGCGTACGTGCTGACCGCCCTCAACGTGGCTTACCTGGGGGTGATCTGGCACGACACCCGCGACCTGGCCACCCCCGTCACCGCGGCGCTGCTGCTGGTGATGGCGGAGCTGCTGCTGCTGCAGCACTGCCCCAACGGCCTGGGCGCACAGGCGGGCGGGGCCGGCAGCGGCAGCGGCAGCGAGTCCGAGTGAAGTTGGCAGGAGGCAAGGTGCACGGTGAATGGGCCCTGGGCGTGCAAGCGGATCAGGGCTGTGCGTTTACAGGAAAGAATAGTTGCCCTACCGGAAGGGCATGAAGTAGTAGGTTCCTGGGTTGTGGGGCAAGCCGCGGGATGTGGTGCCCGGCGCGTTGGTGGTGGGACTGCCGGGGGCGTAACTTGTGGTGGAGGGTTGGTTGTACAGTGCCGCTTACCTTGCCACTCACCTTGCCGCTCAACCTGTGCGCGGAAATTAGCCTGCGCGCACGGGGCTGGGCAACAGCCGGTCCTGGTTTTGGGCGGGCAGTTCGGTTGGGCGACATGCAGTTGACGTTCGGAAGATCACGTGATTGCGGGTCGTACAGGGAGCGCGAGTGAGTGGTAGAGCGTGGGTGAGACGTGCGAGATGATCTGGTGGCAAAGGCGCCAGGACGACACAGCAGTGTACAGCTATTCGACGCACTGCATGAGAAGAAGAAATTACCTCGAGGCATACAACACGCCCATTCTTGATTGCTGGTGTTGGGTATTTTTGGCTTTTATGGTGGACGTTGGAGAATGCGGCGCAGCACGCGTGTGAGGATGCGCCACGAAACGAACAACGGCAATAATACTGCAGCCCCATTTCGTTTGCCACGCACGCATGACAGAGTGGAAGTTGGAATGGACTGGGCGCGACGGGACGGGTGCATGCCGGAGCGGGTTGCAAGGAGGAGCACACACCGGCCGACATGGGAGCGGCGCACGTGCACCTAATGGCCTGCTGCCGGGCTGGCACTGTGTGCCCTGTACTTTCCCTGTACCAACAACACGTGTACTTGTTACAGGGTGTTGGGGTACAAGTCCCCACGCCCTGTCGTGTTGTATTCTGACTGTATGAGCCTTGGCTGCTGCTGTTGCTTCTCTTGTAGGTGGCCAGGGCCAGACGGCATTCCATGTTGGTTGGAAGTACATTCATACAGGTGTTGTTTTGCAGTGCTGATAGTATAGTTGCCTCTAGGATGTGTTGGCTGGTGCTGAGGGCGGAAGGCCGCTCAGGTTGTTCTGGGTTGTGCGGCGCGGTGACTGCGCTGAGTTGCCATTGCGGCTGTGCTGGTATCCATTTGACATTTTTGACATTTTATGTTACATTCCAGGTGGTGTGGCCACACGATCCTTACTGGTCCCGACCACACCTATCAGGAAT
>VFQN01008029.1_pt1 | contig 10951 bp, 6 predicted proteins | sample 3512371 | NCBI WGS metagenome assembly VFQN01 (sample SAMN10412370, study PRJNA504923) | tailings metagenome | isolation source: Replicate 2 from Balatoc abandoned mine | place: Philippines: Itogon, Benguet | collected 2017-08-28 | reverse complement strand
CCGACCCCGTGCGCTTCTACCCGTTCTTCTGGGGACATGCGGACGAACGTGGCGAGGGTCCGGGCCTCGGCTACAACCTCAACCTGCCGCTGCCCCGCAAATCGGGCGACGAAGACTTCCTGGCCGCCCTAGACGCCGCCTTCCGCCGCATCCGCGCCTTCGCGCCGGAGGCGCTGGTCGTGGCGCTCGGCCTCGATGCATTCGAAGGCGATCCCTTCGGAGGCCTGTCGGTAACGACGCCGGGCTTCAGCCGCATCGCCGAGGCGATCGGCCGTCTCGACCTGCCGACCGTGATCGTCCAGGAGGGCGGCTATCTCTGCGACGCGCTGTCGGACAATTTGAGCGCGTTCCTGACGGGGCTCGGACGATAGGAACGCACCGGCCCGCGAGGGCCTGGAGCGACCCAAATACTCCCTCTCATGTGCATCTACCTGTCTGGACGTATGAAAAAGTTAGGTTATTGTCTGGTAACGGACGTTTGCGGGCCGTAACGGGTCTTGTTCTCGCCCGAAAGACGCATCATATTTTGCGCAGGCATGCTGGAGTCCCGCCAGCGGCGCCTGGGCGACGATAGGCCCGACACCCGACGGGACAGTAGCAACAGAGGAAATCCATGGCTGACCTTCGCAATTACCAGGCACGCGCCGCGGCCGGCAGCCGCGCCGACGCTGCCATCGACGAAGGCCTGCGCGCCTATATGCTCAAGGTCTACAACCTTATGGCGCTTGGCCTCGTCATCACCGGCGTCGCCGCCCTCGGCACGATCATGCTCGCAACGACCAATGATCCTGCCTCGGCCGTCGCCACATTGGGCAACGGCAAGATGCTGACTGCCTTCGGCGCCGCCATCTACGGATCGCCGCTGCGCTGGGTTGTCATGCTGGCCCCGCTCGCCGCAGTGTTCTTCCTGTCCTTCAGGGTCCACACGATGAGCGTCTCGGCCGCGCAGATGGCCTTCTGGATCTATGCCGCGCTCGTCGGCCTGTCGCTGTCGTCGATCTTCCTGGTCTTCACCGCGCAGAGCATCACCCAGACCTTCTTCGTGACCGCCGCCGCCTTCGGCGCACTGTCGCTATACGGCTACACGACGCGTCGTGACCTGACGGCGATGGGCTCGTTCCTGATCATGGGCGTGTTCGGCCTGATCATCGCGATGGTGGTCAACATCTTCCTGCAGTCGTCGGCTCTGCAGTTCGCCATCTCGGCGATCGGCGTGCTGGTCTTCGCTGGCCTCACCGCCTACGACACGCAGAAGATCAAGGAGATGTATTTCGAGGGCGACGACGTTCTGGTCGCCGGCCGCAAGGCCATCATGGGTGCGCTGACGCTCTATCTCGACTTCATCAACCTGTTCACGTTCCTGCTGCAGTTCATGGGCAACCGCGAATAAGCAGGCCGGACGGGCAAACGGACCCGCAAGGTTAACGGAAAGGGCGGCCTCGTGCCGCCCTTTTTCGTTTCCGCATCGCGGCGTTTTGCCTCGTCATCGGCGTTTCATCCAGCCTCCTCATTTTCACCGCGATGGGTCGTAAAACCGGCACCATCTGATACGATAGTCTAAAAGCATGCGGCGAGAGGGACAGAGACGCCATGGTAGCCAGCCAGAAATCCAAGGCTGTGGTCAAAGGCGCGTCCGCGCCCCAGAAGCGTGAGGGAGCGGCCAGGAAGCTGGCCGAGTATCTGCTCGATCGCGGGCCCGCCGAAGATGTCGCCGCCTATGCGCCGGCCGATCTCGAAAAGGCCGCCGGGCTCGCATGGCAGGCGGTCGCCCGGCAGCGCAAGGGCTCCAGCGTCGTCGCCATCGACAACGGCCGGGACGTGGAACGCCAGGGCCGGCCGGTGACGGTCATCACCGTCGTCAACGACAACATGCCCTTCCTGTTCGATTCGATCCTCGGCGAAGTGACCGACAGCGCCGGCGAGGCGATGTTCGTCGTCCATCCCGTCCTTGCCGTGAAGCGCGGCCGCGACGGGATCAGCGATATCCTCGGCGATGGCGCCCATGCCAAGGGCGACGCGGACAGGGTCAGCGTCATCCATGTCCATGTCGCACCGATCTCCGACCAGCAGGCCGCCGGCCTGCGCGAGAGGCTGGAGAAGATCCTCGACCAGGTCCGCGCCGCGATCACCGACTGGAAACCGATGCTGGCGCGGCTCGACCAGGCCATCTCCGAATTCCGCTATGCGCCCGTGCCGCTGGACAAGGACGATGTCGGCGAGGCGATCGCCTTCCTCGAATGGCTGCGGGACGACAATTTCACCTTCCTCGGCATGCGCGAGTTCAAATATTCGGGCGGCGAGAAGAGCGGCACGCTGGAGCGCGCCGACAAGCCCGGCCTCGGCATCCTCGCCGATCCGGACGTCCTGGTGCTGCGCCGCGGCACTGAGGCGGTGACCACGACGCCAGAGATCCGCGCCTTCCTGCACGGGCCCGATCCGCTGATCGTCACCAAGGCCAATGCGAAGTCGGTCGTCCATCGCCGGGCCTATCTCGACTATATCGGCGTCAAGACCTACGACAAGAAAGGCAAACTCTCAGGCGAGCTCCGCATCGTCGGTTTGTTCACCTCCACGGCGTACACACGCTCGGTGATGAAGATCCCCTATCTGCGTTCCAAGGCGCAGGCGGTGGTTGCGCGGTCCGGCTTCGACCCCAACGACCATTCCGGCAAGGCGCTCATCAACGTGCTGGAATCCTATCCGCGCGACGAGTTGTTCCAGGTGGCCGTGCAGAAGCTGCGCAAGCACGCCATGGCGATCCTGGCGCTGGGCGAGCGGCCGCGCGTGCGCGCGCTCGTCCGTGTCGACCAGTTCGACCGCTTCGTTTCGGTGCTCGTCTTCGTCCCGCGCGACCGCTACGATTCGGTGGTTCGCGAACGCGTCGGGGCCTTCCTGAAGGACAGCTTCGACGGACGCCTCTCCGCCTACTATCCGGCCTTCCCCGAGGGCGGACTTGCGCGTGTCCATTTCATCATCGGCCGCTCCGGCGGCAAGACGCCGAAGGTCGAGCAGTCGACGCTGGAAGCAGGCATCCGTGACATCGTGCGCACATGGGAGGACGGACTGCGCGAGGCCGCGGCCGAATCAGGCGCCGATACCGGGCTCGCAGAAATCGCCAAGCGGTTTCCGGAGAGCTATCGCGGCTCCTTCAAGCCTGCCGAGGCGCTGATCGACGCGCGACGCATCGCCGAGGTCGGCCCCGACAACCCGATCGCCATCGACTACTACCGCCATGCCGGCCAGAAGCCCGAAGAGGCTTCGCTGAAGATCTATCATTTCGGCGCTCCGGTAGCGTTGTCGCGGCGCGTTCCGGTGCTGGAGAACATCGGTTTCCGCGTGATCAGCGAGCGTACCTTCGAAGTGGGCGACGCCGACCACGACACCGTCTTCGTCCACGACATGGAACTGGAGAACACCTTCGGCCGCCCGATCGACCTCTCCGACGGCGGCGCGCTGTTCGAGGAAGTCTTCCTCTCGGTTTGGCGCGGCATCAACGACAATGACGGCTACAACGCGCTGGCCCAGACCGCCGGCTTGAGGGCAGCCGAGATCGCCGTCTTGCGCGCCTATGGCCGCTACCTTCAGCAGGCCGGCATACCGCAGAGCCAGGACTTCATCGCCGCCGCTCTCAACCGGTACCCCGATGTGGCGCGCGGTCTCTACCAGCTCTTCGTCGCGAGCTTCGATCCCGCTGCGAAGGACGGCGAGGTGACGGCCAGGCACCTCAAGGCCAAGATCCGCGACGAGCTGGAAGCAGTGCCCAGCATCGACGACGACACCATCATCCGTCGTTTCCTGAACCTCATCGAATCGTCGCTGCGGACCAACTATTTTGCTGGGCCGGCCGACGGCGTTTCGTTGGCGATCAAGCTCGACTCAAGGGCGATCAACGGCTTGCCCGAGCCCAGGCCCTGGCGCGAGATATTCGTTTATGGGTCGGAGGTCGAAGGCGTGCATCTTCGCTTCGGCTCGGTGGCGCGCGGCGGTCTGCGCTGGTCGGACAGGGCGCAGGATTACCGCACCGAAGTGCTCGGCCTGGTAAAGGCGCAGCAGGTCAAGAACGCCGTCATCGTTCCGGTCGGCGCCAAGGGCGGCTTCTTCCCCAAGCGCCTCCCGGCCGGCGGCAGCCGCGACGCGGTTTTCGAGGCCGGCAAGCAGGCCTATGTCAACTTCGTCTCGAGCCTCCTGTCGATCACCGACAATCTCGAAGGCGATAGGGTCGTGACGCCAGACCGGGTCGAGCGTCGCGACGGCGACGATCCGTATTTCGTGGTCGCTGCCGACAAGGGCACGGCGACCTTCTCGGACACCGCCAACGCCATCAGCGAACGGCACGGCTTCTGGCTCGACGACGCCTTCGCCAGCGGCGGCTCGGCCGGCTACGACCACAAGAAGATGGGCATCACCGCCCGCGGCGCCTGGGAAGCGGTCAAGCGGCATTTCCGCGAGATGGACCGCGACATCCAGACGACCCCCTTCACGGTCGTCGGCGTCGGCGACATGTCGGGCGACGTCTTCGGCAACGGCATGCTTCTCTCCGAACAGACCAAGCTGGTCGCGGCCTTCGACCACCGCGACATATTCATCGATCCGGCGCCGGACCCGGCCGTCTCCTTCGCCGAGCGCAAGCGCATGTTCGACCTGCCGCGGTCGAGCTGGCAGGACTATGACAAGACGAAGCTGTCGCCGGGCGGCCTCATCGTGTCGCGCGCCCAGAAATCGATCACACTATCGCCGGAGGCTGCTGCCGCGATCGGTCTGGACAAGACCACGGCCACCCCAGCCGAGATCATGAGCGCCATCCTGAAGGCGCCGGTGGACCTGCTGTGGTTCGGCGGCATCGGCACCTATGTCAGGGCGACGTCCGAAACCAATGCCGATGCGGGCGACCGCGCCAACGACGCCATCCGCGTGACCGCGGCCGCAGTTCGCGCCAAGGTCATCGGGGAAGGCGCCAATCTCGGCGTCACCCAGCGCGCCCGCATCGAGTTCGGCCTGAAGGGCGGCGCCTGCAACTCGGATGCGATCGACAATTCGGGCGGTGTCAACTCCTCCGACGTCGAGGTCAACATCAAGATCGCGCTGGCCGGTGCCATGCGGAAAGGCGCCCTCACCCGGCCCGCCCGCAACAAGCTGCTGGCCGAGATGACGAACGAAGTGGCCGGGCTCGTCCTGGCCAACAACTACCAGCAGACGCTCGCCATCTCCCTGGTGTCCACACGCGGCCTCGCCGACCTGCCCCATCAGGCGCGTTTCATGACGGCGCTGGAGCAGCGTGGACTGCTGGACCGGGCCGTCGAGCAATTGCCGTCGCCGGCCGCCCTCGCCGAACGCGAGGCGCGCGGCGAACCGCTGACACGCGCCGAGATCGGCGTGCTTTTGGCCTATGCCAAGATCGTTCTGTTCTCCGACATCGTCGGCAGCACGCTTCCCGACGATCCGCATTTCGACCGCGATCTGCTCGACTATTTCCCCGAGCGCATGGCCAAGAAATATGCCGAGGAGATCCGCGGCCACAGGCTGCGGCGCGAGATCATCGCACGCGTCGTCGCCAACGACCTCGTCAATCGCGGCGGCCCCACCTTCGTCAACCGGCTGCAGGATCTGACAGGCCGGACCGCCGCCGATGTCGTACGCGCCTTCACCATCGTGCGCGACGGTTTCGGACTGGCCGGGGTCTATCGCGACATCGACGCACTGGACAACAAGGTCGATGGCCAGGCCCAGCTCGACTTCTACGCCACGGCGGGCAGCCTCATCGTGGCGGCGACGGCGTGGCTCCTGAAGAACGACCAGGACGAGACACCGGTCGCGACCCGCATCGCCGAATTGCGCGAAGCGCGCAAGGCGCTCGAGCCCAAGATCGGCAGCCTCTTGCCGGCCTTCATGCGCGAGCGGTTGGACGAACGCCGGCACGACTTCTTCAAGGCCGGCGCTCCGGAGCCGCTTGCCGCGCAACTGGCGGCGCTCACCGTCGCGGAACTGCTCCCCGATATCGCTTTGGTATCGCGCAGCAGCGGCGCCGACCTGGTCGTATCCGCGAAGGCCTTCTTCGCCGCCAGTGAGGCGTTCCGCATCGCCCGCATCGAGGACGCGGCACGCGGCCTCCAGCCATCCGACTATTATGACGGCCTCGCCCTTGCCCGTGCCAACGACATGATCGGCGCGGCGCGGCGCGGCATCGCGATCTCTGCGCTGTCGTCTTTCGGACAGGCGGACGATCCGGTCGCGGCCTGGCTCGAGGCCGGCGGAGAGCGCGTCGCGCGCGCTCGCGAGCGGCTGCAGGCGCTGACCGAGGGCGGCGACCTCACCGTGTCGCGGCTTTCCGTCGCCGCCGGACTGATGAGCGATCTGACCGGGCTTTGATTGGGTGAAGGGCGTCGGGCATCCGACGCTCGTGGCAGGTTCCTGGCGATTTTCCGATAAAGAGCTTGCCGGACAAGGCTGGGCCCGGGCAGAGTTGCGCGGGCAAAGCCACGCAAGTCCTGGAATGAGGAGGGGGCATGGCATCGGCACAGATATCGACGCCGCGACGCGGCGTCTGGGGTTGGATGCTGTTCGACTGGGCGGCGCAACCCTTCTTCACGGTCGTCACCACCTTCATCTTCGGCCCCTATTTCGTCTCTCGCATGGCGACCAATCCCGCCGATGGCCAGGCCGCCTGGGGCTACGGCATCGCCGCGGCCGGTTTCGTGATCGCCATTTTGTCGCCGGTTCTCGGCTCGATCGCCGATCAGACCGGACCGAGGAAACCCTGGATCGCCTTTTTCGCGGTCATCAAGATCGTCTCACTGGCCCTTCTTTGGACGGCGGCACCCGGTTCGCCCCTGGTTCCGATCGTGTTGCTCTTTTCGCTGGCGTCAGTCGCTGCGGAATTTTCTATCGTCTTCAACGATTCCATGATGCCGAGGCTGGTATCCAAGGAGGAGATCGGCCGGGTTTCCAACATTGCCTGGGGCCTCGGTTATGTCGGCGGCATGATCGTGCTGATCTTCGTCATTGGCTTCCTGGCTGCTTCGCCTGAAACAGGAAAGACGCTGATCGGCATGGATCCCCTGTTCGGGTTGGATCCGGTCAAGGGTGAGGATGCGCGCGCAACCGGGCCGATCGCCGCGGTCTGGTATCTGATCTTCATCCTGCCGATGTTTCTCTTCACGCCCGACAGCGGCAAGGGCCTGCCCATCGGCAAGGCCGTGAGCGCCGGCCTCGCCGAGCTCAAGGCGACCATCCTCGAAGCAAGGCGACGCGCCGGCATCTTCCGCTTCCTCGTCGCCCGCATGATCTACCAGGACGGCGTCAATGCGCTGCTGGCGCTCGGCGGCGCATTCGCGGCTGCGATGTTCGGCTGGTCTATCACCGAGATCGGCCTCTACGGAATCATCCTCAATGTCGTGGCGATCGCCGGATGCCTTGCCGCGAGCCGATTCGACACACGGCTCGGGTCCAAGGTCGTCGTGCTGATTTCCCTTGTTCTGCTGTCGCTGGCCACGCTGGGCATCGTTTCGACCGGCCCCGGCTACACGCTCTTCGGCTTCCTGCCGCTGCCGGGCCTCGATACGGGTGGCCTGTTCGGCACCCCTGCCGAGAAAGCGTACATCGCCTTTGGCCTGCTGGTCGGCGTGGCCTTCGGCCCGGTCCAGGCGTCGTCACGCTCCTACCTGGCGCGTAGCGTCACCGCCGACGAAGCCGGCCGTTATTTCGGCCTCTATGCGCTGGCCGGCCGCGCAACCAGCTTCCTGGCGCCGTTCCTGGTAGCAACCGTCACCTGGGTCAGCGGGTCGCCGCGGCTCGGCATGGCCGTCATCATCCTGTTCCTGGTCGGCGGCCTCGCCGTCCTCCTCGGCACGCCCTACCCGGCAGCCAAGCCGCAGGAGTGATGTCAGGATCGAGAGGCCATCTCAGAAGTCGCTGGTCAGCCCCTTGATCTCCCAGTCGCCGTAGCGGCCGGGTTCGTGACCGCCGCGGCCGCCGATCTCTTTCGGCATGGCGGCTTCGCGCTCATTGTATTCGGCGCGACGCGCCTGCGCCTCGGCAAGCGCCCTGGCGGCCGCGGGAGACAACACTCTCGATGCAGGCTCCGCTCCGTCTTCGGCCTTGCTGGAACCGTCCTTCGTCATGGTTTCCCTCGCAGGCTTTGCGATGCAAAGCATTGAAACGTATCTTTTCCCGTCCCATCATATAGACAGGCCGATACGACGGATCGACCCTTTCGAGGAACGAAAATGAACATCATGCGCACGGCCATGCTGCTGGCCCTGATGACCGCGCTCTTCATGGGCGTCGGCTACCTGATCGGCGGATCCAGCGGCATGACCATCGCCTTCTTCATCGCCGCGGCGATGAACCTGTTCAGCTATTGGAATGCCGACAAGATGGTGCTGCGCATGCACCATGCCGCCGAGGTCGACGAGCACAGCGCGCCGGAATATTACGGCATCGTGCGCGAGCTCGCCCAGCGCGCCGGCCTGCCTATGCCCAAGGTCTATATCATCGACAGCCCGCAGCCCAATGCTTTCGCCACGGGCCGCAACCCGCAGAACGCGGCCGTCGCAGCCACGACGGGCCTCCTCCAGCGGCTTTCCTATGAAGAAGTTGCCGGCGTCATGGCGCATGAGCTCGCCCATATCCAGAACCGCGACACGCTCACCATGACGATCACCGCGACGCTGGCCGGCGCGATCTCCATGCTCGGCAATTTCGCCTTCTTCTTCGGCGGCAACCGCGAGAACAACAACAATCCGCTCGGCTTCGTCGGCGTGCTCGTGGCCATGATCGTGGCGCCGATGGCCGCCGCCGTGGTGCAGATGGCGATCAGCCGCACGCGGGAATATTCGGCCGACCGGCGTGGTGCGGAGATCTGTGACCATCCGCTGTGGCTGGCGTCAGCCCTCGACAAGATTGCCCGCAATGTGGAGCGCATCCACAGCCCCGACGCCGAGCGCAACCCTGCGACGGCACCGCTCTTCATCATCAATCCGCTCTCGGGCGAGCGCATGGACAATCTGTTTTCCACCCATCCGGCGACCGAGAACCGCATCGCAGCGCTGGAAGAATTGGAGCGCGAATGGTCGCGCAATGCGCCCGTGCAAGCCGAACCGCGCCCGGTCCCCCGCGCGCCGGAGAGGCCGGCCGAAACGCCGCGTGCGCAGCCGAACCCTCAACCCGATACCGGACCGTGGGGCAACGGAGCTTCCAAGCCGGCCGAGCCGCCTTCGTCCGGGCCGTGGGGCCGCAACCCGAGTGGACCGAAATCCGGGCGGAAAGGCCCGTGGTCGTGAACCTGACGATGGGCAAGCCCAGCCGTCCGAGGGAAAAGAACGACAGATCCGACGAGAACGTGCCCGGCCTGCCGGCGCGCAAGGCCGCAGCAAAGCTACTCGCCGCCGTGGTCGACGCCCGAACCCCGCTCGATGGACTGACGGACAACGAACATGGCCATCCGCAATACCGAACGCTCGATCCACGCGACCGATCGCTTGTCCGCGCCATACTGGTCACGGCGCTGCGCCATCGCGTCACCATCAGCCGCTTGATCGGCCGGCGTCTGGAGCGCCCACTGCCTGCCAACGCCCATGCGCTCGGCCACATATTGCATGTCGCGGCCGCCCAGATCCTCTTCCTCGATGTTCCCGACAGCGCTGCTGTCGACCTCGCGGTGACCCATGCCAAGTCCGACCCGCGCACCACGCGTTTCTCGGGTCTGGTCAACGGGGTGCTGCGCGCGCTGGTGCGCGTCAAGGAACGGGCACTGCCGGCCGAGCTCGCGAAAAACGACGATGCCCCCGATTGGTTCTCCAAGCGGCTCGTCGAAGCCTATGGCGTGGACAAGGCGCGTGCCATCCTCGCCGCACACCGCCTCGAAGCGGCGATCGATTTCACCGTCAAGTCGGACCCCGAGCAATGGGCCGAGCGATTTGGCGGCATCGTCCTGCCGACCGGCTCGGTGCGCGTGGAGCGTCTGGCCGGGCCGGTAACCGAATTGCCTGGGTTCGCCGAAGGCGAATGGTGGGTCCAGGATGCCGCCGCGGCTCTGCCCGCCCGGCTGCTGGGTGACATTGCCGGGCTGGAGGTCGCCGACCTCTGTGCCGCCCCGGGCGGCAAGACGGCGCAACTCGCACTCGCCGGCGCGCGCGTGACGGCGTTCGACATGTCGAAGAGCCGGCTGCGGCGGCTGACGGCCAATTTCGAAAGGCTGCGTCTGTCGGCAGACATCGTCGAGGCCGATCTCGCAACCATCACGCCGGAGAAGCTTTTCGACGCGATCCTGCTCGACGCGCCCTGCTCCTCGACCGGAACTGTCCGGCGGCATCCCGACGTCCCCTGGACGAAGTCGTCGCAGGACATCGAGAAACTCGCCGGCGTTCAACGCCGGTTGCTCGAGCGGGCGGTGCACTTCGTGAAGCCCGGCGGGCGCATCGTCTACTCGAACTGCTCGCTCGACCCGGAGGAAGGCGAAGCGTTGCATGCCGCCTTCCTTGCCGGCGGCCATGAAATCACCGACGACCCGATCCAGCCTGGAGAGATTGCCGGCACCGACGATTTCGTTACGTCGGCGGGTGCCTTGCGCACGACACCGGCCGATATGCATCTCGGCACGCCGGCGCTTTCCGGCATGGACGGCTTTTTCGCCGCGCGCATGCGTCGCGCAGGCTGAACCGCCCCGGTAACCAAATATTCACCGTCATGGTAAACCATTGATCAACCAAACTGGTCGCGTCCGATTCCGGACTGCGCGCCGGTCACGAGCCGGGATCCGGCCAGGCAACGTGTTGTTTTGATTTTCTTTTGGATTTGAGTTCCCGAACGCCGATGTCGACGAAACTGATGGGAGCAGCAAATCCTGCAATTGGAGCGGTCGTTCGATCGCCGCTCCGGAAAGCCTTGTCCGGGGTGACTGAGACGGGAGCAGGAGGGGTCTTCTTGGCGAACGCGGCGGGCGGCTCACCGCGCC
>VFQN01008028.1_pt1 | contig 10952 bp, 10 predicted proteins | sample 3512371 | NCBI WGS metagenome assembly VFQN01 (sample SAMN10412370, study PRJNA504923) | tailings metagenome | isolation source: Replicate 2 from Balatoc abandoned mine | place: Philippines: Itogon, Benguet | collected 2017-08-28 | reverse complement strand
AAAAGTTTTTTATCAAAAATAGTTAGAGAAGGTATCTATACTCATTCTAACCCTGTATGTACACTCCCCACATATAAAACTTTAAAAAATAAAAGCATTCTTAATGCAAAATTATATCGGATTGCGGTAGAGGTTATGAAAGTGATTGGTGTTAATAAAGCCCAAATAAAGCGTGTATATGGTGATTAAATTTTGTATTTATAATTTTTGAAAATTGCAACCTAAAAAAATTCTTTTGTTTTCAACCCAACTTATGCAAACTGGAGGGATTGAAAGCCATATTAATGAGTTTGTTGAAAAAATGTCTATTTCAGGGCTTTATGAATTAGATATTTTAGTACTAAACTCTAAACTATCGATTGAACAAGAGTCTTTCATTAAAAGACGCTGTAGTTGGTCATGTTTTCTTTCTGATAAATCATTTAGACAGTTCCCTGTTTTTATTAGAGTTATTTGGAAGATACTTTCGCAGAAGTATGATGCTTTATATACCAATGGTCAGGGTAATAGTATCATATTGATAAGCAAAATATTTAAGCACAAGAAGTGGGTACATCATCACCATACTTCTGGTGACTTAGCTGATCAGAAAACTTGGAGTACAAGTTATCAACACGCGCTAAAAAAATCAAATGTTGTTGTAGCGTGCTCTATTAAAAATGCTTTTGATATGATGCGTGTTTTGGATCGAAAAGTTATCTCAATTCCGTGCTTTTCAAGAAAAATAACAATCAATCAAAAGAAAGCTACTAATGATGGTAAAGTGCGGCTTGGCTACTTTGGGCGACTTATCCCTGAGAAGGGAATTGATTTACTTTGCAAACTAAGCAATGATTTTGATTTAAGATATATTCAGTTTCATATTTGGGGAGAAGGAAATCAATATGATTTAACTTTTTTTCAGAAATTTCCTAATGTAGTATTTCATGGTTCGTTTAGAAGTGAAGAAGAATTACGGGAAGTATTAGAGACGATTGATGGTTACTTATTACTCTCCACACATCCCGAAGGTTTGCCGATAAGTTTATTGGAGTTAATGGGAGCAGGCATTCCTTGGATGGCTACCAATAAAGGAGGCATCAGTGATATAGCATGTGACCCTAAAGCTACTAGACTATTAGATTCTTTAGAACCCTATGAGAGTTTGAAAGACGAAGTTAAGGAATTTGCTTTTGATATCGCCGCTGGAAATATTGATAGACAAAATCAAATCAATTTATATGACACAAAATTTGCTTCTAATATCTTAGTAAGCTTGTGGAATGAGGTTTTATTTAAGGTGGATTCATGATATGCTGATACTTTCACACCCTACAGGGAACGCCAATGTACGGGCAGCTGCTGAAGGCTTTGCTCAAGCAAGCATTTTAGATACTTATTACACCTCTATTGCTTGTTTTCCCAACACTTGGGTTTATAACCTAGCTTCTATTGGATCCCTTAAAGAATTTAAAAAAAGAAGCTATTCTTCTGTGATTCGTCCTCATACTAAGTTATATCCTTGGGATGAACTGGGACGATTACTAGCGACTAAATTAGGTAAAAAAAATTGGTTAGAGCACGAGATAGGTCATTTTTGTATTGATAAGGTGTATCAAAGGTTTGATCAATATGTGGCTAGCCAAATCAGGTCGAGACAGACAGTATATGCTTATGAAGATGGAGCTTTAGCTACTTTTAAAAAAGCTAAATACTTGGGTAATACTTGTATCTATGATTTACCTATTGGATATTGGCGAAGTGCTAGGGAGTTAATGGCGGAAGAAATTGAGCAGAGGCCAGACTGGAGTAGTACTTTTACGGGATTTAAAGATTCAGACGTAAAATTAAGTCGTAAAGATGAAGAGTTGGCCTTAGCAGATCATATATTTGTAGCTAGTTTGTTTACCAAAAAGACTCTATCATCTTATCCCAATAAGTTAGACAATGTCTCTGTCATCCCATATGGATTTCCCGATCCTTTTCTTGGCCGACAGTATGTATCATATAAGAATCGACCCCTGAAATTACTTTTTGTGGGTGGACTTTCACAGCGGAAGGGAATTGCCAATGTCTTGGAAGCTGTAGAAAAATTTCGTAACAAAGTAGAACTTACAATCGTAGGTCGTAAATCAACAGATGATTGCCGACCTTTGAATGAAGGATTGATGAAGCATCGATATATTCCTAGTTTGCCTCACAGTGAAATCTTAAAATTGATGAGTCAACATGATGTTCTATTGTTTCCGTCTTTGTTTGAAGGCTTTGGCTTGGTCATTACTGAAGCAATGTCGCAAGGAACTCCCGTTATTACTACTGAACGTACAGCTGGACCTGATCTAATTGAGCATGGGAAAAATGGATGGTTAGTAAAAGCTGGTGATACGGAAGCATTAAGATTGATGATTGAATCACTAATATCAAATGCTGAACAGATTGAAAGGGTGGGAAAAGCGGCAATGCAGACCGCAAGGCAGCGTCCTTGGCAGGTATATAGTGAAGAATTAGCTACCAAAATTCAACCGTTATTAGTGAATGATAAGCCTAGCTAATACAGAGCTAATAAATGCACATGCTGTTAAGCAAGGGATAGGGTTTCGAAAAGGAGAGCGTACCTTGAAGAAACTGATATGGGGATACTTTATCTTACTTATTTTTGAAGGAGCACTTCGGAAATGGGTTCTGCCTGCACTAGCTTCTCCATTACTTATTGTGAGAGATCCCGTAGGAATCGCAATGATTTTTGTAGCCATTCGATATGGTTGGCTAAAGATGAATTTCTATGTGCTCTTTGTCTTGATTACTTCTTTTATTTCTTTGTGCCTTACCTTTATGGTGGGTCACGGCAATGTAGGGGTTGCGATGTATGGCTTACGAATTACCATCATACATTTCCCCCTAATCTTTATTTTTGGAAAAGTTTTTGATAAAAAGGATGTCATTCAATTAGGCTCTGTATTGTTACAGATGGCAATTCCCATGACGATACTAATGGCTATGCAATTCTACAGTCCTCAATCAGCTTGGGTCAATAGAGGAGTTGGGGGAGATGTGACAGGGGGAGGGTTCAGTGGAGCTTTAGGTTATTTTCGCCCTCCAGGTACTTTTTCATTTATCAATGGTCTTACGGCTTTTTATGGATTGGTAGCAGCTTTTACATTTTTCTATTTATTAGATAATAAAACTAAGATAAATAAATGGCTGGTTTATATTGCTACAGCTTGTGTATTGATGGCTATACCGTTATCTATTAGTAGGTCTTTGTTAGGTGAGGTGGTCATTTCGTCAGTTTTTGCGATAGCAATGGTTTCTAGAAATCCTAAATTGCTAGGCCAGATTCTATTGGCTACGATAGTGCTGATTTTGGTGGTTGTAATATTGAGTACTACTTCTATTTTCCAGACGAGTACTGAAGTTTTTATGCATCGTTTTGAAAGTGCTAATAATGCCGAGGGGGGGGCGGAAGGAGTATTGATTGACCGTTTTTTAGGGGGGATGTATGGTGCTATTACTAATAGTGAAAAATTGCCGTTTTGGGGATATGGTTTAGGTATGGGGACTAATGCAGGGGCGAGATTAATGACTGGAAATAGAGCAACATTTTTGATATCAGAAGGGGAGTGGGGTAGGATCATTGGAGAGATGGGATTACTATTAGGGATGATTTTAGTTCTTGTTAGAGTGATATTGGGCATAAATTTGTTAAGGCGAGCATTCAAATCTTTAAAATCTGGTAATTTCTTACCGTGGATGATTTTAAGTTTTAGCTTTTTAAGTTTTGTTAATGGTCAGTGGGCTCAACCTACTTCTTTAGGCTTTTCTATTCTATCAACTGGCCTGACAATGGCAGCTCTAAAAACCCCTAAGAAAAGAATATGGAATGAAGATAATTCTTATTAGTAATTACTCACCCGATAAGCAAGAGAGTATGAAGCGCTATGCAGATAGTCTAGCAGAGGGGGTGAATGGGAATGGAATTGAAGCTACAATCTGGTATCCTACTGTTTTTTTTGCCAAAGGCTTTGGGCAAACGGATTCAGGGGTGGGAAAATGGCTGGGTTATTTAGATAAATGGTTATTATTTCCCTTAATTTTAAAATGGCGTTTATTCAGGGAAAACCATAAAAATACTTTCTTTCACATTTGTGACCATTCTAATTCACCTTATTTGGGGGTGCTACCCAAAAAACGAACAGGTATTACTTGTCATGATGTGCTAGCAGTTCGGGGAGCTTTAGGGTATAAAGATGCTTATTGTCCTGCCTCTCCCATGGGGACAATACTTCAAAAATGGATATTGGGACACCTCAAAAATGCTCATATCTTAACTACAGTCTCTCAGTTTACAATGGGACAACTATTGGAGTTAGTAGGCGAAGATGTTAGTAAACAAAAACGTTGGAAGGTTATTTACAATACTTTTAACGATGATTTTAAGCCAATTGCTAAAGAAGAAGTTAAACAGATATTAGAAAAATATGGCCTTTCACCTTCAAAATACCTCTTGCATATTGGTTCCTCTCTGCCAAGAAAAAACCGAAGAATGCTTCTTGAAATGGTGACAGTGCTTGGTGAGGAGTGGGAAGGGAAAATTTGTTTTGCAGGTCAAACTATTGATGAAGCTTTAAAACAAGAGATACAAAAGCTTGGATTAACGGAGCGGGTAGTAAGTATAGTTAAACCCGACCATGTTACTTTGTTAGCTCTGTACAGTGGATGTGAGGCTTTTGTGTTCCCGTCGTTTTCTGAAGGATTTGGGTGGCCGGTGATTGAGGCGCAAGCCTGCGGAGCCCCTGTAGTAGCAAGTGATATTGAACCTATGCCAGAAATAAGCGGGGGGGCTGCCTTACACGCAAGTCCGCACAGCGCCCTTGCATTTGCTAATGCTTTTAGAGAGATAAAGGATTCTAATAAACGGCAGTCAATGATTCAAAAAGGTTTTGAAAACTGTAGACGCTTTGATAAACAACACATTATCCAACAATTTTTGAGTTTGTATCAAAACTAAAATATGCTCAAAAAAATCCTTGTATGTCTATTCCCGTGGCCAATTAAAAGGCGATTGTTAAAGTGGTGGTTTGGTTATGATTTACACCCTAGTGCTAAAATTGGTCTAGCGTGGATATTTCCGAATGATTTGATAATGGGAGCAGGGTCAAGAATAGATCATTTTACGGTAGCGATTCATTTGGATAAAATTGAAATGGGACAGAAAAGTTCGATAGGGCGTAGTAATTGGATTACAGGTTTTTCATCCAAACACCCTACCCAACATTTTTTGCATCAGCCTCATCGTCAATCGATTCTAAAAATAGGCAACCATTCAGCTATTACTAAACATCATCATATTGATTGTACGAGTCCTATCACAATTGGCGATTTTGTAACAGTGGCAGGTTATTATAGTCAGTTGTTAACCCACTCAATTGATGTTATGGAAAATCGGCAAGATAGCCACCCTATTCATATTGGCGATTACGCCTTTGTAGGAACGAACTGTGTTATTTTGGGGGGAGCGGTTTTGCCTGCTTATTCGGTATTAGGAGCAAAATCTTTGCTTAATAAACAGTATCAAGAAGAGTGGAAATTATATGGGGGCAGCCCTGCTAAGCTCATTAAAGGTATTTCAAGGGAAGCAAAATATTTTAGTAGAAGAGAAGGATTTGTCTATTGATTTTTAAAAATGAATTGACATAACCGCTGTTGAGGGTTGGGCATGTGATAAAATAGTGCTAATTTCTAACCAAGTGAATATTTGGCGAGAAATAAAATATGGTAAAGTAGGAATGGTTGAACACAATATGCATGAAGGTATGGCGAATCTGTGGAAACGAGGATATAATCGAAAATGCGCAAACTACGTTTCTACAGTATTTCTCGGTTGAAGAAGCTGCAAAACGATTTAGTATTAGTCTCTAAATTAAAAATAATAGTGATATTTGACACGCATAACAGTAAAAGTAGCGATGCTTATTTACGACCTAGCTTTAGTTTTACCGATAAATTAAGAAGGTTTTTATGGGGGGGAGTTTGGTTTGTTTTGTGCAGATGGACTCCCAAACCTATGCATAGTTGGAGAATTTTAATTCTAAAATTATTTGGGGCTAAAATCGGAAAAACAAATTTTATTTATCCTGACTGTAAAATTTGGGCTCCTTGGCTCTTAGAAACAGAAGATGTAGTGACAATTGGACCCGAAGTAGAGATTTACAATCCGGGAGGAGTTTATTTGGGGCATCATAGTATCTTATCTCAGGGAGTCTATTTATGTGGAGCTACCCACGATTACAATACGATTGAATTTACTTATATTAAAAAGAAAATAGTTGTTGAATCTTATGTTTGGATATGTGCTAAAGCAGTAATCTTGCCGGGTGTGCGTTGTAAAGAAGGTAGTGTTTTAGGGGCTGCTTCTTTAACTTCAAGAGATTTAGAGGCTTGGTCTGTGTATGCAGGTAATCCGTGTAAACTGATAAAGAAAAGGGAAAATTTTTTAGCTTAGAAAAACACAATGCATACTTTAAATTAATTGAATCATTGAACAAGGTATCTGAAAAATACGATTTGTGTGTAGTAGGTAGCGGCCCAGCTGGAATGATTACGGTGTTGGAATATGCTCGTTTGAATCCAAACAAAAAAATTGCTTTGGTGGAATACGGTAGTGAAGGTGCATCTACCAAAAATGCGTTAGATGATTCTATTCAAATAGACAACCTTGTCAATCATCATGACCCGTATGAGTGTACCAATAAAGGATTAGGTGGTTCTTCAGCTACTTGGGGGGGGCGATGTGTGATGTTTGATGAAGTGGATTTTATCACTAGACAAATAGTGGGAAATGAGTGTACATGGGATTTAAAGTTATATCATGAAACGAAAAAATTTTGGCAACAAACTGCCAATTATTTTGAGTGTGGAGAAGCGGTTTTTGATTTGAATAAAATTTCTACTATTCTTATAAAGCCAATCGCTGATCACTTTGAAGAAGGGGTAGTGACCGACACAATGTTAGAGCGGTGGAGTATGCCTACGCGTTTTGGACTGCGATATAGAAGTGAACTTGAAAAGCTTGCTAATGTGACTTTACTAGAAGGGTATGAGGCAAGAAGTTTTGACGAAGTTAAAGAAGACGGTAGCGTGAATAAGTTGGTGATTCGTGAGGTGGATACGCATACATATAAAGAGATAAAGGCTGAGTCTTATGTATTAGCAAATGGCACTCAAGAAGTAACGCGTTTCTTACTAAAGAATAAACAGTTATTTAATACTCTTGGTTTTGTGCCTCATGCGTTAGGAAAGTATTACCAAAGTCATGTGTCAGGAAAGATTGCTTCGGTGTGTTTTAAAGGGAATCCCAAAAATACTGATTTTGGTTTTTTGCAGGATGCTGACGGGGTTTATTTAAGAAGGCGTTTTCAGTTTGATAATCAATTTTTAGCAGAAAAAAACTTACTTAATACGGCAATTTGGTTAGACAATCCCCTTTATTTTGATCCTAATCACAGAAGCGGCGCGATGTCGTTTATGTATTTAGCGATGATTACTCCTTTTTTAGGGAAAAAATTAGCTCCTCCCGCTATTGCTCGTTCGATTACCAAAGGAAAAGTTACGGCGATTGACAAACATTTATGGAATATTATGAAAGACTTTCCGAAGTCTTTGGTAACTCCTTTTACCATTTTTTATAAAAGGTATTTGCTAAAACGAAAATTGCCAGGTGTTTTTTTGTATAGTCCCAACAATACTTATGCTTTGCATTTCCACGCTGAACAAGTTCCCGTTGAGGCTAATTATATGGAACTAGGCGAGGATGAAGAATCGTTGAAAATTCATTATAAATTAGTTGATGATGATATACATTCAGTAATAAAAATACATGAAATATTAGATGACTATCTTCAAAAATTAGGGTGCGGTCGATTGGTTTACTGGTATCCAAAGGAAGAGTTAGCTGATATGATTCGAATAAACTCAAAAGATGGTATTCATCAATCAGGAACCACTAGAATTGCGGATTCTCCTGAGAAAGGTGTAGTTGACCGAGACCTAAAAGTATGGGGTACTCAAAATGTCTATGTTTGTAGTAGTTCAGTTTTCCCGACTTCAGGGCAAGCAAATCCTACATTTTTCCTAGGAACTTTTGCCGTACGACTTGCTCATTATTTAACAAAAAAAGATGCGAAAAGTTGAATTAGGAAAGGGAATAGCCTCATCGGTATTGGGTTTCGGATGTGCTCCTATTTTAGGGTCGGTGGGGAATAAAGTAGCAGGCAGGGCAATTGAAGTAGCCTTGGAGTGTGGGATTAACCATTTTGATCTAGCTCGTTCTTATGGTTATGGGGAGGCTGAGGCGTTTGTGGGCAAACTTTTGAAGCAGCGTAGAAGCGAAATTGTATTGGCAAGCAAATTCGGAATCAGGGCGAATTGGAAAGCGCAATTTTTTAAACCTATTAAGCCAGCAGTAAGGTACGCATTGAAAGCCTTGAAGAAAAAAGATACAAAAGTAGAGGGGGCACAATCACTTTCATTGGCAGATCGTTTTCATGACCGTATTCCTTTACGGGGAATTGAAATGCGTAAAAGTTTAGAGAGAAGTCTAAGAGCATTAAATACCGACTATCTTGATTATTTTTTTGTTCATGAACCTAAAGAAGCGTTAACATATTTTGATGAACTTGATGAAATGGCAAGTTTATTAAAAAAAGAAGGAAAAATTCGTGCTTGGGGTTTGGCGTATATGAGAAGCCAAGAAATAATGCATCAACCTTACATTCATAAATTTGATCTTTTACAATTTGATAATTCACCAGGTACCGACGGCTATGAAGAAAAGGTTCAGGAAAGAGGAGGAAGTCCGAATATTATTTTTTCTCCGCTAAGAGGGGGGGCGGCTTTTCTTTCGCCTGAGGAAAAGTTAGAAAAGCTTTTCCGAGATTTTCCTAAAAGCGTAATTTTATGTTCGATGTTTAATGAGAGACATTTAAGAGCCAACTGTTTGAGCGCTCATTAAAATAATAAATAAATGATGCCTCTTGATTTAACCATAGCCATCCCTGTTAGAAATGAGGCCAAAAACTTGCCTTTGTGTTTAGCGGCGATTGGGAAGAATTGGGCACAGCAAATAGTGGTTATTGATTCTAATAGTACAGATCCTACTTGCCAAATTGCTGAAGAGTGGGGAGCCGAAGTGGTGAATTTTGAATGGAATGGGCAATTTCCAAAGAAGCGCAATTGGTTTTTAAGAAATTATACGCCCACTACCAAGTGGGTTTTGTTTTTAGATGCGGATGAATACCTGACACCCGATTTTAAAAAAGAAGTAGAAGTAGCTTTGGGTAATGATGAATACGTAGGTTATTGGCTGCGCTACACCATTTATTTTATGGGGAAGCAACTCAAAGGGGGCTATCCGCTGCATAAGTTGGCTTTGTTTCGGGTAGGGTCAGGAGAATATGAGCGGATTGATGAAGCCCAATGGAGCCAATTGGATATGGAAGTACACGAACACCCGGTTTTGGAAGGTAAAGTAGGCGTCATTAAAAGCAAAATTGACCACCAAGATTTACGAGGAGTAACCCACTACGTGAATAAACATAATGATTATGCAAGTTGGGAAGCAGCGCGTTTTTTGAAGACAAATAAGGAGGTAAAGGCAAGTGGTAACTGGACTTGGAAACAAAAAATAAAGTATGGATTGATGCGTACGCCTTTGATTGGGCCTGCTTTTTTTGTAGGAAGTTATTTTTTTATGGGTGGTTTTCGGGATGGCACGCGGGGTCTGGCTTTTGGGATATTGAAAATGGCGTATTTTACGCAAGTGTATTGTAAAATAAAGGAACTTGAAGAAGAGATATGAACATTTTTTGGACACAGCGTTTCACAGCGTTTTGTTCACAGAGTGACACAGAGACTTTATCCCTTTAAGTAACTTTGTTTCTCTGTGATTATATTTTTTGCAGCGAAGAAGTAAGATTAAATGAATAAAACACAGGCTCTTATAGGAGGCGGAATGATAGTGGGAGTTATTTTAGTGCTACTGTTAAGCTGGATTCCCAATCCTAACGTGGGAGATGTTTTGCCCGTTCCGGCGAGTGTTCGCTACTGGATCAATGCCAACGGAAATGTACGCACTGCCGTGCCTTTGGGCGTGCTTGGATTTGGGGTAGAGTGGATATTGCATTCAAAAAATAAAGGTTGGCGGTGGCGTGGCTGGGCGTGGTTGGGACTAGTTGGGATTGTGGCCGTAGCCGAACTTGGTCAAACGCTTTTACCCAGTCGCTATCCTGATTGGGGGGATATTTTTTACGGTGCCCTAGGCGCTGCCGTAGGGATAGTAGGAGCTAAAGCAGTGGTTAAGTAAATGTGCAAATTTGGAAATGAGTTAGTTTGAAAATAATATCCTGATAATCAGCATGCTAATGATTGTCCTGCCCTAAAATAGTTTTCTCAAAAGAAAAATGAAAACAATCAACATATTAGGCATTCCGTTTTGGGACGATTCGGTAGAATCTTGCTATGCGTATCTCAATCAAAAAGGAGGCTTGATGATGGCTCCTTCGGGGCCGGGCTTGGGGAGCATTGCTCGTGAAAGGGAGTACTATGAGTCGGTACAGCAAGCCGATGTGGCGATACCTGATAGTGGGTATATGGTGTTGTTGTGGAATTTGCTGCGCCGCCCCAAAATCAAAAGACTATCGGGGCTGGCTTTTATCAATTACTTTGTAGAGCAGTTTCCCAAAGAAACCAATCGACGTTTGCTGCTCGTCAACCCCACACCCGACGAACAGCGGGCCAATGTGGCCTATCTACAGTCATTGGGGGTGGCTATCACGGAGCAAGATTGCTACATTGCGCCCCTCTATGCCAAAGGGAAAGTGGAAGATGCGGCCTTGTGTGCGTTTATCGAAGCCAAAAAGCCCGATTGGGTTTTGATTAACATCGGCGGTGGCACACAGGAGATTTTGGGGGCCTAT
>VFQN01008027.1_pt1 | contig 10953 bp, 11 predicted proteins | sample 3512371 | NCBI WGS metagenome assembly VFQN01 (sample SAMN10412370, study PRJNA504923) | tailings metagenome | isolation source: Replicate 2 from Balatoc abandoned mine | place: Philippines: Itogon, Benguet | collected 2017-08-28 | reverse complement strand
ACGTCGGCCGGGTGGCCTCGATCACCCTGGATGCGCGCACCTACCAGGGCGTGGTGCGGCTCGAGATCGACAAGGGCGTGCAGTTCCCGAAGGACTCGCAGGCCCGCATCCTCACTGCCGGGCTGCTGGGTGACCAGTACATCGGCCTGGAGCCTGGCGCCGAGGAGAAGACGCTGGTCGCCGGTGACACCATCACCCAGACGCAGTCGGCGGTGGTGCTGGAGAGCCTGATCAGCCAGTTCCTGTTCAACAAGGCCGCCGACGCCGGAGGCGAGGCGGGAGCGAAGAAGTGAAGCGCGCCGCCCCGCTTGCCGCGCTGGTGGTGGCCCTGCCGCTGCTGGGCGGCTGCGCGACCACGCTCAATGACATGCGCGGCGGCCCGGGCGCCAAGCTCGACCCGTGGGAGAACTGGAACCGCAAGGTCTTCGCCTTCAACGAGGCGCTGGACGAGAACCTGCTCAAGCCGGTGGCCACGGCCTACTCCAACGTGGTGCCCGAACCCATTCGCCGCGGCGTCGACAACTTCTTCGGCAACTTCGCCGACGCCTGGTCGGCGGTCAACAACTTCCTGCAGGGCAAGGCCACCGCGGGCGTCTACGACGTGATGCGCGTGGGCACGAACACCGTCTTCGGCCTGCTCGGCGTGCTCGACGTGGCCACGGAGGTCGGCCTCGAGAAGACCCGCGAGGACTTCGGCCAGACCCTCGGCGTGTGGGGCATGGGCACCGGCGCCTACATCGTCTGGCCGCTGTTCGGCCCGTCCAGCGTGCGCGACACCATCGGCCTTCCGCTGGACATGGCCGCCTCGCCGAGCACGGTGATCAACGACGGTGCCACGCGCTACAGCCTGACCGCACTGAACGTGGTCAACACGCGGGCCAACCTGCTCGGCGCCACGCGCGTGCTCGACGACATCGCACTGGACAAGTACAGCTTCGTCCGCGATGCCTACCTGCAGCGCCGCCGCAGCCTGGTGTTCGACGGCAACGAACCGCCGCCGCCCGACCCCACCGAGCCGGAGGAGCCGGCGTCCGCACCGGTTCCCCGGTGAACCGCCGGATGTGTCCGCACGTTAACGGACCGTCCGGTATTGAACCTCGCGCCTCGCGCGGGCTCTGAGCACACCAGGGCCTCGGCGAGGCGCCACAGAAAGGACAACGACATGCTCTCGATGCGAATCACCACCTGGTTGGCCGCCGCCGCGATGGCGCTGGGCCTGGGCGTGGCCCGCGCAGCCGATGCGACCAAGGCCCCCGATCAGCTGATCAAGGAAGTCTCGACCGACGTCCTCGACACCATCAGGGCCGACAAGGCTATCCAGGCCGGCGACGTGCAGAAGATCACCGCGCTGGTCGATGCCAAGGTCATGCCCTACGTGAACTTCCAGCGCATGACGGCCTCGGCCGTCGGCCGCTACTGGCGCCAGGCCACGCCCGAGCAGAAGCAGCGGCTGCAGGAGGAGTTCAAGATCCTGCTGGTGCGCACCTACTCGGGCGCGTTGTCGCAGGTGAAGGACCAGACGGTGCAGCTCAAGCCGATGCGCGCCAACCCGGACGACAAGGACGTGGTCGTGCGCACCGAGGTGCGCGGCAAGGGCGACCCGATCCAGCTCGACTATCGGCTCGAGAAGAAGGACGACGGCTGGAAGATCTACGACGTCAACGTGCTGGGCGTGTGGCTGGTGCAGAACTACACCAGCAGCTTTGCGCAGGAGATCGGCGCCAACGGCATCGACGGCCTGATCGCCAAGCTGGCCGAGCGCAACAAGTCGGCTGCGGCCAACGGCAGCAAGACCTGAGGACGGCGCGCGATGCTGCTTCTGCCGGCCACCATCACGATGCGGGAATCGCGCGACACGTTGCGGCTGCTATCGCAGGCACTGCAGGGCGAGACGGAGCGCGAGGTAGTCGTCGACGCCTCGCCGCTGCAGCAGTTCGACACCTCGGCGCTGGCGGTGCTGCTCGAGTGCCGCCGGCTCGCCCAGACCTTCGGCCGGCCGTTCAGCGTGCGCAATGCGCCGGCCAAGCTCGCGGCGCTGGCCACGCTCTACGGCGTGGACGAATTGCTGATCACGCCGCCAGCGCCCGCGAGCGCCTGAGACGCGCCAGCCGCCAGCCCAGCAGCCCGGCGATCACGGCGGCGTAGACCGCCACCTCGGCGAAGTCGTTCTTGCCCGCGCGCATCCAGAAGAAGTGCAGGATCGCCAGCAGGGCGATGGCGTAGACCGCGCGGTGCAGGGCCTGCCAGCGCGCGGCGCCGAGCGCCTTGATCGCGCGGTTGAACGAGGTGGCCGCCAGCGGCACCATCATCAGCAGCGCCAGGAATCCCACCAGCGCGAACGGCCGCTTCGGGATGTCGCGCGCGATCACCGCCAGGTCCAGTCCCATGTCGAGCCAGGCGTAGGCGAGGAAGTGCAGCATCGCGTAGAAGAACGCGAACAGCCCGATCATGCGGCGAAAGCGCGCCAGCGCCGGCTGATTCGTCCACACGCGCAGCGGCGTCACGGCCAGCGCCAGGCAGAGGAAGCGCAGCGTCCAGTCGCCCGTCGAGCGGATCAGTGCCTCGGCCGGATTGGCGCCCAGCTGGCTGGCGGCGGCCGCATAGAACAGCCACGCGAAGGGCAGCAGGCACAGCGCGAACAGCCAAGGCTTGGCCGCCGGGTGCAGCAGCGCGGAGCGGGTCACCGTCAGTAGAACTTCTTCAGGTCCATGCCGGCGTAGAGCTGCCCGACCTGGGCCTCGTAGCCGTTGAACATCAGCGTCGGCCGCTTCTTCTGGAACAGGCCGTCCTCGCCGATGCGGCGCTCCGTGGCCTGGCTCCAGCGCGGATGGTCGACGTTCGGGTTCACGTTGGAGTAGAAGCCATACTCCTGCGCGGCCGCCTTGACCCAGGAGGTTCGCGGCTCCTTCTCGACGAAGCGGATCTTCACGATCGACTTGCCGCTCTTGAAGCCGTATTTCCACGGCACCACCACGCGCAGCGGCGCGCCGTTCTGGTGGGGCAGCACCTCGCCGTACAGGCCGAAGGCCAGCAGCGTCAGCGGCTGCATGGCCTCGTCCAGGCGCAGGCCCTCGACGTAGGGCCACTCGAGCACCGACGAGCGCAGGCCGGGCATCTGGGCGCGGTCGGCCAGGGTGACGAACTCGACGTACTTCGCGTTGCCGGTGGGTTCGACGCGCCGGATCAGTTCGGCCAGCGAATAGCCGACCCAGGGGATCACCATCGACCAGCCTTCGACGCAGCGCAGCCGGTAGATGCGCTCCTCCATCGGTGCGAGCTTCAGCAGCTCGTCGAGGTCGAACACCTTCGGCTTCTTCACCTCGCCTTCGACGGCCACCGTCCAGGGGCGGGTCTTCAGCGAACCGGCCGCGCGGGCCGGGTCCGACTTGTCGGTGCCGAACTCGTAGAAGTTGTTGTACGTGGTGACGTCACCGTAGGTGGTGAGCTTCTCCATCGTCAGCGCCCCCGGCACGGCACTGCGCGCGCCGGGCAGTGGCGCTAGCTTGCCCGCGCGCTGCACTTGCGCCAGGGCATCGCGTCCGGCCCAGCCGGCCAGCACGACGCCCGCAGCGCCGGCCGCCATGCGCTGCAGCAGGGCGCGGCGCTGCTCATAGACGCCGCGCGGGGTGATGTCGCTCGCGCACGGGTGCACGAAGCCTCGGTCCTTCAGGTACTGCATGGTCAGATCACGTCGCCGAAGTCGGTGGGTTCGAACAGCCGCAGCGAGCTCTTCGACACGCGCTCGCGGAAGCTCTTGCGTGCGAACAGCTTGGCCTGCGCCTGCTCGGGCAAGTCGGTGATGTTGATGACGTTCTTGACGATCAAGGTGTCGATCACATCCTCGATCACGCGAACGAAGTCGGCGTCCAGGCGAGAAAAGTCCTCCCGCGCGGCAGGGTCGTTGCCGACGAAGGATTGCACTTCCGCATGGTCGTCGGGCAGGAATTCGCTGCCTTCGACGGCGTGGCGGTGCAGGCTCTCGATGCGGCCGTGGGTGTCGCGTCGAACATGGGGCATGGTCGGGCCTCGTGGGGCGTCGAACCACTATACGACGCGGCCCCGGCGAAGGTTACAGGCCCAACGAAAAGGCCGGCGCGAGGCCGGCCTTCGATCACGCGGCGATGCGTGTCAGCGCAGGCCGGCGATGTAGTCGGCCACGGCCTTGATGTCCGCGTCGGTCATGCCGGCGACCACGCCCATCATCTGCGCGTTGTTCTTGCGCGCGCCGCTGCGGAAGGCCAGCAGCTGGGCTTCGGTGTAGGCGGCGTGCTGCCCCGCCAGGCGCGGATACTGCGCAGGGATACCGGCACCCGTCGGACCGTGGCAGCCCGAGCAGGCCGGCACCTTCCTGTCGGCGATGCCGCCGCGCCAGATCTTCTCGCCCAGCGCCACGGTGGCCTTGTTGGTGGCGAACCCGGGCTTCGCGCTCTTGCTGGCGTAGAACGCGGCCACGTTCCACATGTCCTCTTCCGTGGCGAGCGTGGCGGCCATGCCCTGCATGATCGCGTTGACGCGCTTGCCCGCCTTGAACTCGGTCAGCTGCTTGACGAGGTATTCGGGGTGCTGGCCGGCGAGGATGGGGTTGGCCGGGCTCCCGCGCGAGCCGTCGATCGTGTGGCAGGCCGCACACACGCCGGTGGCGGTGGCTTCGCCTTTGGCGAGATCGGCCTTGACCGGCGACGCGGCGCCGGCTGCCGCGGCCGGAAGGGCCAGGGTGGCGGCCAGCAGGCCGGACATCAGACTGGACAGCAGGGCGGCAGCATTCATGTTTGGAGGTGTTGGCTCATGCAAAACCCGCAGATTTTACAATGATCAAGAGGAGACCTCATGGCCGCACCCAAATCCACGACGAAGCCGGCCCCGCAGGCCCCTGATGCCAGCAGTCCGGCGCGCCGCGCCCTGGCCTGGACGCACACCGCGCGCTTCCTGACCACCGCGAGCCGGCTCGACCAGCTGCCGGCCACCGAGCTGCCCGAGATCGCCTTCGTCGGCCGCTCCAACGCCGGCAAGTCCACCGCGATCAACACGCTGACGCAGCAGAAGCGGCTGGCCTTCGCCTCCAAGACGCCGGGCCGGACGCAGCACATCAACCTGTTCGCGCTGGGCCCGAAGGACGAGCCCGACGCGCTGTTCGCCGACCTGCCCGGCTACGGATACGCCGCCGTCTCGCGCGATGCCAAGGTGCGCTGGCAGCAGGTGATGGCCGATTACCTCGAGGTGCGGCGCAGCCTGGCCGGCGTGGTGCTGATGGTCGATTCGCGCCTGGGCTTCACCGACCTCGACCTGCAGCTGCTGGACTTCGTCGCGCCGCGCCTGGCCAACGGCTCGGTGAGGCTGCTGGTGCTGCTGACCAAGGCCGACAAGCTCAGCCGCAGCGAGGCGGACCGGGCGCTCGCCGCCTGCCAGGAGGTGCTGGCCGAGCGCAGCACCGAGGAATCCGACATCGGCATCACGCTCTTCTCCGCGCTGAACAAGCGTGGTGTCGACGACACGGCGCTGCTGCTGCGCGGCTGGGTCGACGCATGAGCCGCTCGGCGATCGAAACCTTCGAGCTGGCGCTCCCCCACGGCATTACGCTGAGCTGCCGGGCGACCGGCGCGCGAGGCGCGCCGCTGCTGGTGTTCCTGCACGGCTTTCCGGAAGCGGCGTTCGTGTGGGACGAACTGCTCGCGCATTTCGCGCCGCACTACCGCTGCATCGCGCCCAACCTGCGTGGCTTCGAGCGTTCGTCGTCACCGGCGGAGGTCGAGGCCTACCGGGCCAGGCACCTGGTGGCCGACATGCGCGCGCTGATCGCCTCGCAGGGCGGCCGTGCGGCCGCTGTGGTGGCGCACGACTGGGGCGGCGCGGTGGCCTGGGCGCTGGCTGCGGCGCACCCGGAGTGCCTCGATCGGCTGGTCATCGTCAACTCGCCGCACCCGGCGACCTTCCTGCGCGAACTGCGCGACAACCCTGCGCAGCAGGCGGCCAGCGCCTACATGAACTTCCTGTGCCGCCCGGATGCGGAGGCCCTGCTCGCCGCCGACGACTTCGCCCGCCTGTGGCCGTTCTTCGAGCGCATGGGTGCCACCGACCCCGACCACCCCGGGGGCGGCTGGCTGACCGAGCCGGTGCGCGAGCAGTACCGCGAGGTGTGGCGCCAGGGCCTGACCGGCGGCTGCAACTACTACCGCGCCTCGCCGCTGCGCCCGCCCGTCGGCTCCGACGATGCCATCCACACGCTGCAGCTGCCGCCCGCGCTGGTGAACGTTCACGTGCCCACGCACGTGGTCTGGGCCGAGGGCGACATCGCCTTGCCGCCGGCGCTGCTCGATGGGCTCGAAACCTATGTGCCGCAGCTGAGCGTCAGCCGCGTGCCGGGTGCGACGCACTGGATCGTGCACGAGCAGCCGGCGCGGGTGGCGAAGGAGATCGAGGCCGCGCTGGCGCGCTGAGGTCCGTGGCCGCTCAGGGCCGGCCGACGAACAGGTACAGCCCGGTCGAGCCGCGCGGCGCGTAGGTCAGCCCGAAGTAGACCGGGCCCAGGCCGGTGTCGGCGCCGAGGAAGCCGCTCATCCCCGAGCGCAGGCCGCTGCCGCTGACCTCGCCCCAGCGCGCCCAGGCGTTGCCCGCCTCCAGCGTGGCGCCGACGAAGAAGCCGCGGGTGAACACCGGCACCTGCTCGGACCGGTGGTACCAGGTCAGGCGACCGAACACCACGCTGTTGCCGTCGAGCTGCTCTCGGCGATAGCCGGAGAGCTGGTGGAAGCCGCCGAGCGTGAAGCGGCCGACCGCCGTGGCGCTGCCCTGCGGGGTCTGCTGCACGCGGGCATACAGGTTCAGCGTGTGCCGGCCCCAGCTGCGCACCGCCGTGCCTTCGGCTTCCACGCGGGTGAAGTCCTCGCGCAGGCCGGTGCGCGCGCGGCGGCCGCCGGCGAGCTCGGCGTCGAAGCGGTAGCCGCGTTGCGGGAAGTTGGCGTAGTCCAGCTGGTCGATCACCACGCCGACGTGCAGGCCGGTCTCGCGCACGGTCACGGCCGGCTCGAAGGTGCCGTTGGCGGCGACGAAGTCGGGCCGCGTGCGCTCGATCAGCTGCACCAGGCCCAGACGCAGCTCGCCGAGTTCGGCCCAGGGCTGCCCGAGATCGAGTCCGAAGCGCACGCTCTTGCGGTCGTAGAGGCCGGCCACCGTGCCGCTGTCGTTGTCGTAGCGCGTGATGTCGCGCCGCTGCGCGTCGGCAGAGGCGGAGACGAACCAGTCGTTGCTGAGCCCCAGGGTCCAGTTGAGCGGGTGGTAGATCTCCGTGTACCAGCGCGGTACCTCGCCGATCTGCAGGCGGTTGCGCCACTCGCTGCCGTTGGCGTCGAGCCAGTGGCGGTTGTGGCTGATCTTCACGTTGAAGGCGCTGCCGCCACGGAAGTCGGTCGCCAGGTCCAGGCCGATGCGGAAGTAGTGCGGTCCCCAGGGCTTGTCCTCCAGGTCGAACACCAACCCGTCGCCCTCGGCGGAGGACACGAGCAGGTAGTCGGCACGCATGTAGTCGCCGCTGGCAGCTAGGCGCCGCGCGTCCCGCTCGGCCTTGGCCGCGTCGAAGGGCTGGCCCGGCCGCGACTCGAGCTGCGCCGCGAAGCGCTGCGGGTTGGTCAGCTCGGTGCCCTCGAAGCGGACGAACGACATGGTGGCTTCCGGCTTGCCCGGCTGCGGCCGTGCGTTGCGCCACTGCGCGTAGGCCGCCTCGTCGACGCCCAGCCCGGCCAGCCGCGCGGCCAGCGGCTCGGCGCCCTTGTGGCCCAGATCGATCAGCTCGCGCGTGCGCGCGAAGTCCGACGAGGTCAGCGAGCCGAGGTCGGGGGCGATCAGCACGTCGCGCGTCGACAGCGAGGCGAGGCTGCGCTGCACGTTCTGCTCGGTGAGGATGTTGATCATCTGCGCCGTCAGGCCGCCGACGGACCCGAGCGTGTCGCGCCCGGCGATCGGCGTGCCGATGTTGACGACGATGAGCACCTGGGCACCCATCGCGCGCGCCACCTCGACCGGCACGTTGTCGACCAGGCCGCCGTCGCCGAGGATGCGGCCGTCGACCTCGGTGGGAGCGAAGACGCCGGGCACGCTCATGCTCGAGCGCAGCGCCAGCGCGAGGTCGCCTTGCGAGAGCACCACCGGCCGGCCGGTTTCCATGTCGGTGGCCAGCGCGCGGAAGGCGATCGGCAGCGCATCGAAGTGGCGCACGTCGCGCACCGGCAGCGTGTAGCGGCGCAGCAGCGTCTCCAGGCCTCGTCCCGACAGGGCGCCGAGCGGCGCGCGCAGCTCGCCGTTGCGCATGCCGATCTCGATCACCGGGGAGATGTCGAAGTCCTCCTCCTTGCGCCGCTGTGACAGCAGCTGGCGGTCGACGCGGCTGGCGAAGAGGGCGTTCCAGTCGACCTTGAGCAGCTCGGCCTCGAGCTGCGCCGCGCTCATGCCGCTGGCATACAGGCCGCCGATGATCGCGCCCATCGAGGTGCCGGCGATCACGTCGATCGGCACGCGCTCGCGCTCCAGCACCTTGAGCACGCCGACATGCGCGAGTCCTCGCGCGCCGCCCCCGGACAGCACCAGGCCGATGCGGGGACGCTGGGCCGCCTCGGTCGCGGCGGGCGAGGCCACGACTGAGGTCTGGGCGACGGCAGGAAGCCAGGCGGAGGCCGCCAGCGCAGCCGCCGCGAGAAGCGCTCGGATCATGAGCCGCGATGCTATCGGGCCGTCGTGGCTCACGCGGGCAGCGGAAACTCGTTGGCCAGCGTGTCGATGGCGCGTTGCACCAAGGGCCGGTCTTCCAGTGGCTGCACGAGGCCGGCTGCATCCAGGCGTTCCAGGGCGCGGCGGGTGATGGAGTGCGTCTGGCCCGGCTGCTCGCCCGCGAGCAGCAGGTACTGCCCCTTGCTGCTTCGCCACAGCAGCTGCACGCGCGTCCAGCGGCCACGCAGAAACAGCCGCAGCCGCTCGCCCGCCTGCAGCGTATCGACATGACGGGCAGCCTCTTCCGGCGTGCCGAGGTCGGTGGCCAGGAAGTCGGCCGGCACGGTCTCCATCGAGGCGAGGTCGATCACCGAATCGCTGAACGGCCGGGGCGCCGGCGTCTCGGGCACCACCTCTTCGCGCATGCGCTGAACGATCTGCTCCGGTGTCAGAGGTGCCGCCGCGGCGCGCGGACCCGGCCGCAACCCTTCCGCGTGGATCGGCATCAGCGCATCGAGCACGGCCTGCTGCTCGTCCTGCGGCATCTGGATCAGGGCCATGCCGTTGCGAATGCGCCGCAGCAGATCCGGCAGCAGTGACACCAAGCGCTGACGGCTCTGCGGATGATCGGGCGGCTGCAGGCTCCACAGCAGGTCGTCCACGGTCTTCAGGTATCCCGGCGTGGGTTCCGTCTGCTCGCCGAAGCGGACCATGGACTCGGCCAGCACCTTGGCCCAGGCGGTGGTGATGAAGCGACGGATGGGCGCGGGCGCCCGCACGCCCGCCATCTGATCGGCCAAACGCTGGGACAGCAGCACCTCGAGCGTGTCGCGCCGCTCGGCCCGCTGCAGTCCGGCGACGCTCCCCGCGGCTTCGCGCAGCTGCCACTGCAGCTGCTCGGCGAGGAAGCCGTCGATTCGGGTCAGTGCGCGGCGAAACGGCGCGGCATCACCCACCTGGGCTTGCGAGATTTCCTCGGCGACGGCGTCGCAGAAGGCGATCAGGCTGGCGAGCCGCTTGTCGCCGGGCGCCGGGTACGAGAGCCCGGCACTGGCGATGCGGTTCATCAGTTTCCAGACGGGATGCTCGACGGAGTCGAGCATCGAACCGTCCTGCACAGCAACGCGCAGCGTGGCCACCTGCAAGCGGGCCAGAACGGCACGAACCGCGGCGGGCAGCCGGGTGTCCGCCTGGATCGCCGCAAACAGCCGCGCCAGCAACGCAGCGACTCGCTTGTCACCCCCGCCGGCGCCGTTCGCACCGGTCACGCTTTCAGCGGTCTCGGGTGCCGGCATGCCGGTCAGCAACGCACTCAGTGCACCGGCTCGGGCCGCCTCTCGGGCGCTGCCGCTGCGGCTGCTGACCGCGCCCGGCGCAAGCAGCACCGTGCGGTAGATGCTCGGCTGCACGCCCTGGGCCTCCAGGCGCGAGCTGGCCGCGGCCCAGGCCGTCTTCAGCAGGCCGGCCAGCACGCCAGCCGACACGCGAAGCAGGCTTGCGCGTGACGCCTGCGTCGACGTCACCGCGCCGGCCGCCTCCCACAGCGCCGTGGCGTAGACGATCGGTCGCAGCGGGTTGGAGTCCTCGCTGACGTGATCGAGCCCGCACAGCGTCGAGGTGAAGGTCTGCAGTTCGCGGCGCTCCCACTCGGCGGTGCTGTCGATCAGCTGCATGGCGCGCGAGATCTCGATGTCGGCCTCCACCCGGGCCTCGTCCATCAGCTCCAGACCGGTCGAGGCCGGTGCGCCTCCGGCCGACTCGGCCCCGCGCGCGCCGAGTTCGCGGCGTACCGCTTCGGCCAGCGCGTCGACGAAGCGCTGCTGGAACTGCGCCCCGTGGCGCACCAGCGCATCGGCCAGATCCCGCAGGCGTTCACGCTCGGCACGCAACAGCGTCAACGTGCCTGCCACGCAGCGCTCGGCCATCGGTGCCGAGCGGGCGAGTTCGTCCTCGACGAACTTCAGCAACGGTGCGGGTGTCGACATGCGCGCAGGGGGTGCGGTCTGAGTGGATTATGAAACCGCACCCCAGAAAAAAGGGCTGTCCGAAGACAGCCCTTTCGCGAGCAGAGGATGCTCAGGCGGACATCACATGTCCATGCCCATGCCACCCATGCCGCCCATGCCGCCGGGCATGCCGCCGGCCGGGGCCTCTTCCTTCGGGGCCTCGGCGACCATGCACTCGGTCGTCAGCATCAGGCTCGCCACGGAGGCGGCGTTCTGCAGCGCGGTGCGGGTCACCTTGGTCGGGTCGAGG